>Ga0105164_10001245_pt1 | contig 16477 bp, 15 predicted proteins | sample VDWuncwatermetaG_FD_89674 | JGI IMG/M metagenome (GOLD analysis project Ga0105164, IMG submission 89674) | Wastewater microbial communities from Netherlands to study Microbial Dark Matter (Phase II) - VDW unchlorinated drinking water | ecosystem: Environmental > Aquatic > Freshwater > Drinking...
CGGTCTACCCCTTGCGGGTGAAGACAGTACATTTGAGTACGGCTATAACCAACCACTTTGCAACCGTCTTTTGCTTGCTTAGTGGGATGGCTAGTTGTTTCACTCAGGAGCCGAAAACGAAGCCAACAGCGTGTGTTGTTGGGGCTTAGCCCCCTTACAACCACGGCGCACTCCTTGCGGGTACACTGTGATCGTTTTTATCAGGAATTGGAATTAGCGCACCATCTGATTCATATCGATGATCGGCATTAAAATCGCCAGCACAATCAGCAACACTACGCCACCCATCACCAGAATAAGGACGGGTTCTAATAACGATGTCAGCACCGAGGTATAGCCACTGACTTCTTGCTCTTGCTGAGCAGAGGCGCGCTCCAGCATGGCATCAAGCTGGCCGCTGGATTCACCACTGGCTATCAAGTGAACTAAAATAGGCGGGAATAACTTAGACACTGCGAGTGCACGACTCAGGCTTGCCCCTTCGCGCACTTTTTTGGATGCATCTTCCAGCGCACGCTTCATGGGTAAATTTTGCACCACGCCTGCCGCTGCAGTCAGCGCAGTCAAAAGCGGCACGCCGCTACCCACTAAAATCGCCAAGGTGCTGGACATGCGCGCGGTGTTAATGCCACGCACCAGCCGACCTATTATTGGCAATCGCAGCAAGCGCAAATGCCATTGATAGCGCAGCGCTTCACGCTGCAACATGGCGCGCACCGCAAATCCAGCAGCGATAAGCGCAATCAAAAAATAGATGCCCAAGGTCTGCACCAATGCGCTTAAGCCAATTAACAAGCGGGTGAGCAAGGGCAATGTTTGATGGGATTGCTGGAAGACACTCACGACTTGCGGCACGACGTAGACTAACAATCCAGTCACCACCAACAGTGCAACAAGAGTAACGATGGCTGGGTACACAAATGCCAGCACCACTTTCTGGCGTAAGGCCTGGCGCGATTCGGTGTAGTCCGCTAAACGCAGCATCACTTTGCCCAGCTCGCCGGATGCTTCGCCCGAACGAATCAGCGCCCGATAAATATCAGGAAAAACCGACTCATATTTACCCATCGCTTGCGCCAGCGTTTGTCCGGCCAACAATTCAGCCCGCACGCCCGCCAGTATTTGCCGCGCTGCTTCGCTCTCACTTTGCTCAACTGCGGCGCTGAGTGCCTGTTCCAGCGTCAGCCCAGCCGTCAGCAGAGTCGATAGTTGCCGCGTAATCAAATTTAACTGCGCCGATGAAATGCGATTCCCTCTGCGCCAGCTTATGCTCAAGCCATTGCCGGATTTCATTCCTTCCTGCGACACGATCGCCACTTCCAGAATCGTCAAACCCGATTCACGCAAGTTGCTGCGCGCCTGACGCAAAGTGTCGGCTTCAATCACGCCACGGGTTGCGCGACCTGCTGTGTCTAATGCCTGATAGTGGAAGGCTGCCATATTCCAATTCCTGATAAAAACGCTTTAGTCGCGCGTAACACGCAATAATTCTTCCAGTGAGGTGGTGCCGGAAAGCAGGTAGCGAATACCGTCTTCGCGCAAGCTGCGCATCCCGCGCTGGGTTGCATGTTGCCTTAACACTTGCTCTGAGGCGCGCTCGTGAATCAAATGTCGCATTCCCTCATCCATAATGAACAATTCGTAAATACCAGAGCGCCCACGATAACCAGTATTCGCGCATACGGCACAACCCACCGGACGATATAAAGTTGCAGGCTTAGCCATGCCCTCCAGCAAAGTCAACTCCGAGGCCAGCGGCACATAGGCTTCGCGGCATGACACACATAAACAGCGTACCAGGCGTTGCGCCAGCACACCCAGCAAGCTGGATGATAATAAAAATGGTTCCACACCCATGTCAGTTAATCGCGTCACAGAGCTGGCGGTGTCATTGGTGTGCAAGGTTGCCAACACCAGATGTCCAGTGAGACTGGCCTGCACCGCGATTTGTGCGGTCTCCACATCGCGTATTTCACCGATCATAATGACATCAGGATCCTGCCGCAAAATCGCCCGCAAGGCGCGTGCAAAAGTCATGTCTATACGCGGATTCACCTGCGTCTGACCAATGCCGTCCAGATCGTATTCAATTGGATCTTCCACCGTCATGACATTGGTCACCGTCGCATCAATGCGCGCCAGCGCGGCATACAGCGTAGTAGTCTTGCCCGAGCCTGTAGGTCCGGTTACCAGAATGATGCCATGTGGTTGGCGCATCAGCGTATCCATGCTAGCCAGCGTCGCGTCATCCATGCCGAGCCGCGCCAGCTCCAGCCGTCCGGCATCTTTATCAAGCAAGCGCAGTACCACACGCTCGCCATGACCAGTCGGCAAGGTGGAAACTCGCACGTCCACTGGCCGCCCCGCCAAACGCAAAGTAATACGCCCATCTTGCGGCAGGCGTTTTTCGGCGATGTCCATTTCCGCCATAATTTTAATGCGTGACACCATCGCGGCATGCAACGCACGATGCGGTTCGATCACATCCTTCAACGTGCCATCCACTCGAAAGCGAACTACTGAACGAGTTTCAAATGGCTCAATATGTATATCCGAAGCCAACTCGCGCACCGCCTGGGTCAGTAATGCGTTAATCATGCGAATCACGGGGGCATCATTTTCTGCATCAAGCAAATCTTCGGTTTGCGGCAAATCATTTATCAGTTGCGACAAATCCATGTCCTGCTCAACATCCATCACCATCGCAGCAGCCGAGCCATCTGCCTGTGAATACGCGCCTGCCAAAGCTTTGTCAAATTCGCTGACAGGCAACATTTGTACCTGTATTGGCACGCCCAAAATACGCCGCACCTCAGCCAGCGTTTCTGATACAGCATCTTCACGTAATTGAATTTCAGCAAATTCTGTCGTGCAATGCGTCAATAACACGCCTTTGGTTTTGGCGAAAGAATAGGAGATTCTTCTCGATATCCTGGCATCGAAAGCTCTGGGGTCGGAAATTTTAAAGTCAGGCGCAGCTAAGCTAACCACGGGGGCATTAATTGAAGGCAGTTCATCCACGGTAAAAAATCCTACGGAGAAACACTGGCTGGCGACTGCACGCCATTGGGCGAATTGGCTGGTGGGCTTACTGGTGCAACCTGTTCATCTGGCTGGGTTGGAACTGCACTAATATCAGGTGGAGGCTGTATTACCATACCACCAGGTGCAACCTGTTCGTCTGGCTGAGTTGAAACTGCGCTTGGCTGGCTTTCTGCTGGAGTAGACGAAAGTTTCTCCGCAGAAGTATTCTGCCCCACTGGCGGCACTTCTTCTGCAGGAGAATTTTTAGTGGGCTGTTGCAACACCAAAGGCGGCATAGTTGGTGCGGGCATACTGGGCAAAATTAGATGTCCGGACACTTGACCCCGCTCTTGCTCACCCAGCAGAAAATCGTATCGTTCTTGTGTTAAACCCTGAGAAGCAGACGCGGTACGCAACACATAAGGCCGGATAAAGACCATCAAATTGGTTTTGGTGTGCTGCCGTTTTTCATAGCGAAATAATGCCCCTAAAAATGGAATGTCCCCCAGGAATGGCACTTTTTCCGTGCTATCTTGCACGGAATCCTGAATCAAGCCACCCAGCGCAATAATCTGCCCATCATTTACCAGCACAGTAGACTCCAGCGAGCGTTTATTGGTAATCACCCCGGCCACATTAGTTAAACTATCTACATTGGAGACCTCTTGGAATATCTGCAACTTGACCGTACCACCTTCTGAAATTTGCGGCTTGATGCGTAGCGTCAGCCCCACATCTTTACGCTCAATTGTCTGAAATGGACTGGCATTTACACCCGGACTCAGTTGCGAGCCAGTAATAAATGGTACGTTTTGACCAATCAGAATTTTTGCCTCCTCGTTATCCAGCGTCAGCAGATTCGGCGTAGAAAGAATGTTGGCATTTGCGTCAGTTTCCAGCGCGCGCGCCAGCATTCCCAAATTCAACACCGTTCCCACCCCGGGCAGAGTGGTAGTCCCATTTACAATGCCAATATTTAACCCTCTGCCAACTGACGAAGCGATATTTCCACTGGCACTAATAATATTGCCCCCTGCCGCTCCTGCCGCGCCAAAATTAGTGCCGCCGATAACCTGTGGTCCTGTGCCATTTAAGCCTGTTAAATCCTGCCACTGAATACCGAATTCAGCCGCCTTGTCTGCTGTGACTTCGACTATTAATGCCTCGACAAATACCTGCGCACGACGCACATCCAACAACTCAACCACCGCACGTAAATTATTATAAACCGCGCTCGGTGCAGTGATGATAAGCGCGTTGGATGCCGAATCAGCTTGTATCATGCCGCCGCCTGCTGCTGCTCCTGCTGCCCCGCCTACTGCTGCTGCCCCGCCTACTGCTGCTGCCCCGCCTACTGCAGGTATCGTGTTACTTGAAGCATCTCCCGACACGACCGCGCGCAAAGTTTGCGCCAGCTTTACCGCATCCGCATTCTTCAGATATACCACATTCATGTTACCCGGCCTGCCAGTGTCGATGTCCAGCTTTTCTGCCAGATCGCGCACACGCGTCACACGTGATGGATTATCGGTGCGCAACAGCAGGCTATTAGTGCGTGCATCCGCCCCTAATACAAAACGCTTACTCGAATCAGCCGCGGCAGCTGCGGCAGCCCCGCCATCCATCATCAACCGAGTAATGATCTGTGCCACCTCGGTCGCCGAAGCGCGTTTCAATGGAATAATAACGGGGCCTTCAGTACTGTCTTGATCTATAGATTTTATGATTTGCTCGATGCGTTTAAGGTTGCTTGCATAATCCGTTACCACCAGTACGTTGGAGTTAGGATAAGCCGCTACAACATTATTTGGCGCAATAAGCGGGCGCAAAATTGGCACCATCTGAGCAGCGGATTCGTATTTCAAGACATACACGCGCGTCACCAATTTATCGCCTTTAGCAGTGGCATCAACATTAGCGATATGTAATTTGGCCTCTGCTTCAGGCATGACTTTTGTGATGCCGCCGGACTCGACTGCTGCAAACCCTTGCAAGCGCAAAGCAGAAAGAAGGATGTCATAGGCAAGATGCGCTGGAATAGGCGTCGATGACACAATATTAATTGTGCCTTTTACTCTCGGGTCGACCAAAAAATTACGCGATGTAATTTGCGATACCGCTCTAATCACTTCATCAATATCAGCATTCACAAAGTTGAGCGAGACCTTACCGTCCGGCACCTGCTTGTTTGACGCAGGCGCAGGCGCACCCGAAGATACCTTACCAGCCGGTGCAGGCACGCCTATCTGCGGTAGCCATAACACGCCGCAAAGAAACATTCGCATCAGCCACACACTTAACACACGATTCATATATCACAACACCTTATTGATTTTTATGCGGTACTTATGCTGTACTCAAGGAATTTACCATACCCCATGAATTGTTTTAAAATTATTTTCCCGACAACGCCCCGCGCCCGCTAAATAGAGATTCATCAGCACCTTGCTCCCCTATCGCCGCTGCATGCTATCTCGCGCTTTTTGCGCTGCCCGCAGCTTGTCAAGACCCTGCTGATGCGTCAAATCGGCGCGCTGCATGCTATCTCGCGCTTCTTGCGCTGCCTGCTGAGCAGCTTGGCTATTTTGAGATTGTTGAGGTGTCAGCACAGAAGGGGCATTCGCACCTAACCTCCCACTCTGAGCATTAGCACTATCTGAATTTCCACCCACACTTTTCTCTTCTAACTTGATTTTATACTGCACCCCTGCTTGTTCCAGCACCACATAATCTGCACGCACCTCTTTCAGCAGCATACCCGGCATCACACTCCCCCCCACTACCACACCTAGCTGACGATCATCATCCAGTTTTACAATCGCAAACCCCAGTTTACCCGGACTCGCCGCGAACAAGCCCACCAATCGCACATTCGGCAGAACAACACTTTCTACCGTCGCCACCGTAGTAACCGCGCCAAATAAGTGACCTGTTTGCGCTATCGAACCTTGTTCAACAGGAACATTCAGCATTGCAGCTGGCGGAGCAAACAAAATCCAAATCCAACGCGCCAAAAAAATTCCCAGCACCACCGCGCCGAATCCATATACCGCAACGGTTGCAAGGTTTACCCCCCCCACAGCCATGTTAGTACGATTTGTCAAAAACCCCATCCCCTGCCCCCCCAGCACATCACCGCCTCCAGAATCATTCCCTTGAAATGACCAGAGCGCCCAGTATACACAAACCCACTATTTATGGTTGTTTTCAATGCAATGAGGTACTCTGCACCATGTAGTTGTCAACATGCTGGTCATTTATCCGATACGTCCAGTTTTGATTTAATCATCACATCTTAATTATAATCTGCTTATAATCTGCACCTTACTTGAGCTCGCGAGTCGACCTTAAAATTGACACCGTTATTTAACGCAACTTTCCTTATTTCAAAATATGTCACCCATACACACGACTACTCAAAAATTTTCCACTAGCCAACAACGTGGTTTTACCCTGATAGAAATTATGGTCGTTGTGATCATTCTAGGCATACTGGCTGCGTACATAGTACCCAAGGTAATGGGGCGGCCAGATGAGGCACGTATCGTTGCTGCTAAACAGAACATTGCAACAATTGTGCAGGCATTGAAAATGTATCGCTTGGACAATCTACGCTACCCCACCACCGAGCAGGGTTTACAGGCACTGGTGCAAAAATCGACCATTGCACCCGTGCCCACTAATTGGCAGGCTAGTGGTTATGTGGAACGCTTGCCGAAAGACCCGTGGGGGAATCCCTATCAATATCTACAACCTGGCTTGCATGGTGAAATCGATGTGATGAGCCTAGGTGCCGATAACGCACCGGGGGGTGAAGGCAGCGATGCCGACATTGGTTCGTGGGAACTATAAGCGGGCAACTCTAAAAATCCAGCTTGCGTCGTCAATACTGCGTTGTTCACAAAAAAATAATTTTCCACATATCAAATTTGTGCGTCGTCGTAATTTTTTACCTGCGCTTAGCTTGATAACTTGATTTTTTTGAGGCACTCTGATTTTTCAACATACATGGTGTGACTCATTGCTGTTACTCCGATTTAACTATCTGGAAAATCAACATGCCCTACTCACTTTTACCTACTCCGCGCCAAGCAACACACGGATTTACACTGATCGAATTGTTAGTGGTGATGGTAATAATGGGTATCGCGCTTGGTGCAGTGGTACTGCAACTATTACCCGATGAGCGCGCCATACTGCGCGAAGAAGCACAGCGACTGGCGTTATTATTGGAAAATGCCGGATTAGAAGCGCGCGCCAGCGGACGCTCGCTGGCGTGGACAGTTGATAAAAATAATTCTGATCAAAACAGTTCCAGCAAGAGTGACACGTATCGCTTCTGGCAAAAAAATGAATACTCTGATTGGATAAAAATTGAGCATGACCCGGCTTTTCGCACACGCGCGCTAGCCGATGGTGTACGGGTTGCCAAAGTCAGCATAGAAGATCAGCCACTGCCCGCTGGAGAATATCTGGTATTAAGCGCCCATTCATTTGCCCTGCCTTTCCAGATTCAATTGCAAACCGCTCATGTTACAGCCAACGTGGTTGGGCATAGCACAGGCAAGGTATCTGTACAGCTCAACGATGTGCAATAACACATGACCAACAATCCCTCTAAAAATAAAACGACAACAATTTTTCATTGTCCCCTTGTGAGACAACGGGGATTTACCTTATTGGAAAGCCTCGTGGCACTGGCCATTCTTGCCATAGCCTTATCCGCAATATTGCGCGTGGCGGGTGCTGAAACACGTCACACCGAAGCATTACGTTTACGCTTACTGGCAGATTGGGTCGCGCAAAATCGGCTGGCTCTACACGCAGCGCAGGGAGACTGGCTGGCAGTAAGCATACAAAAAGGTGAGGAAGTACAGGGTGGCATACCTTTCCAATGGCGCGAGGAAATCAGCGTTACACCCAATCCGGCATTCCGCCGCGTAGAAGTCAGCGTTTCCGTGGCCGAGGATCCCGAACACGTGCTGCGTAAATTAAGCGGATTTCTAGTAGAGCAGAGACGACGCTAATGACTAGCCACCGCACTCTTACACCCATCTTCAATCGTGGCTTCACGCTGATTGAATTATTGGTTGCTCTGGTGATACTCACGTTCATCGCCGTAGCTGGCTATAGCGGCCTGAATGCGGTAGTACAAACGCGCGATCATTTAGCACAGGAAACGCGCAAGTGGCAACATTTAACCTATTTTTTCTCACGACTGGAACAGGATGTCGCACAAGCAGTGTATCGACCAGTGCGCGGCACAGATGGATTTACTCAGGCAGAATGGATAGGCCGTACCGTTACAATGGCGAATGAGGCTCAACTGACTTTCACCCGCGCCAGCATGGCGGATGCTGCTCTGCAAGCACCGCAACGCATTGGCTATCATTTGGAAAAAAATACTATACAATTATTTCGTTGGCCATTTCCTGATCAAGCCCCAAACACCCAACCCATCATCTATCCCTTGCTGGAAGGCGTGAGTGATTTTCATCTGCAGTATCTCAGTGCCGACAGAATTTGGCATAGACAATGGCCTGTCGCAAACGGCAGAAATGAGAAATTACCTATGGCAGTGGAGGTGCAACTGACCTTGGTCAGCGGCGAAAAAATTATCCGCGTATTTGCGCTGCAATGAATGCAAACAGACTAACATGAGCGTCTCCGACAGGATTTTTAAAAATATTGCAAGAGATCATAGGGCAAGGCGCGCACGCGCGAAAAAGCGGAGTTTACTAAATGTCCCACAAGGGGACAATGTAACTGGGCATTTTAAACCCTTGAGCAACGCAGTCATGTCGAACGCAGGAGTTTTGCAATATCCCGCTAAACAATCTGGCGCAGCCATCATCATGGTGCTGCTCATTGTCGCACTGGCAACCTCCCTAGCCGCTTACATGTCCGAACAGCAGAGTTTGTGGCAGCGCCAGGTTGAAAGTCAGTTCAGCCACGTACAGGCCAGGCGTTTGGGGATTGCCGGGATTGATTGGTCACGCGCAGTGCTGGGAGAAGATGCGCGTAGAGCAAACGACATCGATCATGAGCAGGAACTGTGGGCCATGCAACTCCCCGCTTTGCCCGTGGAAGGTGGCGAGGTCATCGGAATAATTAAGGACAGGCAGGGACTATTTAATTTAAATAATCTTGCCCGCAATAATGTTCGCAGCCAGCCGGATATTGAGCAATTTCAACGCTTGCTGGAGATACTGAGATTACCGACTGAACTCGCCAGCAATGTGGCAGACTTTATACTGCCACAAAACGATACTGAGAATGTGTATTATCTCGGGCTGGCGCATCCATACCGGGCGTCAAAACAACAACTAACTGAATTGGGTGAATTAGCGTTGATAAGAGGCTTCGATAAAAAAACCATAGTCATCTTGCAAGATTTTGTAACCGTGTTACCTGATTTCACACCGATTAATGTCAATTTTGCATCACCCGAAATTTTAGCCGCCGTACTGAAAAACATGACGCTAGCAGACGCACGAATGATGGTTCAACAACGCAAAGGAAATCCCTTCAAAACCGTACAAGATTTTAGCGGCCGCTTACCGAAGGGCAATATATCGATTCCAGCTAATTCTATTTCCGTTACGAGCAATTATTTTCTGGTGACTGGTCGCGCCAATCTGGGTGAAGCGCAGGTAACCACCCAAGCCTTACTGCATCGGACCAGCGGCTGGCCTAAAGTAGTATGGCAAAGTGTGCAATGATTAAACCAATTTTATAAATATGAGCTCATTACGAATCTACTTCACTGATAAGTGGCGCGACCCCACCTCCCCCTGCGAATGGGCGTTATGTGATGACTCTGGCACACTATTACAAATGGGACATGACCCGCTCGCCAATCTGCCCAAGGGTCACGAATGTATTGCCATACTGGCTCCGGATCGCGTCTTGAGCATTGCCAGCACCCTGCCCCCAGGTTTGAAACGACGCTCACAAGCGGCACTGCCTTTCATCGCAGAAGAATATACATTAACCGAGCCTGATAATAATCATGTCGTGCCCGGCAAGATGCTCGATGATGGGCGCACCGCCTTGGCGGTTGTAGACAAAGCCTGGCTCAGCCGGATTATTGAAGCCTGCCGTAACGCCAAAATTACTCTGCGGCGCGTCATTCCAGAAACCTTTATGCCCCCACTGGAAGCCGGAGGCTGGACCATGATCTGGGATGGCAAAAGTGGATTTTTACGCACAGGTGTTACCAGCGGTTTAGCACTGGACGGTAACGACCACGCAATGCCACTGGGCTTGCAACTACAGTTACGCACGGCAACCTTACCCCAAAAAATCGTGGTTCGTTTTCCACAATCCACCTCATCCCACATCCCACAAGGGGACAATGAGGGGACAATGTCTGCAACACAGCAATTACCCGCTTGGCATAACTTACCTGTGCCACTGGTGTCTGGTGCAGCGTGGGATTGGCGGAGCGCATCCATCCCGCCTGAGGCGCTGAACATGCTGTGGGGCGAGCTTGCACCCAGCATACGCCTCAAAGAATGGTGGCCGAGCATGCGCCCAGTGGCGCTACTGTTGTTGGCGCTGTTTTTGATAGAGGCCATTGGCACTAACATAGAATGGGCGATGCTCACACAGGAACGCAAAACGCTAACCGACAGCATGCAGCGCAGCTTTCGCAGTGCTTTTGGCGAAGGTAGCGCGCTGGTTAATGCGCCACTGCAAATGCAGCGTAACCTGGCAGAAATACGCCATGCAGCTGGCTTGCCGGATGAGGGAGATTTTCTGCCGCTTATCAATCTGGCAGCAGTCCGCTTAAATGAACTGCCTGCAGGTAGCGTGCGCAACCTGCATTATGAAACGGGTCGACTGGATGTGGACATCAAGTTGGCGCGCAATGAAGATTTTCACAAACTGCAAAGCGCATTGCAAAAATCCGGGCTCAATGTCCGTATGGGTGAACTGCAGAATTCCGGCGATAGTGTGCAATCCCGCTTAACGCTGATGTCCGGCAATACGCCGTTTGACGGCACCTTCACGGGATCCAAACCATGAACGCCACTCTGAAAGTGCATAGTCAGGCGCTCATAAAAAAATATTGGCTTTCCCGCCCGTCAAGTGAGCGGCAAATACTGACACTTGCAGCTGCAATATTATTGCCCTTGCTCACCTATCTTTTATTGTGGCAACCCGCCCATACTGCAGTCGAAAGATTACACCTCAACCTCCCGATCATGCGCGCACAAGCCTTACAGCTTCAGGCACAAGCCGCTGAAGTAGCAAGGCTGCGCCAACTTCCCAAGCCGGCCGTGCTGGATGCTCACTCCTTGAAATCGACAGTTGAGACAACTGCGACACGCTATAAAATGCGTGATGCTATCTCCGCCCTGGACACACAGGAGCCTAATGCCGTTCAAATATCACTTACTGCAATATCATTTGAACAATGGCTACATTTTCTGCATGAATTGCAACAAGAACAGCACGTGCGTGCCGAATCAATCAGCATCGCTGCACTGCCGCAAACAGGCATGGTAAAAATCAGTGCCACACTAAGTAATGGTGGAATATCGGGTAATGGCGGAATATCGGGCAATGGAGGATCGCGGTGAAATTATTCAGCAAGGTCTCCATTACGCTTTTTGTGCTCACTCTGCTCATCACCCTCATCATCACCGCTCCTGCCACACTATTAAACAGCCTGGCAACTCGAGTTACACAGGGTCGTTTACTGTTAACCAACATCCACGGCTCAATATGGCAAGGCACAGCCACCCCGGTGATCATCCAGAAAGATAACGTGCTGATGCCGCTTCAGCAGTTGCACTGGAAAATCCATGTCTGGCCATTATGGACTGGTAAATTGAATATCTTCTTGTGGCCAGATGACATACCGCAAAGCTCGGCTATGCAAGCGATTTTTTCTGCCGATCAAATTGAATTAAAGCATTTGCAATTAACCGTCCCGGCCGCCGCACTGAGTGAAATTTCTCCTCAACTGCGCCTCGCTCAATTGCAGGGAAAAATTCAGATCGCCAGTGAACATCTGCTATTAAACTCGCAAAGTATCATTGGCACGGCCAATGCAGACTGGCTGGACGCCGGCTCAACGCTCAGCCCAATCAACCCGCTAGGCGTTTACCACCTGACCCTGAATGGCATACCTGGCAATAACGCATCTGGCACTGAAACCGCAAGCGGCTTGAACATCGCACTAACCACCACCTCCGGTGCGCTGATTCTGAAAGGCAATGGCAACTGGTCACCTGCGCAAGGTCTGAAATTTCACGGCACGGCACAAGCCGCAGAAAGCCATCAAGCAAGTCTAGGTGCATTATTGGGTTATATGGGACGGCAAGAATCACCAGGCGTATATACGCTGTCATTAATCACGCGATAGCTGCGCTGTCAAACTTAGACCCTAGGTGGGCTTAGACACTGGGCAGGCTTTGGTACTACAGCAGATTACGGTAGAATGCCTGCCTTTCAAGACACGAAAAATATTCAGCAGATGAAAATAATCTACCACTAATATTTAGGAATTTGAATAATGATTAAAGGCAGCATCGTTGCAGTCGTAACACCCATGCATGAAGACGGCAGTCTGGATCTGGTCGCATTTCGTGGGTTGATTGATTTTCATATTGCACAACACACCGATGCCATCGTGGTGGTCGGCACCACGGGCGAGTCGCCTACAGTCGATGTGACGGAGCATGAAATGTTAATACAAGTAGCAGTTGAACATGCTGCTCAACGCATTCCCATCATCGCGGGAACGGGCGCGAATTCAACCCGAGAAGCCATCGAGCTGGCAGACTTTTCCAAAAAAGCGGGTGCTGCTGCTTCACTGACCGTGGTGCCGTATTACAACAAACCCACTCAAGAAGGCCTGTATCTTCACTTCAAAGCCATCGCCGAAGCAGTCGATATGCCGCACATTTTATACAACGTGCCAGGTCGTACCTGCGCCGATTTACATAACGACACCACACTGCGTCTGGCGCAGATTCCCAATATCATCGGCATCAAAGATGCCACTGGTAACATTGAACGTGGCAGTGATTTACTGCAACGCGCACCCAAAAATTTTGCTATCTACAGCGGCGATGATGCCAGCACACTGGCTTTAATCCTGCTCGGCGCGCATGGTGCAATTTCTGTCACCGCTAATGTCGCGCCAAAACTCATGCACGAAATGTGTCGTGCCGCACTAAACGGCGAAGTAGACAAAGCACGTAAAATAAATTTCCAACTGCTGGGATTACATCGGCAACTATTTATTTCGGCCAATCCTATTCCCGTTAAATGGGCGATGTCGCGCATGAATCTGATGAAAAATATTTTACGACTCCCGCTCACTCCCCTGCCCGCAGCCCAGCAAAGCGAAGTTGAAAATGCGATGCGCGCAGCAGACATTATTCATTAATTATCGGTACAAAATCGGCATGAAAATTCAACAACGACCCACATTTTTATTGTTAGCTTTATTGGCATTAGCAGGATGCAGCACAATAGGACTAGAAAGCAAACGTATCGACTACAAAGCTGCTGCGGTAAAAACCGTACCGTTGGAAGTTCCGCCTGATTTGACTGCACCGACCTCCGCCGGGCAATTTATCATCCCCAATAATGGCTCAAATGTTGACATAGAAAATGGTGCCAGCTTCTCTCAATTCAGCAAAGAGTCAGCACCCCCCGTAGTTGCGCCACTTCCCGTATTACCCGCCGCGAAAGATATGCACATCGAACGTAGCGGCAGGCAGCGCTGGTTAGTGGTCAACGACAAAGCTGAAAAATTATGGCCGTTGGTGCAAGGGTTCTGGCAGGAAAATGGATTTGCTCTGGTGATAAATAACCCCGCTGCTGGCCTATTCGAAACTGACTTTGTGGAAAATCACGGCATCATTCCTCAAGGCGGTGTGCGTAAAGTATTCAGCAAAATATTTAGCCACATGCGCTCACTTGGCGAGAAAGATATGTTCCGCACCCGCTTTGAGCGTACGCCAGAAGGGCATACGGAAATTTACATCAGCCATCGCGGCCTGATCGAACAGCAAAACCCTGATGGGAATGACCGCCAATGGCATGCGCGCGGCAATGATCCGGAATTGGAAGCAGCCATGCTGCAAATGCTGGCGGCTAAACTTGGTGGATTTGCGCCCAGCCAGGTAGCGGATGCTGCGCCTACTACCCCCGCACCGGCTGGTACTGTTGTTGAACAGCCCATTATTGAAAAACAAATCACCAGCAGCGCAAAATTGTCCGAAGCAAAAGGCGGCGGCAAGATCATTGTATTGCAGGAAAAATTCGACAAAAGCTGGCGCAAAGTAGGGCTGGCACTGGAGCAAGCCGCCATTGAAATACACGACAAGGATAGAGCAAATGGGGTGTATTTCCTGAGCACCATCAAAGCCACTCCACCCAAAAAAAGCTGGTTTGAAAGTCTGGCGTTCTGGCGTGCTGAAGACAAACCAAAATCAGGCGAAACGCCAGCGCACTACCAAGTGACAGTACGGGCGCGCAACGCAACAGACAGTGAAGTCAGCGTAATAGATCAGGATGGTCGCACAGATGCCACCACGCAGAAAATTATCGACTCACTGTTTCAGCAATTGAGTAAATGACGCTGATGCACGCCGCCATCAACAAGCCTCTTTGTTTTTCCTGCACGGAAATGGCTGGCTTTTAAAGATGTCCATCATGCGTTTCGCTTCTCTTGGCAGCGGCAGTGAGGGCAACGGACTCGTAGTGCAATCCGGCGCTACCTGCATACTGATGGATTGTGGCTTCAAAGTATCGGACACGGTTGCACGTCTTGCACGCTTGCAGTTATCTCCCGAAAATTTAAGTGGCATCGTGGTCACGCATGAGCATGGTGACCATATTTCTGGCGTGGCTCGACTGGCACGCCAATACGCAATCCCAGTGTGGCTGACGCATGGCACGCTGCGCGCACAATTCAAAACGCTGGGCAGCCTGGCTTCCGTGATCGAAATTGATTCGCACAATGCCTTCAACATTCTCGATTTACAGATACAGCCTTACGCAGTGCCACATGATGCCAATGAGCCTGTGCAATTTGTGTTCAGCGAGGGCAGCAAAAAATTAGGCGTGTTGACTGATACGGGTCGTTCCACTCCACACATTGCGGCAACATTAAGCGGTTGCGATGCGCTGGTTTTGGAATGCAATCACGATAGCGATTTACTGGCTGACAGCCATTATCCGTATAGCCTCAAGCAGCGCGTGGGGGGCAACTATGGTCATTTGAATAATGCCGATGCCGCCGCATTACTGGCCAGCTTGGACAATAGCCGCTTGCAACACATCGTAGCGGCGCATTTGAGCCGCACCAATAACACCCCACAATTAGCCAGACAAGCACTAAGCTCGGCGCTGAACTGTGCGGAAGATTGGGTGGCGGTGGCCACTCAGAATGAAGGGGTGGATTGGCGAGTGATTTTGTAGGCAGGAAATTTATCGCAACGTTAAATGCCAGTTCGGTTAGATCGAATAATTGCCCATAAAAAAGCCGAGAACACTACAAATGTTGCAACCTGCTGATTGTAAACTAACGAAGCACTGAACAAACCAGCTAATATAAAACTGGCGACCAAACCGAACGCCAACGTTGATGCTAAACCTTGTGTTTTAAATGGCTCGAGGATGAGTTTGCGAATGAAATAAATAATCGCAATTAGGAACGTCGTTGCCCAAACAATTCCCCCTTCAGCAAGGGCTTGAATAAACTCCGAATGAAAATGTCGGTGATAAAACTGATCACCCCCCAATCCACCGTATTGTGGCAATAAATAAGGTCGAATACCTGCACTCATACCCAGTATTGGGTTGTCCAAAAAGGCAGATATGCCCAGTCGATACATTTCCAATCTTGCACCTACTGACGTTGTAATAGCAGTGGGGGTTGTTTTATCTACCTGCAAGAAATATTGCAAAGCCTCATTGTAGGCAAGTAATAATCGTTCTTGCCGTAAATAAAAGAATGCCACGCCAATCATCATCCATCCTAATAATAAAGCGAGTGAACGAGTTAAATTAAGTAAATGGCGAATTCGCCAAAAGCCAATTAATACTGTGATAATAAAAAATCCTATCCATTCGCCTCGTCTATCCGTTGTATACAAAACAACCCACGCACACAAAGTAGCCACAATAAACAAAAACCTTGATTGTCTATCAATTTTTTGGTCGTCACTCGTTGCCACAATTAAAAGCCAGGAGCCCGCAATTAAAACCAATTCCGCAAGTATGCCTTGTCCAGTAGTAAAAAAAGCACCCTGGTGGTACTTAGGGATGCCTGTATTGAGCAACGCATAAATATCCCACATGCCGATCAATATAAGTCCCCAGGCCAATGCCTGTAACGCTTGATTTAATTTTGGCTTGCAGTAACTCATTGCTAAAAAAACCAGTGGCCATGTGATTAAATAAATATGCCAAATAGCATTTGCAA
>Ga0105164_10001246_pt1 | contig 16455 bp, 16 predicted proteins | sample VDWuncwatermetaG_FD_89674 | JGI IMG/M metagenome (GOLD analysis project Ga0105164, IMG submission 89674) | Wastewater microbial communities from Netherlands to study Microbial Dark Matter (Phase II) - VDW unchlorinated drinking water | ecosystem: Environmental > Aquatic > Freshwater > Drinking...
CTGCACCTGCAAACAGTCCCCCGCCGCCGCCACCCCATCGCAATTGAGCGCGGTCACCTGGTACTGCCGCGTGGCCCCGTAGGCGAGGATGCCGGTCCCGGCCGGCAGCGTGTCATCCGTCCAGGCGGACGAGACGTCCGGCGCGCAGTCGGTGCCGTTGTACCAGGTGTCGCTGGTCGATTCGCCGGCCTGGCGGCACGCGATCTTGTTCCGGAGCTTCTCGATGGTCTGCTGCGCCCGGTAGGCGGCTTCCGCCGTGTTCGTGGCGACGCCCAACACCCGCCGGCTGGCCAGGAAGGCCATCATCACGCCCCCGGCCAGCAGCCCGCCGATGATCAGCGACGCGATGAGCTCGAGCAACGTCACGCCCCGCCGGTCGCAGATCCCGCCGAAGGCGGGGCGGCGGGGCAGGCTACTGCGCATTGGGGCACGCCGCCCAATCAGTCGTCCCGGAGGCGAATCCGAGGGCGCGGGTCTGATCGATCGTGCGCGTCCTGTTGATGCACGACCCCCGCTTGCGGGTGACGACGGCCCTAAACACCGCCGATGATCCAGTCCCGGACACGTTATCCACGATGTACTCCACCGGAGGAGAGGAAGCGGAGGAATTGGGATTGTCCGTGTAGATGCTGCGCCACGTGCCTTGTGAACTGCCAGACGGAAGCGCTTGGTAGAAGTTATGCGACAAGTAGTACGCCCGCTCCCCGCTGTAGATGGTCAGCAAGAGCGCCTCGCCGGCTTGCAGTTGGCTCCGCTCGACCATCCGGGTATACGTGGGCGTCGCAATCGCTGCCAGGATGCCCATGATCAGCGCGACCAGGACCATCTCGACGAGGGTAAAACCCCGGCGCGCCATCAGAAGCTGACCTTGGCTTTCAGCGTCCGGTCTTCGCATGGAGTCTGGGAACAGGCCGCGATGGTGACATCGACTGGGTACGTCTCAATTGTCAGATCCGTGCCGGCGCCTGAGGACCAAGTCGGGGTAACCCAGAGCTGTTGCATCGCCCAGACCAGGCCTGCTTCGGCCGCGTAGTGGGCTTTCAGGCGCTGCGTCTCAAAGCCCACTCGTTGGAATCTGGCGTGCGTCATCGTCAACACCATGAACGCGGCGACCGAAAAGACGAACGCGCTGGCAATGACAAGCCCGAAGATGATCCCCTTCTCATTCAGCTTCATCTGTTCAAGTATACCCTAACCACAGGAGGACCTAACCCATTGCAGGTAAGGGGGATGTGCAACGCTTATAGGCAGGGCGATGATCTCGGGAACGTCGTAGGAATGGAGGCGGAGGATAGCGCGGCGTAGCTGTTCAAACCGGCCGGCCGTGGTTTTCAGGATGAGCAGCGTTTCGCGGGCCCGGTCGATCTTCCCTTCCCACCAGAACCGGGACTCCGCGCCGGAGAGGAGAGTCGCACAGGCGGCCAGCCGTTTGCGGACGACCGCCTCGGCGAGCGCGAGGGCCTTCGGGCGAGTGGGACAGGTGACGAGGACGACCAGACACCGCTGGGCTGATCCGCGGCGAGGCCCGGTCATCGGGGGATATCCGTCAAGAGCTCTGCGCGCGGCGCAGCGACACCCACATGTCCCGGCGTTCCTGGCGGACGATCACATGCCCTTCGCGGGCCAGCCATCCGAGGCTCATCAGCCCCAGCTCTTTCGGCCGGTCGATCCCCTTGGCCAGATCCGAAAACTTCGTTTCGCCGTGATTATCCAGATAATGCCAAATCTCGCCGGCGATAATGCCGATCTCTGTGATCATCCGCGCCTCCTGTCGATCCTAAGTGTACTCCGTATGACCTGAGCGGTCAATTATTCCGGCGCTTCCGAAGTTTGGCGAGGTCCAGCTTGTCTTGCGGACGCCCGGTTGCTTGCTTGGCCTGGATCAGCTCAGCAAGCCCCAGAATATTGATCGAGACTTTGCCGTATCGGCTGCGCCGAACGCGCTGAACAGATCTTCGTAATCGGAGCTGAGCGCGAGAGTTCCCTCGCATCGTGAGGAACTCGCCGACCATCGTCCATCCCGCTTCGAAGCGGGCGGCTGCTCCGGCGCGACGCCAGAACGCCGCGTCCGATCGCTCGGCCTCTTCAAACGACTTCGCTTTATGCACCCAGGCTTTCTTCATCGTCGTCTTCACAATTATAGCCGATCATCGCATGTCACGTCTTTCTATTCCGGGAGCGTCGCAATGTGGACCTGCTGCACGCCGGCCTCGCGGCACAGGTCCCAGAGCTGGATCAGCTTGTCGACGTAAGCGTAGCGGTCGGCCCGGATCATCACGGCCCGTTCCGAGCCGAGTTTCTTCAGGCGCTCGCGGACCTCCTTGATGGTGACCACCTGGTCTTCCCAGTAGACCACATGGTCCTTGGTGAGGGTGATGACGAGGTTGGACGCGGACACCGTCTGGCTGCTGGCCGCCTTCGGCAGCGCCACGCGGATGCCGGGGCTGACGATGAAGCTGGACGTCAGCATGAAGTAGATGAGCTGCTGGAACACGATGTCGATCATCGGCGCGATGTCGACCGGGACCGGCTCAGCCCACCGCCTCACGAGTCGCATGGTCTGCTTAGCTCTTGACTCCGTGCCGCCGCCAGCCGGACACCAGCGCCGCCGCCCGTTCCATCAGGAACTGCACCTGCGTGACCTGGCCGGCGAAGTAGTTATACGCCAGGATCGTCGGGATGGCGACGCTCAGCCCGGCGACGGTGGTGATCAGCGCTTCCCACACCCCGCCGGCCAGGTCGCCCGGGCTGACCGGGCTGCCGCCGGCGGTCTTCATCTGGATCACCTGAAAGGCCCGCACCAGCCCGGTGACCGTGCCGAGCAGGCCCAGCAAAGTGGACACCTGGGCCAGCGTCGACAGCCAGCGGAGATGCGCTTCCACCTCCGGCAACTGGGCGTGCGCGGCCTCCTCCATCGCCTCGTCAATCTCCTGCGGCGTGCCCTCGCGCGCGGACAGCCCGGCCGCGACCACGCCGGCGACCGGCCCCGCGCGGCGCTCGGAGAGCGTCTGCGCGTCTTTCCACCGGTGGCTCTCGATGGCCGACGCGAGGCGCGCGAAGAACTGCTCCATGTCCGCGCCGAGATGGAGGTGCCAGAAATACAGGGTGCGCTCGAGCGTCAGCGTGAGCGAGAAGATCGAGCACAGGACGATGAAGATCATCACCGGCCCGCCCCGGTGGATGATGTCCACCTGCCAATAGACGAGCAAGGCGATGAGCAGCGACGCCCCAATGAAAACCAGCACCTGCACGGTCCGTCCGACCATCCTACCTCCTACTCGGTGTCTGACACTTATTCAAGCAAGTTTTCCCACGTAGGCAAGTTGGATAAGTGTCTGACACCGATCAGGGTCTGACACCTATTATGGCCGCTTGACGCCGGCCTGCTCCAGCAGGGCCAAGCGTTCCTGCGCGATCTTCGCTTCGGGCACCGGCTCGCGCGTGATGAACTCGTAGATGGCCAGCGCCTCGGGCCATCGCGCTTCCCGCTCCATCAGCTTCGCGGCGGCCAATTGCCCCCGCACGCGCCACGGCGCCTGCGCAATGGACCGGTAGCGGTGCGCCGCGACCGGCACGTCCCCGGCTTCTTCATAACACGACGCCATGCGGTATTCCAGCTCGCCCTGGAGCGCCGGCCAGGCCTCCCAGGCCAGCTCGTACCAATGGATCGCTTCACTGAAGTCTTGAACCTGGCGCGCCAAATCGCCGAGCTTCTTCGCGAACCGGCCGCGATGCCGGTCCGGAATTTGCGGCAGCGACTCGACGGAGGTCAGGAGCTGTGCGAGCGCCTCCCGCGGCGAGGCTTGCGACGCCACCAGATCCGCCAGCAGCAGATGGGCCTCCAAGGCCTCGTCCGACTGCGGAGCCCGCCTGATCACCGTCTCGCACAGCGTGACGGCCTCGGGCAGCTGCCCCTCATGCACGGCCAACAGGGCGAGATAGTACCCGGCCCGGGCCGCCTGCGGGCTGCCTGGGTCTTTGGCGCGGAGCGCTTCAAGCTCTTGCCGGGCGACGTCAGGCTGCGCTTGCGACAGCAGGGTGAAGGCGAACGCCAGGCGGGCTTCGGCGGCCAGGGTGCGGACGGCCGGATCGGCCTCGCTCCGGCCTGCGGATGGCGCTGACTCATCCATCAATTTCCGGAACAGCGCCACGGCTTCCTCCGGCTTGCCGATCTGCAGCTTGAGGCGGCCGAGCTGGTACATCGCATAGAAGCCGGCGGGAGAGCGCTCGTCGACGCGCAGCGACTCCTCATACGAGCGCAGCGCCTCCTCGAGGTTGCCGAGGGCGGCGTACGCTTCCCCCAGGCCGTTCAGCGCGCCCTGGCGGACGGCCGGATCGCCGACGTCCTTAGCCATCAGGAAATGCGTCGTCGCCCGGACCGGATCGCCCTGCGCCAGGGCCACCGAACCGGACCGGACATGGGCATGCGCGACCTGCGACGGATCAAAGGCGTGCCGGAGGACGGTCTCCAGGACCGCGGTCGCCTCTTCGAACTGCCGGCGCCGCTCGAAGATTTCGGCCATGCTCAGGCCGGCCTCGATCGCCAGGTCATGCTCCGGGTCGCCGGCGCGCAGGTCCTCAAAGCGCTCGAGCGCCGCGGCGTCGTCGCTCAGCTCCATGCAACACCGCCCCTCCGCGAACAGCATCTCGACGTGCGCTTCCGCCAGATCCGGCGTATCGTCCAAGCGCGCGGGCGCAGAGGCCCGGTAGGCCTGGAACGCGCCAAGGCTCTTCGAGCAGCGGTGCTGCTGGAAGTAGCTCCAGCCCAACCCGAATTGCGCCAGCCCCGCCCACCGGGATTCCGGGTCTTGTTCAATGACTGCCGTGTACGCGTGGATCGCGTCGTCGAACCGGCGCAGCCCGGTCAAGGCTTCAGCCAGGTAGAAGGCGGCCCGGGCGCGCGCCTCCGCCTCGGCCGAGGGGTCCTGCTGCAACACGTCGCGGAACTTCACCAGGCCGTCCTCAAACCGCCGGAGCCGGATATCGCAGAGCCCTTCCAGCAGCAGCATCTCGTCGCGCAGCGGCGCGGCCGGCGGCAACTGGGCGGCGGCGTCCTGAAACTGCTGCAGCGCCGCGTCGTACATTTGCTGGTCGAACAGGACCAGCCCCAGGCCCCGCTGCGCCGGCGGGCGCCAGGACGAGGCGGGAAACGTCGTCAAGAGCCGTTGGTAGGCCATGCGGGCGCGCACCATCTTGCGGGCGCGCCGGCTGATCTCGCCGTCCCAGAACAGCGCTTCGGGCCAGCTGCGCTCCCGCTCGGCCGGATCCGCGCCCACCAGATAGGCATGCAGGCGATCCAACTCCTGCAACGCTTCCGCGGTGCGCTGGAGATGCTCCAAGCTCACCACATACCAGAGCCAGACCCGCGCCGACCGCGGCTGGACGGTGATTTGGGCGCCGGGAGGCTTCACGAGCTGAACGACCCGGTGGAAATCTTCGCGCAGGAAGGCCGTCTGGATCTCGGCGTACTGTTTCTCCCCCGGCAATTCGGTTTCGGCCCGGACCGGCCGCGGGGCCGCCAGGGCGGCCGCGACTCCGAAGATCCAGAGGGCCCGGCGCGTCATGCGGAAACGACCGGCTGGCGGCCGCGCGCGTTCGACTTAGCTAAGGGATGTCCAAATAATGTGGCGACGCATTGGAGCCGCCAGATCTGCGACGCCTGCGAGGCGCGACGACGCCGGCGTACTCTCTGGAGTACGTCAAGGAGGAGCAACGACGCAGACGTCCGGAGATGGCGGCTCCCTGCGGTCATTAACTGAGGGGCGGGGCGGCGTGGGCGCGGGCTATCGTTGCTCGTCGCTCGCGTACCGCAGTGGGTACGCCGCGCTCCTCGCGCCTCGGCCCGCATCCCACGGCGCGCCCGCCAATGTCGTCGCCACATTATTTGGACATCCCTAAGACCCGTTTGAGAAATTGTCCGGTGTACGAGGCAGGAACCCGGGCCACCTCTTCCGGCGTGCCGGCGGCCACCAGCTCCCCGCCCGCCTCGCCGCCTTCCGGCCCGAGATCGATGAGATGGTCCGCGGTCTTGATCACTTCCAGGTTATGCTCGATGACGACGATGGTGTTGCCTTGGTCCACTAATCTGTGCAACACGCCGAGCAGCTTCTCGACGTCGGCGAAATGCAGGCCGGTCGTCGGCTCATCCAGCAGGTAGAGCGTCCGGCCGGTGGCCCGGCGCGAGAGCTCCTTGGCCAGCTTGATGCGCTGCGCCTCCCCGCCGGACAGCGTCGTCGCCGGCTGGCCCACCTCCAGGTAGCCCAGGCCGACCTGCTGGATCGTGCGCAGCTTCTGGGAAATCGCCGGGATGTTGGCGAACAGCTCCAGCGCTTCGTCCACGGTCATGCTCAGCACGTCGGCGATCGACTGGCCCTTATAGGCGACTTGCAGCGTCTGCTCGTTGAACCGCCGGCCCTTGCACACCTCGCAGTGGACGTAGACGTCGGGCAGGAAGTGCATCTCGATCTTCTTGATGCCGTCGCCCTCGCAGGCTTCGCACCGGCCGCCCTTCACGTTGAAGCTGAACCGCCCGGGCTGGAAGCCGCGCAGCCGGGCCTCCGGCGTGCGGCTGAACACGTCGCGGATCGGCGAGAACGCCTCGGTATAGGTCACCGGGTTGGACCGCGGGGTGCGGCCGATCGGCGTCTGGTCGATCACGATGACTTTGTCGATGTGCTCGACGCCGCGCAGCTCGTCGTGCCGGCCGGGCTTCTCCTTGCTGCCGTAGAGCCGCTTGGCCAGCGCGCGGTACAGGATCTCATCCACGAGCGTCGACTTGCCGGACCCGGACACGCCGGTGACGCAGACGAACAGGCCCAGCGGGATCGTCACGTCCACGCCCTTGAGGTTATGCTCCCGCGCGCCCTTGATCACCAGCGCCTGCCGGCCGGCGACCGGGCGGCGGCGGGCCGGCAGCGGGATCTGCCGCGTCCCGTTGAGGTACTGCGCGGTCAGGCTTTCGGACGACTTCAACACGTCCTTCAGCGGGCCGGCCGCGACCACGCGGCCGCCGTGCTTGCCGGCGCCGGGCCCCAGGTCGACCAGGTAATCCGCCCGCCGGATCGCTTCCTCATCATGCTCCACGACGATCAACGTGTTCTGCAGGTCCCGGAGCCGTTCCAGGGTGTCGAGCAGCTTGCCGTTGTCCCGCGGATGGAGGCCGATGGACGGCTCGTCCAGGATGTACAGCACCCCGACCAGCCCGGAGCCGACCTGCGTCGCCAGGCGGATGCGCTGCGCCTCCCCGCCGGAGAGGCTGGCGGAGGGACGGTCCAGCGTCAGGTAGCCGAGGCCCACGTCGAGCAGGAACTGCAGGCGAGCGCTGATCTCCTTGACGATCGGCACGGCGACGACGCGCTGGCGTTCGGACAGCGGCAGGCGCGCCAGCCAGTCCTTCGCGTCCCCGATCGCGAACTTCGTCGCGTCGCGGATGGAGCGGCCGTCGATCAGCACGGACAGGCTGTGCGGCTTCAGCCGGGCGCCCTGGCAGGCCGGGCAGGCCAGCTCGCTCATGTACTTGGCAATCTCTTCCTTCACGTAATCCGACTCGGTGTGCTTGAACCGGCGCTCCAGGTTGGGGATGACGCCCTCGAACGGGTCGCCCCAGATCTCGTCCTCCGTCCCGTGGAGGAGCGCGCGCTGCACGCGCGGGGCCAGTTGCCGGAACGGCGTCTCCAGGCCGACGCGGTAGAAGTCGGCGACCTCGCGGAGCAGCCGGCTGTAGTACATGTTCATGTGGCGCCCGCCGCGCCGCCACGGCTCGATCGCCTCGCGCAACGGCTTGGATTTGTCCGGGACCACGAGGTCCGGATCGATTTCCAGCTTCGTGCCGAGGCCGTTGCAGGCCGGGCACGCCCCGTAGGGGGAATTGAAGGAAAACACGCGGGGGGAGAGCTCCTCGAAGCTGAAGCCGCAGGTCGGACAAGCGTACAGTTCACTGAATACTAATTCGCTGGACGCCTTGGCGCTGCGGCCGTTGCGGCCGACCACCACGATCCCCTTGCCCGCCTTCAGGCCGGCCTCGACTGATTCGGTCAGCCGGGACTTGGTCCCCTGCGGGGACTTCGCCCCCTGCGGGGACTTCGCCCCCTGCGGGGACTTCGCCCCCTGCGGGGACTTCGCCCCCTGCGGGGACTTCGCCTGGACTTCCAGCTTCAGCCGGTCGATGACGATCTCGATGGTATGCGCGCGCTTCTTATCCAGCGGGATCGGCTCGTCCACGTCGCGCAAGGTCCCGTCCACGCGCACGCGGACGAACCCCTGCCGCTTGATGTCGCGGAACAGCTCCTGGTATTCGCCCTTGCGGCCGCGCACCACCGGCGCCAGGATGAGCACGTCCTCGTCCCGGGGCAGCGCCAGGACCTGCGCGACGATCTCCTGGGCGGATTGCTGGGAAATCGGCACGCGGCAGGCGGGGCAATGCGGAGTGCCTGCGCGCGCGAACAGCACGCGCAGGTAGTCGTAGATCTCGGTCTGGGTCGCCACGGTGGAGCGCGGGTTGCTGCCGGCCGTGCGCTGCTCGATGGCGATCGCCGGCGACAGCCCGTCGATGGCGTCGACGTCCGGCTTCTCCAGCCGCTCGAGGAACTGGCGCGCGTACGCGGACAGGCTCTCGACGTAGCGGCGCTGGCCCTCGGCGTACAGGGTGTCGAACGCCAGCGAGGACTTGCCGGACCCGGACAGGCCGGTCACGACGATCAGCCGGTTCCTGGGCAGCGTCAGGTTGATGTTCTTGAGGTTATGCTCGCGCGCGCCGCGGATGATGATGGATTCGTCAGGCATGAGGAACCAGGCTCTCCGACTTGATTATACAAAATCCCCGCCGCGTCCGCGAGTCCGCGAACGGCGGCGGGGATCTGTGAAGCGTAACGACGAGTCTTCGGCCTCAACGGCCCAAGACGTTATCGCTTCTTGCTCCGGCGGCGGCTACCACCACTTCGCCGTTGGCCACCCCGGGCCATCTTCGCCCTAGAGATGTCCCCCTGCTTGTCGATGAAGTAGAGGTATCCGGACTGCTTCTTGATACCGACCTTTGCGACTTTCTCAGCCACGTGAACTCACCTCCTCTCCCTCCGTTGTCTCCCTGCCTCACTCAAAATTAAGTCCCGATTCTGACCGGCTCAAAGAGCTGCCGCAATGCGGCCAGCGCAGACCGCACGGCCAACTCGCTTGTCTTGGGGTTGCTGGACGGCCGGCTCTCGATCTGCACGCGGATCCGCCCGCAATCCCCTTCGATGTCCAACTCATGGATGTTCCGCGTGAGCGCCGGATCGGCGACGACCCGGACGCGCGCGGCCTGGGACTTCGCCCCGCAGGCCAGGAACATGGTGGCGGCGATATTGGCGTTCTGAGGGAATGCGCGGATGGCGTCGCGCGGAGAACCGTCGAAGAGGACCTTGGGCGTGCGGAGGCCGGCCAGCTTGAGGCCGCGCGCGCGGACCAGGGGCGCATCGGCCAGGGCGCGCGGAGGTTTGCGGGTCGTCAACCGGATCGCCCGGATCGTGCCGACCGCCATCGCCTTGATGCCGTCGATCCCGGCCAGCGCGCCGCTCGGAATGTAGAGCCGGCCGCGCGATCTGCGCGCCGCGCGCTGCCAGGACGCCGGAGCGGCCAACAGGCCTCCGGTGCTCATGACCAGCACGTCGCGATGGGCGGTCAGGGCCAGGCGGACCACGCGCGCCGCCACGGCGGCCGTGGCGGTTTCCAGGACCAACTGGCTGCGGCGGATCAGCTCGGGAAGCGACACGATGGGTGGACGGCTGGACAACTGCTGTTGAAGGCGGAGCGCGTGCGGGCGTTGCGGGTCAACGAGCGCCACCACTCTGGCCACATGCCGATAGTCGCGTTCAAGTGCACGGGCGAGTTCCGATCCGATCGTGCCACATCCGACAATGCCGACGCGGGTCATCGCGTGGCACACCGGTCATCCAGCGACCGGTCCTTCGCCGAGGGATAATTGCGCCTCGGTCGGTCGTGCCGCCGGCGCGGTCGTCACATGACGGATATGATTCTGCTCGTCGAGGAAGACCAGCTTGGGCGCGATCTGGCCGAGCTCCTCGTCGGTCGCCTGGGCGTAGGAGATGACGATGATCGGGTCGCCGACTTCGGCCAGCCGCGCGGCAGCGCCGTTCAGGCACACGGTGCCGGACCCCGGCACGCCCTCGATGCAGTACGTCTCAAACCGCGCGCCGTTGTTGACGTTAACCACGTGGACCTGCTCGTAGGGCACCAAGTCCGCGGCCTGCATCAGCAGCGGATCCAGCGTGAGGCTGCCGGTATAGTGAAGGTTGGCCTCCGTCACGATCGCCCGGTGGATTTTGGATTTGCAGATTGTGCGTAACATCGTCGGTGTCCTCGTCGGAGTATTATGCCACGTCGACGAGAAGATTGTCAATCAGTCGCGTGGGCCCGAACCGCACCGCCGCCAGGAGCGCCAGCCGGTTCCCGCCCGCCCTTCGTGTATCGGGGCGGGCAGGAACCAGCCGCTCCGCCGGCTCGAAACTTTTGGCGTGCACGACCGCCAGGTAATCGATCCGCGCCAGGGGCTGTTCGCTGATGCGCCGCCGCATGGCTTCGAGGACCCGGTCCGGATCGCGCTCTCCGTCGCGGATCCGCGTCTTGGCCAGCTGGAGCGCCTCGTGGATCACCGGCGCCTGCCCCCGCTCCTCGGGCGTCAGGTAGCCGTTGCGCGAGCTCATCGCCAGCCCGTCCGCCTCGCGCACCGTCGGCATCACGCGCACGGATACGGGAATGGCCAGGTCCTTGATGAGCCGCTCGATGATCACGGCCTGCTGATAGTCCTTCTGGCCGACATACGCGACGGCCGGCTGGACCAGCTGGAGCAGCCTGGTGACGACGGTCGCCACCCCGCGGAAATGGCCGGGCCGCGACGCGCCTTCCAGCCGCTCGCCCAGCGCCCCGACGTCCACCGACGTGGAAAAGCCGGGCGGGTACATCTGGCTGACGTCAGGCGCGAAGACGAGATCGCAGCCGGCCGCCTTGGCCAGGTTGAGGTCCCGCTTCAGGTCCCGCGGATAGCGCTCAACATCTTCCTGCGGCCCGAACTGCAGCGGGTTGACGAAGATGCTCGCGACCGCCACCTTCGTATCCTTGGCGGCCGCGCGGATCAACGAGAGGTGCCCGTCATGCAGCGCGCCCATCGTGGGCACAAAGCCGATCGTCTTCCCCTGGCGGCGCAGCGCCTGGGCGGTCAGGCTCATGTCCCTGGCCTGCTTGATGACTTTCATGAGGCGCGCGGTTCCTCGAACGGTTCGACGGCTTGATCGCGCTGCTCGGCCAGCAGCTCGGCCACCGTCTTGCCCAACACCGGATGCACGGCTGACGGATCCAGCTGGGCCAGCGGCTCGAGCACGAACCGGCGCCGGTGCAGCTCGGCGTGCGGGATGACCAGGTCCGGCTCCTGGATCACGCGGTCGGCATATAAGAGGATGTCGATGTCGATCGGCCGCGGCGCCCAACGGACGTCGGACGGCGCGCGGCCCAGCTCGCCCTCGATGCGTTTGGCCGCGTCAAGCAAGGCGCGGGGCGGCAGCGCCGCGTCGACTTCAATCACCGAATTCAAATAATCGGACTGGCCGGACGGCCCGCCGACCGGCTCGGTCTCATAGACCGGCGACATCTGGACGATGCGGATGCCCTCCACGCGGCCGAGGCGCTGGAGCGCGCGCGAGAGGTTGTCCCGGCGGTCGCCCTGATTGGAGCCCAAGCCGAGGAAGACGCGAGCCATTGAGTTGGATAGTTGGTTGGGGTCTTGCGGTATGGTATTAAAGAACTTTGGCCAGCCGGTCGACGGCCTGCTGGATCCGCTCGGTCGGGACCGTCAAAGACAGGCGGACGTAGCCTTCCCCGTGCGGGCCGAAGCCGACGCCGGGCGCGATGACGACATGCGCTTCTTCCAGCACGCGCTTAGCGAACTCGGCTGATGAGCCGGCGGCCGGCACCCCCGCCCAGATATAGAAGGAAGCCTGCGGCTTCGGCACGGCCCAGCCCGCCTTGGCCAGGCCCTCCACGACGAGGTCCCGGCGCTGTTGGTAGGTGGCGACCGCCTGCTTGAGCGGCTCCTGGTCGCCGGTGAGCGCCTCAATGGCCGCCCACTGCACCGGCTGGAAGATGCCGGAGTCCAGATTGGTCTTCAGCTGATTCAGCGCGGCGATCACTTTCGCGTTGCCGCAGGCGAAGCCCACGCGCCAGCCGGTCATGTTATAGGTCTTGGACAAGCTGTGGAACTCGACCCCGACGTCCTTGGCTTCGGGGATCTGCAAGAAGCTCAACGGCTGCACCCCGTCGAACGCGATCTCCGAGTAGGCGGCGTCGTGCGCGATGACGATCTGATATTCCTTGGCGAACCGGATCGCTTCCTCGAAGAACTCCGGCGTCGCGAGGGCGGCAGTCGGGTTGTTCGGGGAGTTGAGGAACATCAGCTTCGCCCGCCGCGCCGCCTTCTGGCTGACCGCGCCGAGGTCCGGCAAGAATTGGTTCTCCGCTTCCAGCGGCAGCGACACCGCCTCCCCGCCTGCGAAGATCGTCCCGCTGCGGTACGGCGGATAGCAAGGGTCCGGCACCAGCACCGCGGCGCCCGGATTGATCAGCGCCAGCGGCAGATGGGCGATGCCCTCTTTCGAGCCGAGCAGCGGCAGCACTTCGGTGTTCGGATCGAGCTCGACCTTGAATCTCTTGAGGTACCACTCCGCGATCGCCTTCCGCAATTCCCGCAGCCCTTCGGTGAAGCTGTACCGGTGGTTCGCCGGATCCTCGGCGGTCTTCTGCAGCGCCCGGATAATGTGCGGCGGCGTCGGCAGGTCCGGGTCGCCGACGCCCAGGTCGATGACGTCATGGCCCTGCTGCTTCAGCCGCTGCTTGGCCTTGTCGATCTCGACAAACAGATACGGCGGCAGCTGCGTGAGGCGCTGGGCCTTCTCGATGGCGAACACGCTCTCGGTCGCCGCCATCAACCGGCGCCTTTCAAGACATGCGACATGTCGTACAGCCCCGGCGGTTGCGAGCGGACGAACTGCGCCGCCTTGAGCGCGCCCTGCGCGAACACATCCCGGCTGTGGGCCTGGTGCGTCAGCTCCAGGCGCTCCGACGGTCCGGCGAAGATCACGCGGTGATCACCGACGATGTCGCCCGCCCTGATGGCATGCACCGGGATCGAGGTGGCGGGCTGTTTGCGGCCGGACGCGATGGCGTCCGCCAGCCGCTTGGCGGTGCCGCTGGGCGAATCCTTCTTGGCCTTGTGGTGCGCCTCGACGACTTCCACGTCATACTCCAGGCCGAGCCGCGCGGCGGCCAGCTGCACCAGCTCGAAGAGCAGGTTCACGCCGACGCTGGTGTTCGGGCTGAAGACGATCGGGATCGTGCGGCTGGCCTCCTGGATCACGGACCGTTGGGCGTCGGACAGCCCGGTCGTGCCGATCACCATCGCCTTGCGCAGCTTGGCGGCGGTCCGGACATGCTCTACCGTCGCCTGAGGGGAGGTGAATTCGATGAGCACGTCCCCGTCCTTGAGCGCCGCTTCAAGGTTATCGGTGACGCGCACGCCGAGCGCCTTGCGACCCAGGAGCGCGCCCACGTCCTGGCCGAGCGCCTGGTGGCTGGCGGTTTCCAGCGCCCCGGAGACGGTGAAGATCGAATCCGCCAGCGCCAGGGACGCAATGCGGGACCCCATCCGCCCGCTGCACCCGCTGATCACAAGCTTAACGGCCATGGGTTTGACTCTGCCTGCGCGGCGAGGCACCGAGGCGGGACCGTCCTCGCTGCCGAGGAAGTCCTGCGCGGCGCCGGCCGCGCAGGGACGCCTGGGGGTACGCCGTGACAGGACCCGTCGCACGGCGGAGGCCGTAGGCATCCAGCGCGGCTTTCAGCCGCTCGAGGTTCGCGCCCTCCATGTCGCACAACGGCAGGCGCAGCGACGGCTCGATCAGGCCGAGCAACCCCATGGCGGTTTTGACCGGAATCGGGTTGGTTTCGATGAACATCGCTCTCACCAGCGGCAGCAGCTTCGTGTGCCACTCCGCCGCTTGCGGCAGGCGCCCTCCCTCGAACTCCCGCACCAGCGCCGCCACGTCCCGCGGCACGAGGTTCGCGACAACGGAGATGACGCCTGTGCCGCCGATCGCCAGCACCGGCAGCGTCAGCGCGTCATCGCCGGAGATCAGCGCCAGGCGCCCGCGGGTCAGCTGCAGGATGCGGCTCATCTGCTCGAGGTTGCCGCTGGACTCCTTGACGCCGACGACGTTCGGCACGTCGGCGGCGATTTTCGCCAGGGTCTCCGGCTCGATGTTGACCGCCGTCCGCGACGCGATGTTGTAGAGCACCAGCGGCAGGTCCACCGCGTCCCCGACCGCCTTGAAATGGAGATAGAGCCCGCGCTGGGTCGGCTTGTTGTAATACGGCGAGATCAGGAGCGCGCCGTCCGCGCCGGCTTGCTTGGCGTGCTTGGTCAACCGCACGGCCTCCGCGGTGTTGTTGGAGCCGGTGCCGGCAATGACCGACATGCGGCCCCTGGCCGCCTGGACCACGGTCTCGACGACGCGGTCATGCTCTTCGTGCGACAGGGTGGCGGATTCCCCGGTCGTCCCGCACGGCACGATCGCGCTGGTGCCGGCGTCGATGTGGAACTCCACCAACTGCTTGAGCGCGACCTCGTCCACCGCCCCGCCCCGGAACGGCGTCACGAGCGCGACCATCGAGCCCCGCAACTTGAGCGCCATCAGCGTCCGCGTCCTTCCATTGGCCAGTAAAACTGCCCCTGGCAAACCCACCGCACAGGCCCTTCCAGCGTCACGTCCGTCACCCGGCGCACCCGGCCTTCTCCGCGCACCGACAGCGAGACCGTCAGCATCTCGCCGCTTTTCGTCTGCACCTCAATCTGGTACCGCCTGGTCCCCGTGCGTGGGCCGCGCCGCGCGTCTTCGCGCGCCGCATGCACGACGGCCGACGCGGTCACGCCGGTGCCGCAGGCCGGCGTTTCCCCCTCCACGCCGCGCTCGTACGTGCGCACGCGCAGCCGGCTCGGGCGCGCGGCATCGGTTTCAATGAAGTTCACGTTGGCGCCCCGCGGCTTGAACGCGTCGTGGTGCCGCAGCATCCGGCCGGTTCCCTGCACGTCCACGCGGTCGACCTGGTCCACGAGCGCGACCACGTGCGGCACGCCGGTGTCCACCGAAGCCAGCGAGCGGATGCCGTCGTTCACGGCCAGCGGCACATCCAGCTTGAGATGGCGCGGCTCCGGCATCTCGAGGCGCACCTGCGGCCCGCGCACCATCGCGCCGACCCGGCCGCCCAGCGTTTCCAACGTCACGTTCCCGCTCTTCCCTGGCCAGCGGGAGATGAAGGCGGCTACGCACCGGGCGCCGTTGCCGCACATCTCGGCCTCGGAGCCGTCGGCGTTGAAGATCCGCATGCGGACAGTGGCCGTCCTCGAGCGTTCCAGCACCAGCACCCCGTCGGCGCCGACGCCGTTGCGGCGGTCGCACATCGCGCGGGCCACGGCGGGCCACTGTTTCGTGACGTCGCCGAGCATGGCGTGCATGGCGTCCACCAGCAGGAAGTCGTTGCCGGCGCCGGCCATCTTCGTAAACGGGATGCCTTGGATCCGCCGGCTCATCGCAAAAGCGCCTGGGGCACCCGGTCCTGCCGGACCAGGTCCTGCCTGGTTTCCCGCCTGCGGACCACGAAGACGCGGTTTCCTTTGACCATCACCTCGGCCGCCCGGGGCCGGCCGTTGTAGTTGGACGACATGGCGAAGCCGTACGCGCCGGCGCCGAACACCGCCAGCAGGTCGCCCTCCTCCAAGGCCGGCAGCTTGCGGTCTTTCGCCAGCACGTCGGCGCTCTCGCAGATCGGCCCGACGACGTCATAGCGCTTCTGCGCGGACCGCGACCCGCCGTTCGTGTTGACCCCGCCGTTGGCGGGATCTACGACCGGAGCCACTTCGTGATACGCCTCGTACAAGGCGGGGCGGATCAGGTCATTCATGCCGGCGTCCACGACGAGGAACCGCTTGCCCTGCGTCTCCTTGCGGTAGAGCACTTGCGTGACCAGGATGCCCGCGTTGCCGACGATGAAGCGGCCGGGCTCGAAGATCAGCTTCACCCGCAGCGGCCTCAATAGCGGCAGCACCGCCCGCGCGAACGCCTCCGCGGTTTGGGGCCGCTCGTCTTTATAGACGATGCCCAGGCCGCCGCCGAGGTTGAGCCATTCGACTGGAACGCCCTGCCGCCGCGTCCATGCGATCAGCAATCCGATGCGCCGGATCGCCTGCTTGAACGGTTCGGCCTGCGTGATCTGCGAGCCGATGTGCAGGTGGAACCCGAGCAGCCGCACGGCGGGCAGCGACCGAAGCCGCGTGCGGATGAGCGCCTGCACCGTGTCGATGTTGATGCCGAACTTGCTCTCGGCGACGCCGGTCGTGATGTAGCGATGCGTATGCGC
>Ga0105164_10001247_pt1 | contig 16453 bp, 22 predicted proteins | sample VDWuncwatermetaG_FD_89674 | JGI IMG/M metagenome (GOLD analysis project Ga0105164, IMG submission 89674) | Wastewater microbial communities from Netherlands to study Microbial Dark Matter (Phase II) - VDW unchlorinated drinking water | ecosystem: Environmental > Aquatic > Freshwater > Drinking...
ACAATACACAATACTATAATTTAGACATTATAATTTCAGTAGGCTATAGAGTAAAGTCTAAACAAGGTACTCAGTTCCGCATTTGGGCTAGTAAGGTTTTAAAAGATCATCTAATCAAAGGCTACACCCTAAATCCTAAAAGACTACCCGAGACCAATTTAAGAGAGCTAGAAGAAGCAATAGCACTTATTAAAAATACTCTTAAAACTAAACAACTAACTAACGACGAATCAACAGGACTTTTAAAAGTAATTACTGACTATGCTAATTCTTGGATATTACTTCAAAAATACGACAGCAATAAACTAGAAGACCCGAAGAAAAAACATAAGCCTAAATATGAGCTTACTTATGAAAAAGCAATAGAAGCTATATCTAAACTTAAAGCTGATTTAAAGTCTAAAAAAGAAGCTTCAGATTTATTTGGAAATGAAAGAAGTGAATCTTTCGAGGGAATAGTAGGTAATCTATATCAAACTTTTGGTGGAGAAGATCTATACCCCAGCATAGAAGACAAAGCATCACATTTACTTTATTTCATAATAAAAGATCATCCATTTACAGATGGAAACAAACGTATTGGTGCATTTTTATTTATTTTATTCCTGTCAAATAATGGGTATCTATTTAAAGCAAATGGTGAAAGAAAGATAAATGATAACGCTCTAGTAGCACTAGCACTTTTAATAGCTGAAAGTAACCCTAAACAAAAAGATACAATGATTAAGCTAGTGATGAACTTTTTGAATAATTGATTTATAGACCTTCTAAACTGGCGGGGCTTGTGCGATAAACTTAGAACCTTTTTTAGAGAGAATCCTGAAGAAGTTGCGAGGCTAGATCTTATGCTAAAAACATTAAAAAGAGTAGCTTAGCTTCTTCCCACTATATCTTTACACTATATATGACAATTACTATTAAACCCAATTAATTTCAATGCAATCTCAAATGATTTTGTCTATTTAGGGACTTATCAATCTGGCTAAAAGAGGGCTTATCTGTCCTTCTGCCTGTAGAAAATAATAGGAATAGCATGAAAACAAAAGTAGAAGAGTGTAGGCAAATACCAATGTATCCTTTAATAAAAAGGCTTTTACAAGTAGAGCTTGGGATTGATTCTTTCTCCTTTGGTGATGGTTTTACGATTTTAGCACTACTAATTTCCGAAGGTAGAGCTAAACATATTCAATTCTCATATTACCTAGGTGAAGATCCAAGGAATTTACAAGAGATTAAATATCGAGTAAAACTCACCAGAACAAAGTGTCATATAGAAGGCTATAGATACTGGTTTACATGCCCAATATTAAAGGAGAACGATAAAGCATGCGGTAAAAGGGTCGGAGTCTTATATAAGCCATCAGATCAGGATTACTTTGCTTGCCGTCATTGTTTTAATCTTACTTATAAAAGTAGATGTTATAGCGGTAGTGATAAAAAGTTTCGTCCGATAATTAGTTTGCCTACTTTAAATGAGGAGGAGAAGAATATTAAAAGAAGATATTACAGAGGAAAGCATACTAAGAGGTATAAAAGGTTTCTAAAGAAATCATCTGATAATTGGGCAAGATTAGGGGCAAGTACAGATGATTTATATGAGCATTGGCATGGTAAGGCTGGCTAAACACCTACCACCCCCTTTTTAGAGTCTCATCCAAACGTGTTTTGGTAGGAGATGGTACCTGTGTATCTTTCTCTATAATTTTAGTTTGTCTAATAAATATAATTTACTAATAATCAATCAAATCTACTAGGGAGAGCATCAGTCATCTTTATGTAAAAGTTCATATTCTATACAATCGATCGCTGCGCTAGTGGTTATGTAATAGTCATTTTTATATTCTGTTGACTGTTCGTAGATACAATCTTCAATCCCTTCAATGTGTCCATGTGCTACTTGATTATTAAAGCTAACCCAGAAAATAATTGCGAGAATTACACAAGCTAATTTAGTATCCTCTTCAATTTTTTTCCAATTAATTATGTTATATAAGACAAAGAAAGCTGCTATAGCAACCAGTCCAATCTTACCAAAAATAAATAGTAGCCCAAAAATAAATTGGGAGGCTTTTATAAAGTCCCATTTGAATAGCCAAAGAACAAGAGAAAATATTATCCCAACGATTATTAGAGAAATTTCAAAATCAGATTTTCTTTTATCATTCATATGTCTTTCTCTTTCAGCAAGGATCAGACGTTCTTTGCAACTCAATTTCCTTAATTTGTTTTTCTAGTTCTATTATTTTTTGATTATAATAATGGTCTTTATTGAACTGTCTTCTTTCTTTAAAATCCACCAGATTTTGCTTGTCATAATTAATCAGCTCTGTATAATATGAACGCGCTGCAATAAACAACTTAACCACAAAAAACAATAAAACACCAATTAGTCCCAAATCGAAATAGTCAAATGCTCTACCGCCTAATAACTTATAAAATATGTAAATCACTAAAGCTGTAAGAGCACTTAAAGCACCAAATGAATTATAAGCTCCTTTTCTTGTAAGTTCTTTCCTAGAAAAATCATCATATTTATTAGAACCAAAAAATATTTTGCTTTGGTGATACCAACCCAGTAATATGGCTGCAAAGCAGACTCCATCGAAAGGAGTTGAGATAGAATCTAGAAAGTCCATAATATTAATTAATCATCCATTTCAAGTGTTCTACTATCACCGGTTTCATCATCAGTAATGTTATTAATCCCACAATACTTCATATTCCTTGATTTCTCTTTTCTAAAGAGAACTCATAAGTATCCTTTCCTATTTATGTTTTTTAATAGCAGCTACTTGACGTTCTAGGTTATTAATTTTAACGTTCAAGGCATTTAATCTGTTTTCTACATTACTATTATTCGAATTTGTTTGTAATGTAGTTAAATTGTTAATTTGATCCTGAAGATTAGATACATCTTGATCATGGATTCCTACTGTTTTAGCCAGTGCAGTTATACTATTTACTAATGGATTATAATTATTATTAATAAAATTGTTGTAAATAACTACATTGCTATCAAATGCCTCTGCTAAAGGATTAAAGCTATTGTTTATAAATCCATTGTAAGTCGTAACAATGTCATTAACCCAGTTGACGACATCACTTAAATTACTAATAGGCCTTGTTTGTAATAACAAAGTCCTTTCAACCCTTAAAGACGAATGTTGCTCTAACTCTTCTGCTTGTACTCCATTATTTAATAGCATCATTACGCATAATGCTAATCCTATTTTCTTATTCATTATTTTTCTCCTTTTTTTTCTTTACCTCTTCTTCCAATTCTTAGATACTTTGTTAGGTTCTCCAGAACATTTAATTCCTTTTTTCATTATGATCTCTAAAGCATCTTCAGGCTCAAGAGCACTTAGAAGAGGATCATTACAGCTTTTAATATATATTTTAAGTTTTTTATTCTTATTCTTTCGCTTAATCAATGTACCCAAGGAATAGCTTAAGTCTGCTAGGTTCGACTGAGCACCTGCTAAAGGATCAACATAAATACTTCTATTATCATTAAGAGCTCTATTTTGTTGACGTTGTTGAGTTTCTAATCTTTGTAATCTTTGTTCTTGTGCTTGTTGGTTACTTCGTGTGTTGTATTCGTCATAGGTGTATGCATAAGTAGGTAATCCCATTAAACACGCAATTAACAATAGATATTTCATTTTATCCCACTATGCTTTTATTTTTGTTCATAATTTGTAACCCTTTAGATTTGCTTTATTACGTACAAGGATGAGGTACTACATACTACATTGATTCATTATACCTAACTTGGGGTACGTCCTACCCCAGTAGCAAATCCAGTCAATTACCTTAGTTATTACAAATTGAGGTTAAAGAATTGGCTAGATGGAATACAAGACTTAGAAAAGCTAGAGAAGCAATGGGTTTATCCTTGCAAGGTGCAGTTAATCTTTTATATGAGCAACATAAGATAAAGATAGATAGAGCTAACCTAAGAAAATTTGAGGTTTCTAAAGTAGATATGCCTGTATCTAAATTTAGAGCTTTATTGAAAATCTACTGTACTGATGCTAATTGGGTTTTGGATTTGAAGGAATGACCTAATCTTGACCTAAAAATCTGACGCAAAGGTGACGCAAAGAATGTCCGAAAATTGTCCGAAAAATAATTCCTAATAGTTGTATATAAATGAGCGAAAAATGAACGAAAAAAAACAAGACTCCAAATTACTCTTCTTCGTCTTCATCTTCAATAGATTCTTGCTCTTCAGCATAAGATTGGCAACCTTCAATAAATGATTGAGAGTTACCCGAACAATCATCAGGATCATCAATTCCTTTCATTTCAGCCCATTCATAGCCTGCACCATGACCAGAAGAACAATAACCCAATTTTACATTTATTGCAGTGGATAAAATTATCAATAAAGCAATTAACAAGATCTTCATAAATTAATAGTACCTTTCAGCTAATACTTCTTCCTAGAGTATTGTTTATATGGATTGACTGTTCCTTTCTTACCAGTATATGGATTGTAATTACCTTTGGTAGAATAATTATCAAATCTAGAACTGTTTGGATTAGATCGGTGATGAGGTTGAACATAAGTACCATTCTTTCTGTAATACCCCATTACATAAGTAGCATAGCAAGATTGAACAGTTAGAAAAAATAAAATAAAAAGAATTAAAAGCTTATTCATAAGCGTTATTTCAAGTAAGCATCAAGTGTGCCTGTTAACTTAACATCACCAATATAACCATCAACAGTATCTTGATATTGAGCCGTACATACCCCAACAATTTTACGATTATTTGAACGGAAATTACCAATACAGAAAAAGTCTAAATCATAATTATAGGAGTAACCTTCCCAGGCAACTGGTAAGTAAAAAGAAATACGACCATTACTAATCGAGGCCGTACCACCAGCTCCCCTTATTCCTTGAGTTAGATTTTCTACAGAATAGTCATAAGTACCGTTACTTAATTTTTGACCAATCTTAATGTTGTAAACAACTCTCTCCGATTTTACTGCATCAGCACAAATGTCTGAAATACAAGCAACAGCCCGCGAAATATTAAGTGTGCTTTTATAAGTCTTTGTCGTTGACTTTTCTCGTATATTTGATAGCTCCGTTTTTTTAGAAGCCAACCGAGCACTCTTTAAAACAAAATTATGGATATCAAGTTTTAATGATTTATCATCAGCATAAACAGGAAGTGAGGTGAAAACCAATAGAGCAAAAACAAAAATATATCTCATATTAATATCTCCATATTTACAAGCAGTAAGTCTAACTTTTTATTCTTAAATCTTCAATTAAGAACTCTTAAATATGTACAACTTCTCTTCATGTTGGCTTTTTCTAATAGCACCTACACCCACTAAGCCATCCATCACTACAATAAACATGTGAGCCTGAGACATAAGAAATACCACCATGATAAGAGCAGCATCCTTGCAAGGAATAAACACAATTATAAGAGGGATAATAATAACCGCCACCGCCTCCTCCACCTTTACTAGCAGCTATACCTAAGAACACTAACCCAGTAATTGCACCTGCTATAACCGCTGCTTTAGCTGTTGTTTTAATATGTGGATGTGGTCCACCAAGCCATTTTTTAAATCTTTTACCTTTAGTATTAGATACTCCATCTTGCTGATCTATTGCTGAAGCAACTTCTTGTTGGGAGTCAGGTGATTCTGGCTTATAAGATGGGTTTTCTTTTAGACCTAAAGCAAATAAACTGCTAGGACTACTTGCTAAAACTTGCTTATCATTCTCATCAAAATTATATTTATCACTTTTTGTTAAAGAATAAGAAAGCTTCGTGTCAACATTTGATCTTGCAAAATTAATATCAGTAGCATCTATTATGTAAGAAGGATTAAATACTATATTTTCAGAATATTGAGTATTTGGATAGCTTCTCGCTATGGTTTTATCACTTTCGGCTACAAAGAATCTAGGAGATTTAGCTAGATATTTTGTTAGGCTTGAATCCAAATTATTTTTTATATAAACTAAGTCCTCTTTTAAATCATAAGATTGATTTTTATAAAGACCATCACCAAAATAACTGTTTGGTTTTTCTTTAGCTAAATAGAGTGGGGCTTTCTTAAAATCAAGATTAGTTGATTTTGCTATTCCCCATGCAAATAAAGTATCAGGATTTAATTTAACAGACTCAAAATCTTGTTTATTTGGGTGATAACTTGGATTTGATGCTAAACCAAGGGCGTATTTAGTTGAAGGAGTTTTTCTTGCAATGCCTGAATTAATATTTTCTATTTTAAAACTTGGATTTTTAGCCCCCAGAAAAGCAAACAAGGTATCAAGATTATGCTCAATAAAGATTTTATCTTCTTTTGTAATTTTATAAGAAGGATTTTGAATTAAACCACTACAGAACCAGCTGTCAGGCTTCTTTTTTGCAAGAAATGAATCATATTCAGTAACTTCAAAGCTTGGGTTTTGAAGTATCCCCCAAGAGAATAAAGACTCAGTATTTAATCTTGCTAATTTTAAATCCTCATTTTCTATTAAATAATTAGGATTAGACGTGATACCTTTTGCAAAAGAAGTATTAGGATTTTTTCTTGCTAACTCTTTATCAGACAATATAACATTATATTCGGGTCTCAAGGATAAATAATAGGATAGTTTAGTATCTAGATTGTCTTTAACAAAGGTTTTGTCTGAACTATCAACTTCGTATCTTTTGCTTAGAATTGATTCAACAGCAAAAAAGCTATTTGGATAAGTCTTTGCAAATACTTTAGCCCATTCTTTTTCATCTTTGAGCGGATCAATACTTTTATCTTTATTTAAAGAATAGTTTCTAAGTAACCCAATGGTAAAAAATGACTTTGTATCCCGCTTTGATTCTTCAATATCTGCATCTTCGATTTTATAATCTGTTCTTTCTGCTAATCCGTAAGAAAATAAGCTATAAGGATTTCTTCTAGCCAAATCTTTATCAATATCATCTATCGTGTAATTAGAGTTTTTAGCAATTAAATATGAAAAAACATTATATGGATAAGCCCTAACAAACTTTATATCAATGGGATCAATCTCAAAGCCTGGATTACTTACAATACCCCAAGAGAACAATGAGTCAGGATTTATTCTTGCTATGTTTTTATCTTCTTCTTCAATTTTATAGTTTTTACTTTTAGCAAGTTCATAGGAAAACAAAGTATTAATGCTATCTCTAGCAACAAACTTATCTTTAGTCTCAATTCTCAGGTCTGGATTACTTGCATATTTATACGCAAAGATACTTTCAGGGTAGGTCCTTGCAAATATTTTTTTATCGTTCTCAATTTTAAAAGAACTGTATTGGTTGTATGAAAAGTAGCCAACTAATAAAACGGCAGCTATTAAAAGTAGCTTTGTCTTAGAATTGAATGTATTGTTCATATTTGATTATTTAAATTAGTCCTTTGATTATCCATGGATTTTGATCAACTTGAGGAGAAGTGATAACTTTTATTTACACTTATAAAGTAAATACCTTTATTTGAAGCTTAAAAAAATATACCATTGGTGAGCTGTTAATTATTGTATGAGGTAAAAATGAAAAGAATAATAAGCCTAGTTTTTATAATTGCACTACTCCTTCGTTGTAGTGCTTTAACTCCATTAGCTTCATTTGCAGAAGAAAATGAATTAAATATTCCAAGCCTACTATCAATTCCAGTTATATTTAAATATCCTGTAACCAGTAGTCAAATTAGTACTGGTGATGTTATCCCAATTTCTATCAATGAGGATGTATTTGTAGAAAAAACTTTAGTTTTCAAAAAAGGTACAGATGGGGTAATTTTTATTGATGCAGCTAAAAAAGGGCGTAGCTGGGGACGTGGTGGAAAGATTGAAATAACTAATGGGAAATTAACTGATGCTTTTGGTAATGAACATGTAGTTAAGATTTCAACCCAAGCACATGGAGATAGTGCAGCATCGGGGAAAATATTACCTGTAGTGGGTGTACTTGTATTTTGGCCTTTAGCTTTCTTTGGATTTAAAAAGGGTGATGACGCTGTTATTCCAGCAGGTAAAATTGTTTATGCTTTTACTACTGAGCCTGCTATCGTAAAGGTTTCGTCAAACTAGATTAAAAGATTTTGTGTATGTCTACTGAAAATAATAAATCTGAGATTAACCTAGATGACACAGTTAAAATCTGCATTATAATTGCTTGCTTATCATTGGCATATTATTTTGCATACTACCTACCAAATAAAGAAAATCAGATAAGAGAACAACAAAAGCTAGAAGCAGCTTATTTAGAGAATATAAGACAGGAAAACCAAAAGAAACTAGATGAGTGTCTTGCCAATGCATATCTAAATTATGCAAACACCTTTGATGGACACTGCTTAAAACTTGGAAAAGCCAAAGATTGTTTATTACCATCACAGCCCTCAATGGCATACGAAGAGCAATACAATAATTCAAAAGAAGATTGTTTTAGAAAATACAAGCAATAGCGTTCTTTTTTATGTTCTATAAACCATTATCTGCTTAATCCTTAACCTAGTCAGAGATTTTACCTGATTCAAAACTGGAATTATTTTTGATAGTATTTGTCACTATGCCAATAGATTATAAACTAAAAAGAGATTACCAAATAGAAGAAATTAAAAGTCTTATTCATGAGATAGAATTGTTTACTTCTGAAATAGAGTTTTTTAAAGATGCTCCAAAAGAGCTTCTAAATGAGTTGAAGGAAAAAACTCAACAACTAATAGATATTATTTTACCCTTGTGATACTTACTTGCTTAGTGAAAGAACAGTTGAAGCACTTTAAAGGATCTAAGGTAAAACACTTACATATAGAGAACCGGTACAAAAGGCCAATTGAGGCCAAAATACAAGCAAAAACAAGACTTAAGTTACAGAATCTAAATCTTGTGTATAATATTAGTGTTGTTTTAATTTGAACCCTGATGTTTTTATAATGCGACAGGGGGGAATCGAACCCCCAAGGTTTCACAACCAGTAATTTCCGAGGTTACTAATGTTTACCATTTCATCACTATCGCAATTAGGGACAGAAGGATTTGAACCTCCGACCTCAACGCCTAACCCGCCGCCAAGCGAATTATAGAAAGCATTGTGCTCTATCCAAACTGAGCTACGTCCCCAAAATCTCATAATATTTTCATCTGGTTAATTAAAAGCCAGCCTCCCTGCTCAGGATCATTGTCAATGACTCCTTTTTTTCTCATATCAGTTAAAACTGCTTTTAATGAACTAAAGCCAATTTCATAACCATTATCTTTTAAAAGCTTATCTACTTCACTTACAGTTTTTCCTTCTGTGTGTTTTTTTAAAATCTCAGGGATGATTTTTTTTGCTTCTGACATATTAATCTTTTGTTTTATTGGTTTTAATTCTGCCTGATTATTTGTTTGATTTTGTTGTTGTTGCACCTGTGGGTTGTGAAAAGTAAGTAACCAATTAATTTGATCTGGTTCGATAGTAAAGCCTGAATACTTTAAAAAGTTTGCTAATGTGTGATTTAAAGAAAGTAGTTCAAAATTAATAGCTTTATTCCTTAGAGCAATTTGCTCCATGGCCGGAGTATTGATAATTGTAAAAAGCATATCTTGAATAATTTGTTGTGGATCTTGCTGTTGATTTTGGGTTTCCATACGAATCCATTATACAAGCTAGGGTAATCTAGGCTAGCGTATATATAGCCGAATGACATATTGCTATTTTTCTTGGACTTATTTAAGCCTTTATACGGTACAATAAAATAGTGAACAAAAAAAAAGGATAAAACTAAGCAAAATATAGAGAAATCTTACCCAAAAGCTACCTTTTGATAAAGGAAGGATTACTTAAAGTAAAACACCTGAAAAGGTCAGGCAGGCTAAAAAGGCAAGGATAAAAGCGTAAAGCTAAAGATAACAAGTAGTCTAATTAGCCTTTAGGTTTATATCAAGGTCTAAGCTTTTACAAAGGATTTTCAAGTTGTACACTTAATTCAAGTTCAAATAATTACTATGAGCATTACTGAAAATGAAAATCAACAACCCACTAAATATGCTGTTGCATTAAGGCTATTGAAAAATGCAGTTGATTGTATTAATGACAAATTAAATCATTTAAATGAATTTGATCGTGTGGTAACAAAGGATGAAAACTCTAATGTAAAAATTGAAGAATTAATTCATATCTTAGAATGCTGGGAGATAATGGCATATAGTCGAATAAAAGAGCAAATCAGTTTTAATGAAGCAGAAAGGTTTAGAAGTGTAGAAAATATAAAGGAAATTAATGACTTAAACAGTTTGAGAAGTGCAATAAAAAAATACAGAGTTTTTCTAGCCGATATTGGTCAAAGGGTAGCTTCTGATCCTGGGTTAACGATTGATTCTACAGTCATTAAGGAAGTGGATAATGAACGGCTAGTGAGAGAAGGGAAATCACCTAGCAATTCTGAGGTAACTCTTACTCTAAACAAAGCTATAATTTTGAATCCTAATGGTGATTTAATGATTAATCAAGAAAGGATTGTTAATGTTGAACCAACTTCGCCTGATTATTATTTTCTATATACCTTACATGCAAACTTTAATCAGCCAATTGAGCATGAGCAAATATATAGTTTTTGTGTGAAGAAACTAGCGGAAGTAAATAATACTGCTAACTATGAATATCAGAGTACGCCACAAGACTTTTGCAGCCAGAGGAAAAGTAGAATTAAAGCTAAGATCAAAGAAGACGATAAAAAGAAGTTATTTGAAAAAATTATAATTAGTACTAAAACAACAGAAGGCAAACCAGCATATATGATGACAAACCCATAATATTAACTAAAGTTTACTGCAAGAATAAAGCAAGAACCCTGCAAGAAAATTGACAGGGTTTTTTATTTTAGAAAACTGTAGCATTTACCTATATCCAAAGAAGTAGTGTAGGTAAATGATAATGACAATAGAGCAGCATAGAAAAGAAAACTTTCAAACTTTTGATCTCGGTTGTGCCGCAACTCTTGTAACTGATAACTTTAGGCTAGTTAAGCTAGACAAATTCAATCCTAAAAAAGTTTTATTCTGTTTTGAACATCACGAAGATATAAACAAAGCTGTAGAAAATTACTTCTCTGGCAATTTTCAGGTCGATGCACTTGCATTTTTTAATGCACTTAAAAATTTAAAAAATAGACTGTACTCAACTTAGTATATGAAATCAAAAGACGACTTTTTAGAAAAGACTAAGAGTGGTTGGGAACAGTACTCCGGAGATTTATTGACCTTAGAAGATGCCAGAGAAATTCTTTACAACCTACATGGATTTTTTAGCCTGTTAGATAAGTGGGATAAAGAAAGCAAAAAAACAACAGGATCAAAATGATGACAAAAGAAAAAACATATTTATATGAAGTCAGGCTAGCAGAAAAGCTAATGGAGGAAGTTAAATACTTTGCAAACCAATGGAATGAAGAGATTGATTTATGCATTGAACGAACGCTTAAATTAGGTTTAATAGCACGTAAGCAAATCAAAGAAAAACATATGAGCAAGATTTATAAAGCACTTGAAGAACAAGAAAAAAGTTGGGGTGCTTATGACAAATGAGAAATATGAAAAGTATCTAAATGCTTTTAAGCCAAGTGATAAGTTATTAGAAAAGCATATAAATGATTTAAAAAAATCTGGAATAGATGAAGTTACAGCACTTGAACTGGGTTTCAGAACCAGTGTTGCAAGTGATAGCTGGGTTGTACCAATAAGAAATATTGAGAATACTGAAACCTTAGGATATGTTGCACGCTATGACAATGAAGCAATAGAAGAAAATAAATACCCAAGTAAAAAGAAAAATACTACTCCAAAATATAGACTTAGTCCAGAGTTGAGAAATAGTTTTTTTTACCCACATATTAAAAGTGTTAATTGGCTAAAAATTGCAAAAGATTCGACTCTTGACATTGGAATGACAGAAGGAATTAAAAAAGCAATAAAACTAACTTTAGAAGGTTTTCCAACCATTGGACTGTTTGCTACTTATGGTTGGATAGGAAAAAATCAAGAAGAGGAAAGTAAAGAAAACGGTGGATTAGACAATGATGAACTAGATTCTGAGGAAGATGAAAGTGAGGATAAAGAAAATGAAGAAGAATGATAATGAAAATAAGAATGAGGACAAGGAAGCTAAAAATGAAAAACCTAAAACCTCCCCAATAAAAGATTTTAAAGATATTAAATGGAACAAGCGTAAAGTTTATATATTTTTTGATTCTGACAAATGGGACAAGTGGAGTGTTTTACATGCAGAGGCAAGTTTATGGAAACATTTAACAAGACGCTGTCATGCTAATTGCAAAGTTGTTAATATGACTGAACAACTGTATGAAAAAACGAAAGCAAAAGGAATAGATGACCTTCTTGCTTTAGAAGGACAAGAACCTAAAAAAACTTTGGAAGTGCTTATGTCTAGAGCAACATCTGTACCACCTGGTTTTGCTGCAATTAAGAATAAGCAACCTATCATTGCCTACCATCTTGCTAAATATATTGCTGAAGCTAATCAGATGATTGGATTAGCAAGAGGTATCTTTGCTTTTAAAGATGGGTATTATAAGTTTATAGAGAGAGCAAACTTAATCAAACACATTGCCAAAGAACTATTAGAGCAATCTCATTATGTCCCTGTCTCAGGACTTCTGAGTGAAATCTATAACCAAATACCTGTTGTATCTTACGAATCTGATAAAGATGTTAATCCTGAAAACATGCACAATGTTAATAATGGGATACTTAAATTAAGCCTAGAAGATGGCTCAATTGAATTTTTGCCATCTGATCCTAAAATCATTTTTACCTTTAAAGCAGAGGCAAATTATAAGCCTGATATAGATTGTTTACTCGCACAGAAATTTCTAGATGAAATTATGCCAGACCAAAAACATCAACGGTTATATTTAGAGGCATTAGCTTTTGCAATACTTCCAGCTTTAAGACAACTCATGGAATATACAAAGATGATTGCAATGTTTGGAGAAGGTGCAAATGGCAAAACAGTACTTATTGGATTTGCCATGAGATTAGTAGGTTACGATGCCTGTGGAAGCACTTCTCTTGACCAAATTAATTACGGGGACAAGTTTCAGCTTTCTTCCTTATATCAAAAAAGGGCAAACTTTAGCAGTGAAAATGATTCAACAATAATTAAGGAAACAAAGACATTAAAACTAATAACATCTGGTAAGGATGGAGACATGGTAGATGTTGAGTTTAAGTTTGCCAACTCTTTTAAGGCAAAAATTAATCCAATAATGTTCTTTGCAGTTAATAAAGAACTTTCCTTACCTGCTGATAGAACGGCTGCACTACTTAGAAGGTTAGCTTTTGTTGACTTTCCATATAAGTTTGTAGATAATCCAGAGCCTGGAACTAATGAAAGAAAGAAGAACAATAGACTTGAAAGCAAAGAGTTTACCCAGCCAATAGTTGATGGTTTGCTGTATTTAACTATTGAAGCTGCAAGAGAGCTAATTAAAAGAGGAAAACCTTTTGATGAAGGAATAAGTGAAGGAGTGAGAAATGCTGCTCTTAGAGGTTCTCACTTTGAGAGATTCCTTCATGAGCACATAGAATTAGACCCTGAAGCTAAGACCCCAAGCAAAGAGATTTTTGACGATTATGTTAATTTCTGCATTGGGGAAGGGATTGCAGACGAATATTTTGATGCTAAGGGCAATTTAAAACCTAATTGGGACAAGGATACTTATGATAAGCCCTGTAAAAGAGCTGACGGCTTAACAAAAAGACTATTAAAACACTTTAAATCAAAAATTAAACAAGACTGGATACACCATATTAATGGTAAAAAGGACAGAGCTATTAAAGGTATTAAGTTAAAAGTACGCCAGAATGATGATGAAGAAACTATGGCGTACCAAGAAAATAGCTCATCAACAGTAGGTTGTACACCAGTACGCCAAGATAGCAAACATTATTATGGGGGTGGTAATAATGGAGACACTTCAAAAATTATACAACCAAATAGCACCCAGGCTATTAATAATGATGATGTGGCGTACTTGCGTACAGATACTGAAAACACTGAGATTGAGGAAGGTACGCCAACAGATTCAGACAACAATGATGGCGTTCCTAACAATGATAAGTACAAAAAATGGACAGAAGATAAGTGAAAAAGATGCAGAAAGAGCTAATAAGGCGATAAGGGATAGCTATAAAAAGGTATTTGGTAAAGATTTAAAGGAATAATCAAAAAAACTATACAATGTTACGATATAGTAACATCTGTGGTATACTAATAATGTGGACTTATGGATGACAAGATTTTTAATAGACGTGGTAAAGAGCTAATTACCCTTGCTGAGGCAGAAGAGCTTGGTATGGGTAGAGCTGAAGCCATTAAAATGAGTATTTTAAGAGGCAGACTGAAGGCAATCAAAAAAGGAAAAACCTGGTTCGTAGTAAAAGAAGATATAGCCTTAAAAAAAGGAAAGAAAAAATGAGCAAGAAAGCAATAATCTATGCAAGAGTTAGTTCTAAAGAACAACAACAAGAAGGTTATTCTATACCTGCTCAATTGAAGTTTTTAAGGGACTATGCAGATAAGAACGGGTTATCAGTAGTTCAAGAGTTCTCAGAAGCAGAGACAGCAAAGAAAGCTGGTAGAGCTGAGTTTAAAAACATGCTTTCATTCTTGAAAAAAAACACTGATGTAAAGATTGTTCTTGTAGAAAAAACAGATAGGCTCTATAGAAACTTTACTGATTATGTAATTTTAGAAGAATTTGATTTGATTATTCACTTGGTAAAGGAAAGTGAAATTCTTAGTAAAGATAGCAAATCACATCAAAAGTTTATCCATGGTATTAAAGTTTTAATGGCAAAGAACTACAGTGATAATCTTTCAGAAGAAGTTAAAAAGGGACATCAAGAAAAAGTTGAACAAGGTGGTTATCCAAGACCAGCACCATTAGGATATAAGAATAATAAAGAAAAGCATACTTTAGAAATAGAAGAAAATGGTGCTACGTTTGTTAAAGCAGCATTTGAACTTTATGCCACAGGTAATTATTCATTGTGGACTTTAAGAGAAAAACTTATAGAGGAAGGACTTATTACTTTTTATAAAAGTGGAAAGATACCAACATGTACTATTGCTAGATTACTCCAATCTCCAATCTATTATGGATACATCCCTTTTAAAGATAAACTCTACAAAGGAATCCATGAGCCAATAGTAAGCAAAGCTCTTTTTGATGATGTTCAGGAAATATTAACTGGTAAGGGAAGAAGTAAAGGTAAAACACGCAGGACATTTACTTTTAAAGGTCTCATGGTGTGTGGAAATCCAATTTGTGGATTAGCCATTACAGCAGAAATGAAAAAGGGGAAACATATTTACTACCACTGCACCAATTTTAAGCATACTTGCACAAGGGAAAGCACTAGAGAAGATGTTTTGGCACCCAAATTTGAAGAGGTCTTAAAATCTTTAAAAGCAACCGACAAGTTTATAGAGCTTGTAGTACAAGGATTAAAAGAAAGCCAAGATGATGAAAGAAAACACCATGAACAAATTATTAACTCACTTCAAAATGAACTAAAAATAATTAGAGAAAGGATAAGAGAGGCATACCTTGACAAGATAGATAAAAAAATTACAGAAGAGTTTTGGAAGTCTCAAACTGCTGAATGGGACAAACGTCAGACAGATTTAATAGATACTATCGAACGCCATGAAAAGGCAAACATAAATTACTTAGATTGCGGAGATAGACTGCTAGAACTATCAAATAAAGCATATGAACTTTATTCGCAAAGAAAAGATAAAGAAAAACAAGAATTATTAAAATATCTAGTTTCGAACGCTAAGCTTTTTCGTCAAACCCTAAGCCTAGAGCTGCGTAAACCATTTTGCTACATTGCTGAATGTGTGAAAATTGAAGATAATCGGAGAGTGGTAGAGGATGTTAGAAAAAAGGTTGAAGAAGAACCAGAGCCCTTAAACCTCCCTAAACTACCACCAAATACATAATGTCATAGAAAGCTTTAAACATTAATTTTGTACCCCACCATAACTTGCACTATTGATAGTTTTTCAATTCAAATCCCTATAGTTATAACCACTCCTAGGGTATTTGGGTATTGGATTTAATATAGCGTGCTTGGGTGATAGAGTCCCCGCTTGAGATATTACTAAGCAAGAAATTAATTAGTTAGTTAGTACCCCACCAGCATGAGCACTATTTATTTTTCAGCAGCGTCAGATTTACTTTATTGGCTTTGTTTATACTCTGGCATGGTTTGGTCAAGGTGGTGGCAATTTGTCTTTAAGTTAATGGTGGTATATGGAAAAAATTGAAGCCTATCTATTTCTTACAATGTCAGATTTGCTTTTATACCGTAAACATTTTACCCCCCCTGGCTTGGGGAATTGATGTTGAGGGGTGGGGGTAGTAATGATGGTAC
>Ga0105164_10001248_pt1 | contig 16442 bp, 16 predicted proteins | sample VDWuncwatermetaG_FD_89674 | JGI IMG/M metagenome (GOLD analysis project Ga0105164, IMG submission 89674) | Wastewater microbial communities from Netherlands to study Microbial Dark Matter (Phase II) - VDW unchlorinated drinking water | ecosystem: Environmental > Aquatic > Freshwater > Drinking...
GCCAGATATCCCGGCTTTTTGCTTTTCAAGATTTTATTTAGCATATTCAAAAAACCATATATCGCGTTTGTGGGCTGGCCGGAAGATGTGGATAGGCTGCCGATAGCATAAAATGCCCGATAGCAAAAGGCCGTCGCATCAATTAAATACAACCGTTTCTTAAGCATGGATTACGAATGGTGCACAAATATAAGGTAAGCGCCAAGTAAATTTTCTTCTCTTAATTAAACATGGAAATTATTCTGCTACGCAAAACTAATAGAAGCATTAGTTTTGCTTCGCAGGAATATTCTCCGTCAGAATAATTCCTCCGAAGCAAAAGAGGCGTTTTCATTACTTTTGCGAAGGAGAATAGTAAGGAATGGTGAATGCGTAGTATAAATTATCCTGTGTTTAGTCTTTTATGGGATTATTGCAAAAGTGCCTTGCGAACCTTTTCAACAAAAGAGCTGATTTCTTCGTTAGAAGAATCCAGATACTCTGCTAAGGTAGCATCCTTTAAAGCGGAAACATATTCACCTCGAGAGAAACTATCTTTAGCGCGCGCCAAATAATTAAGTGCACGAGTTTTAGACAAATCCACCTTTGCCGGCTCTTGGCCTGGCTCCTGCGTCTTAGCAAATTCATCGCAAGAAGATGGTTGACTCTTATGCACCTGCTTATCTAACTGCCGGAGATTCTCTTTGTCTTTTGTCTTAGCAAGTTCATCTAAAGAAGCCTGCTGGGGCTTGTTCAATTGTTTATCTAACCGTTGCAGATAGCCTTTGTTTTGTGTTTTAGCAACTTTATCCAAAGAAGATGCTTGGCTCTTATTCACCTGCTTATCTAACTGCTGGAGATTATCTTTATATTCTGCTTCGAGTTTACTATAAGCCTCGGGACAGATAAAGGCAATGTCCTGAATACGCTTCCTCGCTACTTGCGTCCAAGGATCTCCCGGCTTGCCTATAAGTACTCTTTTTATCCAGTATAATATCGCATTAGTATAATCTTCTTGGCTCTCATAAAGGAGAGCTAAATTAGAGTAGCTATCAGGATACTTTGGCGCTATTTCTATCGCCTTAAGATACATATCCTTTGCCCGTTGTGGCCAACCTTTTGTCTCAAAAACAATACCTAAATCATTATAGGCCATCGCATAGTTTGGATCTAATAGTATTGCTTTCTGGTAAAAAGATAACGCTTCGTCTATATTGCCTTCATTCTGTAAATTCCATCCCCTAGCGCGATAATCCCGAGCCTGTTTTTGGAATTCGGTTACTGCTTCCTGTTGGGCAATTAAATTCGGCCTTGAAAAAAATAACAGGGATAATATTAAACAAAAGAAAGGAAATTTTCTTGGGGGATGATATAAGCTCATTATCTTTTAATAAGTTAATAATATAAGAAAAATCTAAAAAGGTCAAGGAAAAATTACTAATCTTCTCACTAAAACTACATTAAAGGCGGCATCTCTAAAGCCGGATGGCCTGCCTTTTGCAAAAAAGATAGCAGCTCCTCTGATGTCGTAACCTGGGTTTCATCGGCAATCTTATCCACCAAATCAGGTTCCCCTATCTCCTGAGCGCGACTCTTTAATTTGTCTATAAGCAATTCCTTTAATTCACGAGGCATCCAGAGTATGCGTTTTAGTCCGCCCTCGGCGAAAATAAATTTTTTACTTGCTATATACAGCTTGCCCACGCCTAAAAATCCCGGGGTCTGCACGCCGCCGCCCACTGAACCGGCCAAGGTAGTAAAAGTCATGCCGCAGGGAGTCATACCTGCGTAATCACGGTTGACAATCATAAACCCATTTGCTTCAGGGATTATTGCTACAATACACTCAAAGCAACCGCACGAAGTCTGAGGATTATCCATAAGCGAATACATACTTACCTTTTCTACGGTTTTATTGGACTTTTGATAAACAAAGTCATCGGTGCTCTTCCACTGCCCCAATTTCTCATCCAGCAATTCGCCTTTAATTATAGGCTGATTAGGCCCGGTAGGATTAATTTCATAGGAGGCCTTGGCATCCAGCCAAGAAACTGAACCACATAAACCTAAGCGCTCAGGAGTAACCACGCAAACATGGTTCGGAGCAAAAGATTGACACAATAGACATGAATAAAATGTATCCACGCTTTCATCCGTCATCCCTATGATGCGTTCGTCGCGCTCCTCAAAAATAGTTTTTGCCTCTGATAAAAGTTTTTCTACATCTTGCTGTTGTGTATACAATTTAACCTGAACTTTATCTATAATACCTCCGTATTCCTGATGGAACATCGCATGTAAAATAATTCCCAGGTGTTTAATGCGAAAACCTTTATTAAATGCGTCTTTGCTTATCCTTATCCAGCTCATATCCCGCTGGCCGATATGCATCAGGCCCATAGCATAATTTATAAAGCGGTGAATCTGGCGCTCTAGTATCGGCTCAAAATCCTTCTGCATCTTACGGCCCGATACCTCAACAATAATTGCCAAAGGCATAGATTTCTTGCCTTCTTCCAACTCCTCAATATCCTGGCCGTTTAATTCTATCTTACCATCCTGAATATCTTGCGAACTTTTAGTAGCCAGACACTCAAATGCAGTGCTGGCTTTACCTCCGAATTCAATGTATAATTGTTCCTTTCGTATACGCTCGCCTTCGAATGCCGCGGCATAAGGAACCGGTACATCTATAGAGGCGAGTTTTACTTTTACTCCCCTTACCTCAATGCATCTTTGCACGATTTTTTTATAATCAAATTCCTTAACTACTGCCTCATATGTGGTAATTCCAGATGGTTTTATTTCCGGTATATCTGTGTCAGCTATAATGGGAAAACCCATATTTATGGCCCCTGCTGCAGTAGCATACTTTAAGTCGTCAATAAAGCCTAACGCCAAACCAAAGGCAAATACACGTTCTTTATTATATAAAAGGCATTTTTTCGCCTGGCCTGCTTTCAGGCCTCCAAAGGTCAATGCTGAACGTATAGCCCAGTTTAAAGGATAAATAGCTGAAATCGTATCTCTGCCAAAAGGAACAATGTATGTTTCCCAGGACATCTCTACCTTTTCTTCTTTTAACTGGTCAATAATAGAACGGCCGTTTACAGAGCTGCCTACAAAACAAATGATATTTCTTTTCTGAAATTCCCTCACAATTTCAACTGCAATCTTATTATCAGGCGCTGCTCCCAAAATCGCCGCAAACCCCGGCATACGGCCATCTACTAACTGAATGCCATACTTTCTCTGCCAGGTATCCGTATAAAAACCTATGCAATCTGCCTGGGGTTCAGTTCCATACAGGTATCGAAGAGCGCAGATTATTTCCTCGGATAGCATAGTAGCAATACCGGCATCTAAAGCGTCTCCTAAATACGGCAGCCAAAGCTTATCTTTGGGCGCCTGGGGAAGAAGACCCTTTGCGTGCTCTAAAATTGGGCGCGCATCTTTAAGAACCCGCGCTTCAATACCCAATAAAGCATTAGCCATAGGCAAAAAATAAGCGGTCTCCGGAAATTCTATTTTTTGGCTTTCACTTTTTTCCTTAATTGCCTTCTCTAAAAATTCTTCTGCCTGTTTTGTAATCTCCTTTGCGCCCCGGATAGCCGCAGCTGCAATTATCTTAGACATATTTTCCTCCAGCTGAACTCAAATAAATTGTTTCATCTTTACCCAACAAATCCATTATTTTAGCGTAATTAAATGTATCCTTTAACAATTCATTTTTTACACTCAAAATGTCTGTTTTATGCCTTATCAATTCCAGGTATATTCCGCTATTTTCAATTCTGTTTAATAGGATAACTCCTTTTATACAGTTATCTCTAAGGACAACTTTTTTATAAACCTTATTCTTCTCATCCAGACAGGATAAAATCTCCATGCCAGGTTCTTCTCTTACAATACCCATTGAGATCACCGGTAGGCCAAAGAACTCCACAGAATTCATTCCGATTGAGCCAGTGTATTCTGAGTTTTCTCCGCAAATATTCCTACCTACAAGACAACCCTGCTCCACTGCATTTGGCCAGAGCGCATTTATCTGATGCTTTTCCCAGGAAAAATCATAAGTTTCAGCGCAATCACCGGCAGCAAAGATATTTTTCGCTGATGTCCTCAAAAATTTATCTACCATTATTCCTTCGTTCACATTTATTGTTGTATCCTTGACTAAATTGATATTTGGAGAAACACCCTTACCTATAATAACTACTTCGCAACCGATAACCTTACCCGAATCAAGTTTTATTGCTTTTAAATCGCCATTTCCTAAAAGTTCAGTTGCGTCCAAGCCCGTTAATATCTCCAATCCATTTAGCTCTAAATGTTTTTGGATAATCTCTGCGCAAGTTTTATCTAAGATTTGCGATAAAACCTGCTTTGATTTAACGATTACTTTTACATCAATACCTCTTTTCTTCAAGGCATACCCTGCTTTAAGTCCGATAAGCCCGCCTCCTAATACACAGACAGTCTTGGTTACAGGAAGCAAACCTATAATTTCCTTTGCATCCTTAACTGTCCTTAAGCCAAATACCCCATGTTTTTGCACGCCTTTTATTTCAGGAAATTTTGCGGATGCGCCGGTGGCAATAACCAAGATATCAAAATCTAATCTTTGTTTATCCTCTAAAACAATCTGGCTCTTTTTCGGATCAACTTTAATAACCTTTTTAGCTAAGATTAAATCAATTTTATTACTTTGATAGAATTCTTTTGACCGGTATATAAGCCTGTCTTCTTTAACCTCGCCTGCTAAATAATAAGACAATACGCAACGGTTATAAGCAGTGTAATCTTCTTCGGAAATCATAGTGATTCCGGCGTCCCGGTCCTTATTACGGATAGATTCTACTGCCGCAATACCCGCTGCGGAGTTTCCGATAATTATAATATTTTTCATTCGCTTATCTAGCAATTAATCCTTATCTTGTCGTGGGACAGTCCCCTTTGAATTGGAAGTATTAGCTCTTACGGAGACAGTCCCTACTGGCAGCGCTGTTTCTTCTAACCAGATAATTGCTCCTGTGGGGCAGGATTTTACGCACTGCGGCATATCCAAATCTTTACACATATCGCAGCGCACAGGTATTTTTGTTTTTTGATTTGGCCTTATTGCCGCATAAGGGCAAACCATTACGCACATCCAACAACCTACGCATCTATCTTTATCTATCAGGACCAATCCGGTCTTCTTATCTTTAGTTAAACAGCCTGTCATACAAGCCTTAACACAGCGCGGCTCATCACAATGCCGGCAGGACATCGGATGCGGCAGATTATCCTTCTCTTTTATCTTAATCCGCGGTAGAGATAACGGCTCCTCGAAGATTGCCTTAAGTAAATCTTTGCTTAATGAATGCCCAACGCAACAGGCAATCTCGCAGGTTTTGCAAGCCATGCATTTTTCTATATCGTAGTAGAGACGTTTCATAGTTAACTCCAAATTCAAGAGCTTCGGGCTTCACGCTACATGCTACACGCTAAGGCTTGGAGCGTGCAGCGTGGAGCCATTTTTTTACTCATACATCATCGGTTTCAGATTAAGCGCTTTTCTCTTTCCATTAATATGCTCAATCATAATCCCAGCCATCTTTATCGAGTCAGACTCAAATGCCCATTTGCCTCCGGTGATTGATTCTACATCTTCAGTAACAAATTTAGTCAGGTTCTTTGAACCATATAAAGGATATGGCATGCCAAAAACCACTAATGCGCCTGAAGCTACAAAATACCAGCCAATGGCAATTGCCTTCTCAGACATCCATTCAGGAGCTGCGCCGGCAATAGGCAACTCATCTAAACTCTGGCCAATTCCGCCTTCTTTGACCATCTCGCAACAGGCAGTCAGGATACGTGAATTATCCACGCAGGGCCCTAAGTGTAAAATCGGAGGACAACCTACTGCTTCACAGATCTCCTGCAGGCCGCGGCCTGCATATTTAAACGCAGCTTCGGGCGTAAGTAAGCCCTCTTTGGCACAGGCAGTAGCAGCACAACCGGTCTGCACTACTAAAACATCATTCTTGATTAACTCCTTTACTAATTCAATATGCGTTGCCCCGCTTTTTAACTTGGGATTATCGCAACCCACTATGGCTGCTACTCCCCGGATTCTTCCGGCAATTATACCGTCATTTAAAGGCCTAAAGGTAAACCTGTATTTTCCGCCTAACATCTTAAAGACATATTCTGTGGTAAAACCACCAATTAAGCCTTCAGATTGTTTTGGGATATGCACGCGCGATTTATCGCGCTTAGGGAAATTTTCAATTGCCAGTTTGATAATCTGTTTAGCAATATCCGCTCCCTTTTCTTCTTTGAATTCAATATATTCTGAGCCGGGGAAATGCGCCCGCGGGTTTGTAGAAACAATCTTGGTATGAAAACAAGAGGCGATATCCGGCAAAGAAGGCATTACGCACTGCAAGTCCACAATCATCAAATCCACTGCCCCTGTAATTATGGCCAATTCCTGCTGTAAAAAATTCCCCGCGACATTTACGCCTTTACGGATTAAAACTTCCAAGGCTGTGCAGCAGATACCGGCAAGATTTATCCCGTTTGCGCCTTTTTCTTTGGCTAATTTTATTAATTCCGGGTCAGAGCTTGCCGTAGCAATAGCATCGGATAATACCGGCACATGGCCATGAACAATAACATTTACCTCATCCTCTTTGAGAACTCCCAAGTTTGCCTTGGCTTGTAAAGGTTCGGGTGAACTAAAGAGAATGTCTGAAAGTTCGGTAGCAATCATTGAACCGCCCCAGCCATCACTTAGCGCCACGCGCATACCATGCATCATTAAAGAACGGTAATCATTATCCACACCCATATTTGTGCGCGCTAAAGCCTCGGTAATTTCCCTGTCTATGCCCCTGGGCATAAGGTTGTATTTTCGCCAGAGCTCTTTTTGCTTTTTAGGCGCGCGCTGGATTAAAACCAATTCTCCTTCCTGCTGTCCGTACTCTTTATATAAACGCTCAGCTAATTCCTGGGCAATCTTATTAATATCCTTTCCTTCGGGCTTTATGCCATATTCCTGGGCAATTGCCTTTAATTTATTTTCATCGCTAATCTTATATCCTTGCGCCTTGCCCAGGCTCGTAAGATTAAGTGTCTTGATAATCTCGCGCCCATGGTCATTATGGCATCCTGAGCCTGCAGCAATATGGCGTAAGAGGTTTCTGGCTGAGATGACATCGGCGTCGGCGCCACAAACGCCAAGTTGAGCGCCCTCTCCAAAAGGGTCAATCCTGCACGGCCCTAAATTGCAATTCTTGCAACAGACGCCTAATAAACCGAATCCGCAGTGGGGTTCCTGCAGCAATTCGCGGTCCCAAATTGTCTGCATAGATAAATCCTGCGCAACCTGGCGCATCTCCTGCGTTGCGCGATCGCCTTCAAATTTTTTCTCTTCCATTAAATCCTCCCCTTTAATCTATCGTAAATTCCCTCAAATTCTTTTTTCAAATCTTCATCAAATACAAACCTGCCTCTTAGATCCTGCAGATTTTTATTAAAAAAGATATTCCCGATTAAATTTTCCTTTAAATTTTTCTTTAAAAAATCTATGTCTTTTTGGCTGTTTATTTTATTACCCACAAAAAATATTTTTTCAAGGCCTAAATCTTTAGCCAATGATTTTATATGCAGCCCCGTATTAACTCCTAATTGGGTGGGTTCTGCCACAATTAAAAAGGCGTCTACAGAATTTGCCGTGCCGCGGCCGATATGCTCAGTTCCGGCAACCATATCTAAAATCACTACCTCGTCTCTAGAAATTACTAAATGGTTCAGCAGGCTCTTGATAAAGGTATTTTCCGGACAAAGGCATCCGCCTCCTGCCTTATTCACTTTGCCCATCACTATCAGCCGGATATTATTCTGTGCGGGGCAGAATTTTTCCGGAATATCATCAACCCTGGGGTTCAATTTAAAATATCCGGTTGAGCCATCTAGATTGGCCTCAGTGCGCTCGCCAATCAATGCCTTCATTTCTACTATGGGCGTGATTTTTTCCGGATGAGCGAAATGCAAAGCATACCCCAAATTCATATCCGGGTCGCAATCTACAGCAATAACCTGTTTGTTTTGGCTGAATAATATGGAAAGGCCGGCAGCCAAGGTAGTCTTACCTGAACCGCCTTTACCAGTGATGGCGATTTTCATTAAATGAGCCCATAACTTACGAAGCGATAGCGAACGTAAGTTATTTGGGCGAATTAATCCCGAAGCATATGCGAAAATTATCGTAGAGAATTTTCGCATGTTTATGCGAGGGATATGATTATGCTGCTCTATCCCGACTCGTAAAATGCACTAAAATTTTCATAGAAAATTTTAGTGCACTCGTCGGGATAAGTTCGAACTTATAAGTTATGTCGTTTAGATTTTTCTGAATATAATGCTCCATAACTTATGTCCTCACTTATAATCCCGAAGCGTCCAAAACTAAAGGAACTTTTTTATCCCAGCCAATAGGCATAATATGTATGCCTTGGCACATAGGTTTTAACTCTTTGATTAACCTAGCTGCAATCTCAATGGAAGTGGCTACTTTATCTTTTGTTTCTTCCATCTCTTTGATTAAATTATCCGGAACAAATACGCCCGCCACATTCTTATTCATATACCGGGCCATACCCGCGGATTTTAATAAAACAATGCCTGCTAATATAGTAGTCTTTAAATGTTTAATCTTAGATAAGAAATTTTCAAAAACCTTAATATCGTATACTGCCTGGGTCTGGAAAAACTCTGCGCCTGAATCTATTTTCTTCTCCATCTTTATAATCTGCGGCTCTATAGGGTCTGCGCCCGGATTCACTACTGCGCCTACGCAAAATTTAGGGGATGCGCCTTCCAATTTATTACCCTTCATATCAAAACCTTCCTGGAGTTTTCTTACCACCTGCAATAATTGCACAGAATCTAAATCAAATACAGGTTTTGCCTCAGGGTGATCTCCTAATGTAGTATGGTCACCGGTCAAGATAAGTAAATTTTCTATTCCTAAGCTAGCTGCGGATAAAATATCTGACTGCAGCGCCAGACGGTTTCTATCACGGCAGGTTACCTGGAATATCGGCTCAAAGCCTTTTTGTTTTAATAAACTAGACACTGCTAAAGACCCCAGGCGCATTACTGAACTCTGTAAATCCGTAACATTTATGGCATCCACCCGATTACGGATAAGTTCAGCGTCTTCTAAAATTGTCTTAGTCTCTATTCCTTTTGGCGGGCCCACTTCTGAGGTCACCAAAAACTTCTCCGATTGTATTTTTTCTTTAAAGGTCATTTATTGTTTATTATATTATCTATACCACTACTGTCTAAAATAGTCATTCTGACCCTGAGCCGAAGGCGAAGGGGAAGAATCTCTGACTTTAGATTCTTCGTCGCTATCGCTCCTCAGAATGACAGTATAATGCTCGTTATCTGTAACTATATCTCCAAAGGCTCAAATTGTCGAGCAAGGTATTATAATTTGGACACAATGTATCTATACGGTTATTTTATTAAACTCATCTTCTATGTTTAGAATTTTTACCCATTTTTTAATATAATTTAAGTCTAGAGTACCTCGGTTTAATTTATATATGCTTTCCGAATCTCTCAATTGTCTCTCTGAACCACCCGCAGATTTACCCCAAAGTAATTTTGATATAATAAGGTCTTCGGGGCTTGTAACAAAAATATCTCTATTGTGAAATTCGATATTGATTCTACGTTTAAATTTCTCCAATTCATAATTATTCTTATCATCTAACGGTATAATATCAACTTTAAAACACGTATTATTGAGAATTATATTAAACATGCTCCTATTTAAAATAGATCTTTTAGCCTCCCCTATATCAACATAAGCCTCCTTTTCGATATCCTGCAAAAAGGTATTAATTTGTTTTCCGTAAATTTGAATCACAATATCAATATCCATTGTAGTCCTGATATACCCCCAGAATCCTACAGCAGAACCACCGGTTATCATATAAGGAATGCCTGCTGATTCTAACCTTTCGCAAATCCATTCTAATGTTTCAATGAATAAATTTTTATCATTCTGTCTTTCAGGCATTTCTCTAATTCCTTATCTTTAATAGACGGCTTTCTATATCTTATACCCGCTTTCATAAATTCAATTTGTTCAGCAATCAATTGCGTCATCAAAAGAAACCTTTCAACCGGACTCTTCTTCTTAAGTAAATCTAATTGCTGTAGTTCTGAATCTGATAAATACATTCAACCGCCAATCTCCGAGTTCATCGAGAACTTCACTCCTCAATCACAACCAAGCCATCTGCTCGATACCGAAATACCAGTCGCTGTCCCTATTTTAAGTTGAATTTTTTAGCCAATATCCGAAGGCTTAAAAAACTTCTCCGATTGTATTTTTTCTTTAATGGTCATAATTAACCGCTCTCCTATCTCGTCGCGGATGGTTTAACCTATACCATCCACAAGTAAAACATTTCTCCATACCGTATTTGCCAGAAACTCTGCCGCAGTATTGGCTGGCCACGCGCCAACAATGTTCTCCTGTTTTAAAAGCCGGGCATTTCTCCCTTACCTCTGGCTTACATTCCCAATATTCCCAGCAAATTTTAGCATCTTGTTTAGGCATACTTCTTTAGCGGGTCATGTTTCCGCAGAAAGCGGAATACTCAGCTATCCTTTAAGCTGGAGCGCCTTGTCTTGTTTCTCGCAGCACCGCTCTCCGCCTGCGGCGGATCGCTTGGAATTTATGCTCGCTCCCCCGACGTATCGTCGGGGACCCTGGCCGCTCGCATAAACTACATGCTGCTCGAATCAAGCCAAGCCACCCGCTTAACTATATATTTTTTTTCGAAACTACTTTTTTAATAATCTATCAAATGAATCTGACGGTTTTCGAGCGAATGGAGGCTTTGGCCATTCGTAATTATTTATTTTGCGCAGGGGTTTGGGAGCGTGCATTAGAAATTTTTTGGCAAAAGTCTGCAAGGATTTACGACGAGAGAGTGCAGGAACTGACATGCGATATACGAAGTGCTTGGAATTCCTGCAAACGAACGAGGAGTAAACCGCAGCAGACGGCAAAAAATTTCAGCACGCGAGCAAATCCCGAAAGCAAAATAAAATATCTAAAAGAGCTCTGTATCAGGGACAGACCCTATTGTTATCCTTGCTGCAACTTCGCTGCTTCAACCAAATTACGCATCAACATCATTACGGTCACAGGGCCTACGCCACCGGGGACAGGCGTGATGTAACTTGCCCTTTCAAATGCCTTTTCAAACTCCACATCACCCACTATTTTATCCCCCACCCTATTTATGCCCACATCAATTACAATCGCGCCCTCTTGAATCCACTCACCTTGAATAATTCCAGGCTTTCCTACTGCCACTACCAGAATCTCTGCCCTTTTCACATGAGTAGGTAGATACCCCCTTTGCCCTGTAGCAATGTGACAGGTAGTAGTGGTAGCGAATTTATCTAATAAAAGAAGGCTCACCGGCTTTCCCACTATCTCACTGTGGCCCACAATAACCGCCTCTTTTCCGTAGAGGTCTACTCCTGTAGATTCTATCAATTCCATTACCGCCAAAGCAGTGCAAGAGCCTATGCGCATCTTGCCAAATATGGCCTGGCCGACGTTCTCCGGATGCATACCTTCTACGTCTTTTAAAGGGTTGATGTGAATAGGGATATTTTTGGAATTTATTTGGCTGGGCAATGGCAATTGTAAGAGTATGCCTGTCACCTTTTTATCTTTATTTAAATTATCGATGTAATTTATAAGTTCTAATTCAGTTGTAGCATTTGAAAGGAGGTGTTCTTGAAATTCTATCCCCAGGTCCTTAGTCAGTTTCTTTTGAGACTTCAAATATATAGCTGCCTGAGAATTTTCACCCACTTGAATAGTAGCTAATGCGGGTATAGTTTTAAATTTAATCTTTAAGCTTTCAATCTCTTCTCTAAGCTGTATTTTAAGTTTTTCTGCTATCGGCCTACCCTCTAATAATTTTGCCAACTTTTTCCTCCATTCCTAATCTTATTTTTTTTATCTTTTTTTGTTTGCCTGCCAATTCTTTTCTGATGATCTGAGTTAATTTTCTATCCCCCACAGATTTTAGATTTATCTCCACATTAAAATAATCGCATGTAAAGGCAGACTCTAGTAATACCGCTGCTACTGCCAGATCACCGACTAAATTAGGATTACTTTTCTTTATCAGCGCAGGGCATAATTTTATTCCTTCAAAACATAGCCGGCACACCATAAAAGGGACATCCAAGGCATCCCGTATATTTTTACTTTTGTATGCCCAGACGTCTTTATCTACTAAATCTAAAAACTCATTTCTTAACTTCTCAGATTTCTCTAAAGTCTCTTTAAGCTCGCTATCAAATTTAGCATATTTAGGTTTGCCTATGGTAAAATTAACTACCATACTTATTAAAGATACGGCCATTGCTGCGGTAAACGCGCTAGCTGAACCTCCTCCGGGAGCAGGCAGTTTTGCCGCCAAGTCATCTATATATTTTTTAAGTGATTCTTTCTGGTAACTGGCCACTGGTAACTGGTCACTCATTAAGATAAACCTATAATATTCCCTTTTTTATCAATATCGATCTTTTCACCCGCAGGGTGGCTGGGCAAGCCGGGCATAGTCTGCATTGTGCCGCAGAGAGGGTATAAAAACCCTGCCCCACAAGATGCGCGAATATCTCTTATGGGCAAGATAAAATCTTTTGGCCTTCCCTTTAGATTCTGGTCATGCGATAAAGACAGGTGCGTCTTAGCCATACATATAGGCAGATTATCTAATCCGCGTTCAGTGAATAGCTTAATTTTATCTTCGGATAGGCTTGAATATTCCACATCTTTGGCGCCGTAAATCTTGGCGGCAATGATTGCAATTTTTTCCTTAATGGGTATATCTAAAGGATAAAGGTACTTAAATTTATTAGGTAAACTCGCTGCTTCAATTACACTTCTGCCTAATTCCAGGCCTCCTTTAGAACCCTTGCTAAAAACTTCACTCACGCAACAATCATAAGCGCCGAATTCCCTGGCTTTATTTTTTATAAATTCTATTTCCCTGTCGGTATCAGAGCCAAATCTATTAATCGCCACCACAACAGGGATGCCAAAAATCTTAACATTCTCAATTTGTTTTTCTAAATTACATATGCCGAGCTCTAATGCCGGGATATTCTCTTTTGTTAATCCTTCATCTAAAGGTTTGCCGGCAACAATCTTAAATTTTCCGCTGTGGGCCTTTAACGCTCTTACAGAACAAACTACAACCGCGGCATCAGGCCTAAGCCTGCTTATACGGCATTTAATATCAAAAAACTTCTCTGCACCGCAATCAGCCCCAAACCCTGCTTCAGTAACCACATAATCTGAACAAGCCAAGGCAACTCTATCCGCTAATATCGAACTATTTCCGTGAGCGATATTAGCAAATGGCCCTGCGTGTACAAAACAAGGGGTATTTTCAATAGTCTGGATTAAATTGGGTTTTATGGCGTCTTTTAGAAGAACTGTCATACTACCGCTAACCTTTAGAGTTTCTGTGGTTATAGGTTTACCGTCAGAGGTATCGGCTAAAACAATCCTGCCAAGGCGCCGGCGTAAATCTCCTAAACCGCTGCTCAATGCCAGTATTGCCATAACCTCAGAGGCAACCGCAATATCAAACCCCGTATCCCGCGGGACACCATTACCCTCTAAACCAATTTTTATATTTCTTAAAGCCCTATCGCTTACATCTAGTACGCGGCGCCAATATATTTTATCGGGATTTATATTAAGTTTATTTCCTTTAAATAGAGAATTATCTAAAAATGCTGCGGCGAGATTATGAGCAAGGCCAACTGCATGCACATCTCCGGTAAAATGGAGGTTAAAATCTTCCATAGGCAATACCTGGGAGTACCCCCCTCCTGCAGCCCCTCCTTTTATGCCAAATACCGGGCCTAAAGACGGCTGCCTTATACAGGTGGAAGTAAGTTTTCCCAATCTATTTAAGGCCATAGAGAGCCCTATAGTAGTTACGGTTTTGCCTTCGCCTAATGGGGTAGGCGTAATCGCAGTAACTACAATATATTTGCCTGGCCTTCTATTTTTGATGGTTCGACTTCGCTCAGCATCAATCCTGAGCGTAGTCGAAGAATTGATTTTATCCAATATACCCAAGTCGATCTTGGCAATATATTTACCATAAAGGATGAGGTGCTTTTCGCTGATTTTTAGTTTCTCCGCTATCTTTTCAATAGGAAACTTTTTTGCCTTCTGCGCAATTTCAATACTAGATAGCATAAATCACCTCTTAAATGAGCAGACAACTTACAGAGTTCGTAAGAACGATGTGAGTTGCAAGCGAAGCTGTCTGCGAATTTTACCCTTGACATTTTTCTATAATTTTATTTCTCTTATAATGTTAAGGGTTAAGTTCAGCCTTACAACTTATGTTCACCTGCCGCATAGCGGCGGTTCCATAAGCCTGGGCTTCACTTAATAAACAAAATCTCCGTCCAATTCAAAAGCATCCTTGATTAAATCTATTTTTGGCTTATCCACCGAATATATTATAGAAACGATATCAAATCTTGCTTTTTTATCCCAAAGATTTCTTTCTTTAAGAAATGCAAGCGCCGCTTTAGAGATTTGCCTTTGTTTAAACCGAGATACTGCTTCAGAAGGCAACCCGAATTTATCAGTTTGGCGTGTCTTAACCTCTATGAAACAAATAGTATCTTTATCTTTGGCAATAATATCTATTTCGCCTAATTTTGTCCTATAATTTTTTAATAGGATTCTATAACCCTTGCCTTTTAATAAACTAACTGCGGCTTCCTCGCCTGCCTTACCTAAATATAAATTCTCTTTAGACACCGCAAAATGTAGTTCTATGTATTATAGAAGGGCCAAACCTTTCCAATGCCAATCTATGCGCCTTTGTAGGATAACCTTTGTGTTGCAAAAATCCGTATTGCGGATATAACTTATCGTATAAAGACATAATACGGTCTCTAGTAACCTTCGCTAAGATTGAAGCACAAGCAATGCTCTTAGACCTGGAATCGCCCCTTATAATGTCTGTAAAGGGTAATTTGATATCAAGGTTCATATTTCCATCTACAATAACATAGATACTTTCTTGGGGAAAATCTTTAACTTTATTTAAAAGTGCATGAATCGCTGCTTCCATAGCTTTGCGTGTTGCCACTAAAATATTTAAACGGTCAATTATCTTCTCGTTTATTATACCGATGCCAAATATAGACTTCTTGACAATCTCCCCAAACGCCTTCTCTCTCTGGCAAAAGGTTAATTTCTTGGAATCATCTATACGATTTTTAAAATATATGCTTGTTAATGCCACTGCCGCCGCAACCACTGGCCCTGCCAAAGGTCCGCGCCCCGCCTCATCTACGCCGATAATTAAATCATAACCCTTCTTCTTAAACTTTCTCTCGTAATAAAGCACTGAATTCGTAAATCGTAAATTAGTAACTCGTAACTAGTAATTTTTGTTATATTAAATTTTTAATTTTCTAGCTTTAATTACCAGTTACTGGATTACTAGTTACGGAATTTAAGATTTTTCTTCCTGGCTCTCAATTTTTGTCGCACGTTTTCCCACCTTGCCGCGCAGATAATAAAGCTTTGCTCTTTTAATCTTACCTGAACGTATAACCTCAATACTTTCGATACTCGGAGAATACAAAGGAAATACACGCTCAATGCCTTCTCCGTAAGAAACTTTTCTTACGGTAAAACTCATTTTTATCCCGAAGCCGCGCTTTGCGATAACTACCCCTTCAAATGGATGCAGGCGCACTTTATCACCCTCAGGAATTTTCACCATAACTTTTACTGTATCGCCTACATTAAATTCCGAGACTTCTTTTTTGGTGTACTCCTGTTCAATGATTTTTATTTTATCCATTTTCTTTGCTCCTTCGACTCGCTTCGCTCGCTCAGGATGCTTCGACCTTCAACATGCTCGGGACGAACACCGAGCGTAGTCGAATGTGTTCGAGTCGAAGTGCTGAGCGAAGTCGAAGCACTCCTTTTTATAAGATCCGGCCTTCTCTGTTTAGTTATTTTAACTGCCTGATTTATTCTCCATTCTACAATTTTTTTATGATTGCCAGATAGAAGAATTGCCGGCACTTTCATCTTTAGATAATTGGCAGGCCTGGTATACTGGGGATACTCTAATAGATTACCTGTAAATGATTCAAAATTCAAGGAATTTTTATCACCTAATACACCGGGAATAAGCCTCACAATAGAATCAACTAAAACCATTGCCGCCAGCTCTCCTCCAGTTAATATATAATCGCCGATAGAAATCTCTTCGTCCGCTATGCGCCGCTTGACTCTTTCATCTATACCTTCGTAATGCCCACAGATTAAAATGAGATGTTTATATTTTGCTAATCTTTTGGCA
>Ga0105164_10001251_pt1 | contig 16418 bp, 14 predicted proteins | sample VDWuncwatermetaG_FD_89674 | JGI IMG/M metagenome (GOLD analysis project Ga0105164, IMG submission 89674) | Wastewater microbial communities from Netherlands to study Microbial Dark Matter (Phase II) - VDW unchlorinated drinking water | ecosystem: Environmental > Aquatic > Freshwater > Drinking...
ACTCTACGGTGTGCTCTGCCGAACAGCGCTGGATAGCAAGGCTGACGATCTCCCTGGCCAATTTAGCCGAGGTGGTGCGCAATTCTTCTTCCTGCCTTTTGATGAGCACTGCTTTCTCGGTGTTTAATTCTTCGTTAAGCCGGCTCAAGAGGATCTGCTTTGCCTCTTCAGCAGAAAGCGAAGAGATTTTTTGCAATCTTTCTTTTTCTTCGGCGATCAAAGTATGCAAATGGTTGTCCTTGGCCTTAAGAGCTTCTTCCTGCTTCTTAAGGTTCTCCTGCCTGGATTCTATTTCCCTCTCTTTTTTCTCCAGAAGATCGAGCCGGCGGTCAATATTTTCTTCTTTTTGGCTCAAACGCCTTTCCAGGTTGGATATTTCCTGGCGTCTTTCTTTGGTCTCGTTTTCAAAATCCTGGCGCATCTTATAGAGCAGGTCTTTGGCTTCCAGCTCTACTTCTCTGCGCCTGTCCTGCGCCTCTTTTTTGGCCTGTTCCAGGATAGACTGTGCCTGGGACTGGGCGTTCTTGACCTTTTTTTCCGCCCAGTGTTTCCTGAAAAAATAACCCAGGCAGGCGGCAATCAAAACAATGCCCGTAAGAACCAGAATATTCAACATAAGCGTAACCAACCTCCTTGACTAAAGCCGCCGCTCATAACAACACGACAACATTAGCCGGTAGAGCTTTTTTTAACTGTTTGTGAATAAAAATCAGGCGAAGAGGACTGTTTCCACGCGGACATCATGCGCTTGAACGGGGACGGAAGGTAAGATTTGAAAATCAAATGCCAGGCCGATGGTGGCGGTCTTTGAAGACAGGATTTTGAGGAAGCGGTCATAATAGCCCTTACCACGGCCCAGACGGTTGCCTTTTTTATCAAAAGCAACGCCGGGCACGATCACCAGATCCAGGTTGTCCAGGGGGACCGGCCGCTCCAATGCCGGCTCCCGTATTCCGTAAGGGCCAACTCTCAATTTTGCGCTGTCTTCCAACAGACATGGCCTAATTAGTATTTTATTTTTCATGCACACCGGCACCATAACAATCTTACCAAGTGATCTCGCGGCTGTTATCATGCCGGAGGTATCCGGCTCCCCGTCCAGCGAGATGTAAAACATTATTGCCTTCGCCTTCTTAAAAACCTTTGTCCTTAAAAGTTTTGCCTTTAATGCCCTACTTTTTCGGTCTCGGTTTTCCTCCTTCTGTATTTTTAGCTTCAAGAGAATTTTACTACGTATCCGTCTCTTTGTCAACCTTGCCTTTTCGTCAAATTGAGTCAACATCGCCGTATCAATGCTCGTGGCCGCCATGCTTTTTATCTTCAAACGGCACCGGCCGGCCTTGCTTCTGGTAATAATCCTTTAACGCGCCGCGCAAGGCCTCCTCCGCCAGCACAGAACAATGCATTTTAACCGGCGGCAGGCCCCCTAAGGCCTCTGCTACCGCTTTGTTGGAGATCTTCAAGGCCTGATCAATAGTCTTGCCCTTGACCATCTCGGTAACCATGGAACTTGTGGCAATGGCCGCACCGCATCCGAAAGTTTTGAATTTTACGTCCACGATAATATCATTCTCTATTTTAAGATACATTCTCATCACGTCGCCGCAGATCGGGTTTCCGACGTTGCCGATACCGCTGGCATCGGGAATCTCCCCGACATTCCTGGGATTTGTAAAGTGGTCCATGACTTTTTCGCTATAGGGCGATGGTTCCATATTATGTATTTAGTATCAATTTATGCGGCCGGCCGGATTTTTTATGGTCCTTAGCTCGCTGTATGGCCTGAAGCTTATCAAGTTTATTTTTCTTTGCTAATTCGTTATATATCAACACCCAGGCGCAATCGCGGTCGCGATCCACCTCGCATTTACCTTTATCCGTGCCGCCGCAGGTGCCGTTTAATAATCCCTTGGCACAAAGTGTTACGGGGCATATACCTCCTGTAACATCCAAGACGCACTCACCGCAAAGGGAGCATTTTTCATAGAAGTCACCCTTGGCGTCCATCACCGCGCCGAATACGGTATTCAATGCCGGCAAGACGGCTAACCCCAGGCGGTCATTATCTCGGACCGACTGCACTCCCAGCCCGCAGGCCAAAACCAGGATTGCCTCTGCCTGGCGAAGAGCAGGCATATTTTTGGCTAATTCCGTCTTTAGTTTAGCGGCAATACACGGCGCATCCGGAACGCAAACACCGACTACTGTTTTAGAGTGCTTCTGCAGTTCGGCCTTCATTAAAGACACTTCCGGCTCTCCACCGGTCTTACAGGTAGCCGAACACTCTCCGCAGCCGACTAAGAATACCTTATTGTATCCATCCAGCGCGCGCAGTATATCCGCTAACGCCTTTTGTTCGCTAACAATCATTTTATATTACAACTTACGTTGTTCTAAGGAGTTAAATTCCAGATAAAACCCGATGATAAATTTTAACATATAAACCGCAGGCGCTCAAGGAAAATTACGACGAATCGCGAAAATATCCGTCCATCTCGTCTAAAAACTTCTTGTTCTTTATATCGCGCTCACCGAGGATGTCCTCTACTTCAAAATCATCAAAGCTACCGGCACCCCCCGCGCTCTCTATCTCCATAAATTTATCCAGAATGCCCCCTTCTTCCAGGAAACGCGACGGCCGGCTGAATACCGGTCCGCCATCGTCCATAAAACCACGGGACTTACGCTCAAGATGAGGCTTGAGCAAAAAAAGGTTCTCCTTAGCGCGGGTGGCCGCCACATAAAAAAGCCGGCGTTCTTCTTCTATATCGTCTTCGTTTTCTAAAGACAGGTATGAAGGGATATGCCCTTCAGCCACGTAGATCATAAACACCGTATGCCATTCCAGGCCCTTAGCCGAGTGGATAGTGGATAAAGTAAGTGGGGCGTCGTCTTTGTCCCTGGAACCTGGCTCCACCAGGTTTCTCTCCGGCGGCTCCAGCGCCATATCCGCCAGAAACTGTTCCAGCGCGTCATAACGGGAGGCGATGCGCATTAGAGAATCCAGATCGTTCAGGCGCTTGTTAAAATCGTCGTATTTCTCCTTTAACAGGGGATGATAATATTTAAGGAACATTTCGATCAATTGAGCCGGCGCCTGAGATTTAATGTCTACGCCTTTTAAAAGTTCAAATAATTTGTTCAGCTCTTCGATCTTACGGATAGATTTGTGGTCTGTGAGCGCGCCTTTTTGCCCGGCGATTACCTCGTTGATCAGAGACTGCGCGGTCTTGGGGCCGACATGCGGCACCAACAACAGCGCGCGCAGCCAGCTGACCTCATCCTGCATGTTGTAGACAATGCGCAGGTAGGAAATGATATCCTTTATATGTGCCGCCTCCACGAATTTCTGGCCGCCGTATTTAATAAAAGGGATATTGCGGCTGGCCAGCTCAATTTCCAGATCATTAGAGTGCCAGCCGGAGCGGAAGAGCACCGCCATATCGGAGAACTCCACTGCTTCTTCTCTTAATTCCAGCACTTTATCGGCGATAAACCTGGACTGGGCATTCTCGTCGCGGGCGTCGATAAATACCGGTATTTTATCGCCCTTCTTTCTGGTGAAGAGTTTCTTGTCAAACTTCTCTTTTGCCCGGCGGATCACCGCGTTGGTAAGATCCAGGATCGGCTGAGTGGAACGGTAATTTTCTTCCAGGGTGATAACCTTAGTTCCTTTAAAAATACGGGGAAAATCTATAATATTTTTGAAATTGGCGCCGCGGAAAGAATAAATGCTCTGGGCGTCGTCGCCGACAACCATTATGTTGGCATGATCGCTGGCTAATAGGCAGGCGATATGCGCCTGTAATTTATTGGTATCTTGATATTCGTCGACCATGATGTATTTATATTTGGCGGACAGGCGCCGGCGCACGTCTTCGTGGTTAGACAATAAATTTTTCAGGAACACCAGGAGATCATCATAATCCAGCATAGACTTCAAGCGTTTATATTTAGTATATTCCTCGCCGATCTTTGTAATTTCTTTTTCCCATTCAATAAAGTGCGGATATTCGTCATAGAGGACCTCGCCCAGGGCCGCGGACTTATTCACGCTCTTAGAGATCACTTCCAGGATCGCCCTTTTGCGCGGGAAGCGCTTGTCCGTCTTGTGATATCCCAATTGCGCGCGGATGAGATTTATCGTGTCTTCGGCGTCGGATTCATCAAGGATGCTGAAATTATTCTGCAGGCCCAGAAGTGCGGCGTATTTGCGCAGGGTCATATTGGCAAATGAATGGAAGGTGCCGCCGGAAACTTTGGCGCAGCGTTCGTCCAATATTACAGACGCGCGTTTGAGCATTTGCTCGGCGGCGCGGCGGGTGAATGTAAGCAATAGAATATTCTCCGGGCTGGTTCCTCTCTCCACAAGATAGGCCACGCGATAGACCAGGACACGCGTCTTGCCGCTTCCGGCGCCGGCGATCACCAGATGCGGCCCGTCAGTCGAGCGCACCGCGTCCAGCTGCACCGGATTCAACTCTTTTGCGTAATCGATTTTAGAATTCATGTTCATATTCTCTGTTGATTGCATTATCTAGCGGGTGCCGAGGCAGGCGCAAACTCCTATTCTTTTTTCTCGCGCTCTTTTTTCTCGGCGATAACTTTTGCGGCGAGTTCCGCGGGGACCTGCAGGTATTTGGAGAATTCCATGGAGGCGTTGGCGCGGCCGCTGGATAAAGAACGCATATTGGTGGTATATCCGAACATTTCCGCCAGAGGCACTTCCGCAGAGATGACTTTCTGCTTGGCCTTGGTGTCAACGTTGAGGATCTTGCCGCGCTTGGAACAGATATATCCGACGATACTGTTTAAGTATTCATCGGGAGTATTGACCACCAGCGACATATATGGTTCCAGCAACACCGGTTTTGCCTGCATAAACGCCTGCTTAAAGCCCAGGATCCCTGCCATGCGGAAAGCTATTTCCGACGAATCCACTTCGTGGAAAGAGCCGTCCACCAGGCTTACCTTCACGTCCACGATAGGATATCCGGCATAGACACCCTGCCCCATCGCCTCTATCACGCCTTTTTCTACCGCGGGGATAAATGATTTCGGTATGGCCCCGCCCTTTATACTGTCGATAAACTCAAAACCTTCTCCGGCTTGAGCCGGTGTGATCTCCAAGACCACATGGCCATACTGGCCGCGGCCGCCGGATTGTTTAATATATTTGTGTTCAGCGGAAGCCTTATCCAGGATGGTCTCACGATAGGCCACTTTTGGCTGGCCGACTATTGCCTCCACGCCGAATTCCTCTTTCAACCTGTCTACAATGATCTCTAAGTGCAATTCACCCATCCCGGTCAAGATAGTTTCTTTAGTCTCTGGGTCAGTCTCTACTAAAAATGTCGGATCCTCTTCAGTCAATTTTGCCAGGCCCCTGCCTAATTTGTCCTGGTCAGCGCGGCTCTTAGGAACGATACTTAAAGAAACGACCGGCACGGGGAATTCAATAGCCTCCAGCAAAAGCGGATTTTCCAGATCGCAAAGCGTATCCCCGGTTTTTGTGTAGTTGAGCCCGATTATAGCCACAATATCCCCGGGAAAAGCGTAGTCTATATTCTCCCGCTGGTTGGCATGCACCTGCACGATGCGGCCTACTCTCTCTTTTTTGTCCTTAGTGGCGTTTAAACAATAGGAACCTGTCTGCAGGCATCCGGAATAAACCCGCACATAAACCAGTTTACCCATATGCATATCCGCCTGCACCTTAAAGGCCAGCGCGCAGAACGGCTCATTGACTTCGGGCTTTCTGAGAAACTTTTTCTCAACGTCATCAGCAAGGTGGCCTTCTACCGCCGGCAGATCCAACGGTGACGGCAAATAGAGGTTTACCGCGTCCAGTACTTTCTGGATGCCTTTATTTTTAAGCGCTGCACCACAAACTACCGGGATCATCGCATTAGCGATGGTCCCGCGCCGGATCACTCCCATCAGCTCTTCCTTTGTCAGGGAATCAACGGACTCCAGATATTTTTTAGTCAGGGCCTCATCAAAGGCCGCTGCGCGCTCGACAAGAATATGGCGGTATTTGTTGGCAGTCTCCAGCAGATCCGCGGGAATATCTTCCACGCGAAAATCCTTGCCTTGCGATTCTTCTTCGTAAAAGTACGCTTTCATTTCCAAAAGATCGACAACGCCTTTAAAATTTTCTTCAGCGCCTATGGGGATCTCGAGCGGAATAGTATTGGCTCCCAGGATATCTTCAATGCTTTTGAGGACCGCGAAAAAATCCGCTCCGGTGCGGTCCATTTTATTGATGAAAACGATCTTGGGCACATTGTATTTATTGGATTGGCGCCACACCGTCTCTGACTGGGGTTCTACCCCGCCTACGGCACAGAAGACCGCCACTGCCCCGTCTAATACGCGCAGAGACCGCTCTACTTCAACGGTAAAATCCACGTGTCCGGGAGTATCAATTAGTGTGATGCGGTGGTCTTTCCAAAAACATGTGGTCGCAGCAGCTGTAATGGTGATGCCGCGCTCGCGCTCCTGCTTCATCCAGTCCATGGTCGCTACGCCGTCGTGGACCTCACCTATCTTGTGGGTTTTTCCGGTATAAAAAAGGATCCTCTCACTGACCGTGGTCTTGCCGGCATCAATATGGGCCATGATGCCGATATTTCTTACTTTGCCTAGATCAATACGGGGAGTAGGGTGGGATTCTTGTTCCTGCGGCTTGGCCTCTTGGGCTTGCGGCTCTTCGACTTCTGGCTCCTCAGCCTTAAGCTCTTCGGGTTTCGGTTCTTCGGATACCGGTTGCTCAAATTTTGGCTCTTCAGGTTTGATTTCTTCGGGCTTCGGAGCTTCGGGTTCTATCTTGGGGGTTTCCGGCATCACCTCAAATTCCAACTCTTCTATTTTAGGAGTTGAAGTTTCAGGTGCTGAGGTCTTCAGCCGGGTGATCTCTTCTGCAAACAATCTTATCTTTTCTTCTTTTGCCTCCAGCTCTTTTTCTAACTCGCTGTATTCTTCGTTGAGCTTATTGAACTCTGTCTTCGGGACCCACTCGCTGACCGCTTCTTTCTTTTTAAATTCGGCGGCCACGACCTTGTGCGCCCGGACATCCTCTTCAGCGCGCTCCAGGCGGTGTTTCAAGGCTTCCGCCTGGTCGGTTTTATCTTTGGTTTCCTGCCGCAGCTCTTCGGATTGCCGGCGAGCCGCCTTTGACTCTTTGCTCAACTCTACATTTTTGCTAAACTCATCCTGCAATTGCTTTTCCTGGTCGATGAATTTGCGTTTTAACTCCAGGTTTTCCGCCTTGACTTTATCAAGCATCTCCTCGGATTTAGCGACCCATTCTTTGTGCCTTGTGATCTCCGCGTCAAGCTGCGGCCGGTTGGTTCCGGTGTCCTGGCCCTCCTTTTTCAGGCGGGCATATTCTTCCTTAAGCTTTCCCAGGTCGGTATTCAGCAGGGTATTTTCATTTTCCAGGCGCCCCATCTTCTGCATCACATTGCCGTAAGCGGCTTGCCCCGGATCTCTTGCCGGGCCTGTTTTAGCCGGCCGCTTTTTACCGGTATCGGCGGGTGAGAGCATGCCGTATACGGCGTATACGACCATGACACCTCCCAAAACCACTATTACCTGCAATAGAGTGATCATTCTTAAAAAGGTATGAAATCTATCGGCCCATGCGGCTTTTCTCGACCGGGGCCGCTGCTCTTTGCGAGCTGAAGTTTTCTTATTATATGCGTCACGATGTCTTTATTTACATCGGTGAATTCAACTCCCAGGATAAAAATTTTTCCTTTATTATGTTTGTCAACCTGGCTCAGGTACCTTACCACGCCCAAGCCGCCCAAAGTTTCGCCTAATGCGGGGATGTTTATATCAAATTCTACGGCCGCGCCCGGGGTGATCTTTTCCAACATCACCACGGAAAACCCGCCAAAACCGGTAAAACTTATATTCTGCAGATACCCCCGGTAAGCATGGTCTCGGCTTTTAAGATCCACCGTGCCTATTACATCTAACCTGTCATAGCCCCTTTTATTCGACATGGCTCCACCTTCAAAGCGTTATTTCTCTCCACGCAATTTTTCCAGGCGCTGTTTGATCTTGGCCTCATAACCTATATCAGTGGGCTCATAATAACGCACGGCCTTGCGCGTATATTTCTGTTTCACGAAATGCCCGGGATAATCATGGGCATATTTATAATCTCTGCCCCGGCCTAAATTTTCCGCGCCGCTATATGAGGCGTCTTTCAAATGATCCGGCACTTCCTGGACGGTCTTATTTTTTATATCGGCGCTTGCCTTTTCAATGGCCAGGTAACTGGCGTTGGACTTATGAGCGCAGGAAACATAGACCACTGCCTGCGCCAGAGGGATCCTGGCCTCAGGCATACCCACAAATTCAGATATCTGCAAAGCCGCGTTTGCCAGCACCAGCGCCATAGGATCAGCAAGGCCCACGTCCTCAGCCGCCAATATACAGACACGCCGCGCAATAAACCGTAAGTCTTCTCCTGCATAAAGCATCTTAGCCATCCAGTACAAAGCCGCGTCAGGGTCCGAGCCGCGCATTGATTTTATAAAAGCCGACGCGGTATCGTAATGCGCGTCCTCATCCTTATCATAAATCACCGGCTTTTTCTGGATGGACTCTGCCGCCACTTCCAGGGTAAAATTTATTACGCCGTCAGAACCTGCGGCAGTAGTGAGAACTCCCACCTCAAGAGCGTTGAGCGCCCTGCGGCCGTCGCCTTCGCAGGACCTGGATAAGAAATTTAACGCTGGCCTACCCATCTTAACCTTTAATCCGCCGAAGCCCCTTGTCTTATCCTTTAAGGCATTACTAATGATGACAGAAATTTCTTTTTCTTGCAAGGGTTTTAGTTCGCAGACCAGCGACCGTGATAAAAGGGGTGCGGCCAGGGAAAAATAAGGATTGTGCACCGTTGCCCCGATGAGCACCGGGTTACCATCTTCTACGTCAGGCAAGAGCACGTCCTGCTGCGCCTTGTTGAAACGGTGTATTTCGTCGATAAAAAGTATGGTCCTGCCCAACCCCTGGGATTTTTTGAGTTTTGCCGCGGCGATCGCGCGGCGGAGTTCTTCCACGTTGGAAGTAGTTGCGTTTATGGATTGGTAATGCGCTTTGGTGAGCTTTGCGATGCACCAGGCTAGCGATGTTTTGCCTATACCCGGAGGCCCAAAGAGGACAAGTGAGGTGACACGGTCGGCTTCAATAGAACGGCGCAGGAGCTTACCCTTACCTAATATATGCTCCTGGCCGACAAATTCATCGAGTGTTACCGGGCGCATGCGCACGGCAAGAGGAAGGTCCTTGAGGGTTTGTTTATTATTTTCCTGGAATAGATCCATAATATGCGAGTTATCCCGCAAAAATCGTGCGGGATTAATTAAAAAAAATCCCCGCAATGTGCCGTTGGACTGACATCTGAACCATTTTGGTTTCAGGTGGGTGCCCTATCTCTTAGCGCGAACGCTAAAGGAATGGCGGGCTCCCTTGATATTCATGTTGGTTCAAATATTATCAAGTTTCCAACGCGCACCGCAGGGATATCTAAAAGAACGGAATCTTTTTCTGACACACAAAGTATAACATATTCAAAGACAAAATGCAATTACGCGTAGGGGCGGGTTTGAAACCCGCCCCTACAAATTCTGTAGGGACAGCATAGTATGCTGTCCCTACCGTAATTCCGCGGCGAAGCGTTCTTTTAACAAAACCCTGATGCTCTCGTGCAGTGGAGTTACCTCATTGTCGGTAAGAGTCCGCTCGGACGAACGATAGAGACAAGACACAGTCAAACTTCTGTACCCGGCGGGGATCTGTTTACCGGTATAATAATCCGCTATTAGCGCATCCTCCAGCAACGGCCCGGCTTTAAGACGCACTACCCCTAAGATATCTTTGGCCGGGATGCCCCGGCGGATCACAAAACTTAAGTCCCGGTTGATCCCGGGATAAAGAGATAGCGGCTTGAATTTAATCTTTGGATCAGCGCAAGATAAAATTTTTTCCAGGCAGACTTCCGCGATAAAGACCTCTTTATTTTTTATGCCTAAATAATCCAAAGCCATTTTACCCAGGCCGGCGACAAAACCAACCTTATCCCCGCCGGCATAGACGCCCGCCTCTTGGCTGCCTTGCATCCGAAAATCATATTCCTTGATACCTAATTTAGTAAACAGCCTTTCCAGCAAACCTTTTAAATGCAGCAGGCCGGCTTTATCCTTAATCAGCCCGCTTTCTAAAAACATTGATTTTCCTCCGCAAAGAGCAATGCCTAAATTTAATTGCTCCTGAGGATTCAATTTAGCCGGGCTCACGGAAAAAACTTTACTCACCTCGAAAATATTGACGTACTCCTGCTTCTGATTTAAGTTTAAGGCGACGCAGCGGGCAAGTGACGGGGCAATCGATGTCCTGAGTATTTCCTGCTCTCTACTCAGGGGGTTCTGGATTTCCACGGCGAGGCCTGCGGACGCCTGAAAACACTGTGCTAACTCTCTGTCAACAAGGCTAAGGGTGATCGCTTCATTTAAGCCAAGGCCGGCCAACGTATTCTTGACCATCCAGACTAAATCTACGGCCGCCGCAGCACTTGCATCCGGCCGAAACGACGGCAGGCTGACGGGTATTCTATTGTACCCGTGAATACGGGCTATTTCCTCTGCCAGATCCGCTTCCAGTTTTACATCGCCGCGGAAAGACGGGATTTCTACGGAAAAATTATTTTTTGCTTTAAGCTTGGCGCCAAAACCCAGCAATTTTAAAATTTTTACGCTCTCCGCCGCGGTAATAGAAGCGCCCAGGATTTTATCCACACCCGCCATATTTAAATTAATGATCTTTTTCTTTTTGGGGCCCGAGCCGCGGCTTTGGGCCGGTGCGCAAACACCGCCTGAGATACTCAAGATCAGTTCCACGGCGCGGAGCCTGGCAAGATCAAGTACCGCGGCATCCACGCCGCGTTCAAATCGATACGATGATTCAGTCTGCAGGCCGAGCTGGCGGCGGCTGCGGCGGATAAGGGCCGGATCAAATACTGCCGCCTCTAAAAGGATATTTTTTGTGGCGTAATTTACTTCCGTGCCCTTCCCGCCCATAACACCGGCTGCGGCTACCGTCTTATTCTCGTCGGCGATCACCAAAACCTCAGCGTCGAGGATTTTTTCCTGGCCATCAAGGCCGGCTAATCTTTCCCCTTTACGGCCGCGGCGCACGGTTATACGGAGCGTGGACAACTTATCCAGATCAAAGGCATGCAAGGGCTGGCCGGTTTCAAACAAAACATAATTAGTGATATCCACGATATTGTTCACCGGACGGCAGCCTAATAATTCCAGCCGCTGTTTTAACCAATCCGGGGACGGAGCGATTGTAACGCCCTTGATCACGGTAGCGGTGTATAGCGGGCAATCCTTCTTATTTTCAATTAAAATCGACACCGCACGTTCCGTGGGACGTAGGACGTGGGACGTAGGACGTCCATAATCCTTGGGCAATTGTAATTTCTTTCCGGTGATGGCGGCAACTTCCCGGGCAACACCGATAACGCTGAGCCAATCCGGCCGGTTGGAAGTGATTTCAATTTCAAAAATATAATCCCCGCCCCGCTGCTCTAAAGAAACGACTTCCAGGCCCGCCATGGTCAGTTTATCAGCCAGAGCACCAGGCGCAATATTTATATCCACAAAATCTTTTAACCAGTTATAAGTTACTTTCATGTTGGACAACCCCTTGTAGGGACAGCATAATATGCTGTCCCTACAAAAATTTCCGTAGGGGCGGGTTTTAAACCCGCCCCTACATCATACTTCTAGAATTGTTTTAAGAATCTTAGATCATTCTGAAAAAATAATCTGATATCATCAATGCCGTACTTAAGCATTGCTATTCTCTCTATACCCATGCCAAAGGCAAAACCGGAGTATTTTTTGGCGTCATAACCGGCCTGCTTGAACACGTTGGGATGGACCATCCCCGACCCTAATATCTCAAGCCAGCCTTTTCTGCCGCAGACAGAACAACCTGAGCCACCGCAAATAATACAGGAAATGTCCATTTCCGCCGAGGGCTCAGTAAAAGGAAAGAAATGCGGCCGGAAGCGCAATTTTAATCCTTTGCCGAAGACTGCCTTGGCGAATACTTCCAATACGCCTTTTAAATCGGAAAATCTTATCCCCTCATCCACCATTAATCCCTCTACCTGGTGGAACATAAACGAGTGCGATGCATCCACCGCGTCCGGCCGGTAGACTCTGCCGGGTACAATCACCGCCAGAGGCGGCTTACGCGCCTTCATCACGCGCACCTGCACCGGAGAAGTATGGCTGCGCAGTAAAAAGCGGTCGTTCGTCGTTCGTCGTTCGTCGTTCGCGGATGCGCCGTGATCTTTTAAGTAAAAAGTATCGAATGCATCGCGGGATGGATGTTCCAGAGGAATGTTCAGGCCGGTAAAATTATTGAATTCGCTCTCGATCTCCGGCCCCTCCACCACCGCAAAACCCATGCGCTCAAAGATCGAGCAAATTTCTTTTATAGTCGCGGTGATCGGGTGAAGCGACCCCAGCTCTTCTGCGATGCCGGGCATAGTGATATCGCATGCCGCAGCGGTTGCGCTTTCGCTCTCCCCCCCGCCCAAACTTCCTTGTTTTTCCTGAACAAGGCTGTTGATCCTGTTCTTTAAGGCGTTAACCTTGCGGCCAAAGTCCGCGCGCTGCTCCGGCGGAAAAGTTGGTATGCCGGCGGTCAATTCCGCCAGGACCCCTTTCCTGCCCAAATATTTCAGGCGGAACGCTTCCAGTTTCTGCGCCGAATTGACATTCTGTATTTCGGAATCTATTTGCCCCGCAATTGATTCAATATCCATATCAACACCAATACTCCCAATAGCAAAACCGCTGTGGCTACCTCACCGCTATCAAAACTGTCCAAACTTTTTTTGCCGCGTTCCTTTAGGGTTACATTAGCGGCGTGAATATCCAGGTCGCCTCCATGTTCGAGGCAAGCGCGATGAAAGACCCCGGCAACCTCAATAATATCCCCGCGCACCTGATAGGCGCCGGCGTAAGTGATATCTTGTATTAAAGAAAGGCCTGCCCAGACGCCGATAGCGTTTGCGCCGTCATGGACATTTACCCAGGCGTACGGCCCCCGCCGCATCACTTCACCCACTACCTCGCCCTGGTAGATCACTTCCTGGCCGTCGTATTGCTTGGCGCGGGTTATCAACTCGGTGCTAGAGACAGGTTGGGCGAATACCGTATAATTCGTAAAGTATACAGTGTAAAAAAAGACTAATACAAATAGTCTCCGAGCGAACGAAGTGAGTCGAGAAGAGCACTTGTTGTTCTCGACTCGGGGCTTCGCCCCTCGCTCGAACAATATGCGCTTATTGATTAACGGACACTTCATTTATTTACCCTTCACTACCGCGATAAAAAATCCGATCAAAGTAAACACCGACATGAATTCAAGCCGGCCGGCCCACATCTGGAAAATATAGGTGACCTTTAATGCTGCCGGCATGCCCGCCTGCGTGATTCCGCAGGATAATCCGACGTTGGCCGCGGCAGATGTAGATTCAAACAAGGAATTCAAGAACGGATAACCGTAATAGACGCCGACAAGCGTGCCTAAACCATAAAGCGCAATATAGGCCAGAGTAATAAAAAGCGCTGCCCGGACCTGTTTATCATCCAGGAACATTGTCTTGATGTGGTGGAATTTTTGCACCACTATGGCTTTTTCAGGCAGGATGATCCTTTTAATATCTTCCGCTAAGGCCTTAAAAATTATGCCCACGCGCAGCATTTTTATCGCACCGGTAGTGGAACAAACCGCTCCACCTAAAGCCATGGCACTGATCACTCCGGTTAAAGCAAGGTGGCTCCATTCCAGGTTGAACTGTGCGGCATAAATAGTCTGAAATCCGGTGCCGGTGTGCCCTGATATTAATTGATAAAAACCCTTGCGGAACAATGCTACAGCGCCGGGATAGACATTGGCCTGTGCAAGGCCGGCCGCGGTGATAAGAAAAGTCGCGCCGATGGTGATAAACAGCGTGACCATTTCGATGTTTCTGATGATCTCTTTGCGATTGCCCATCCAAATGTGATAATGCAGCTTGAAATTGATCGCTCCCAGGACCATGATCGCGACAGTAATGATTTCAAAGATCATGCTGTGATAATAAAGTATGTTCTGCGATTGCGGGGCGAAACCGCCGGTATCAAAAGCCGCCATAAACACGCAGGCGCCGTGAAAAAAAGCGTTGAACGGCCGCATTCCGCCTGAAATACCGGCAGCACCCAACGCCAATGTGCCCAGGACTAAATAGGTAATACTGACCAGCCAGATAAATCTGCTGGTCTGAAGGACATTAGGCAGGATCTTTTCGTCGCGGGCCTCACCCACATACATCTTAAAGGCGCCGGAAAAACCTTTGACAAAAAAGGAGATCGCGATGATCACAATACCCTGGCCGCCGATGAACATGATCAGGTGCCGCCAGAGATTATGGGCAAAAGAGAGGTGGTCCAGGTCTTGGGCAAGGGTAAGGCCGGTGGTGGCAAAGCCGGACATGGAATCAAAGCAGGCATCGAGAAATGACTTCCAGTGCCCGCTTAAATACAGCGGTATGGCGCCCAGCGCCATTGCCACCAGCCACGACAACGACACCACAATCATCCCCTGCATCCAATTCAGCTCAACCTCTACAAAACAGGCCCATGTCAGCAACAACCCGAGGATTAAAGAGATTTCAAAGCTGGTAAAAAAATCCAGGGCAGGGCCGATTTCGGCTTTTGCCACAGCCAATAAGGCCGGCAAGAGCATGGTAAAGGCAAGGCCGAGGATGACCTTACCTAAATAATAACCGATGATCTTGGCGTCTTTAAGTTGAGGTTTCAGGATCATCTTTTAAAGTAAAACATAAGGCAGATCAGAAACGCCGTCAGTATTATAGCTAACGCATACGCGACTTCAATACAGATGCCCAAGATTATGTTTACGGGTAACTTCAGGCGCTTCATAATTTTCCTGCCAGGAGATTTAATAATTGCGGTTCGTTGCCGATCAGGGTAAGAGCGATAACGTCGTCACCGGGTTTTAAGACCGTGCCGCCCTTAGGGACGATGACTTCTTCTCCTCGGACAATAGACACCAAAACTGAATCCGGAGGCAGGTGGATGTCTTTGACTTCTTTATTGATGGCGGGGGAATCTTCAGGCAGGTCCAGGCGTACAATGGCGAGTTTGCCGCGTTTAAAACTCATCAGGTTGACAAAATCCGAAAAGGATACTTCTTCTTCAATCACCTTGGCGATGATCTTGGTCGCGTCCACCGGTACGTCCACGCCCAATTCGGCGAAGGTATGTTCATTGTCGGGATTATTGATCCTGCCGACGGTGCGCTGGACGCCGAATTTTTCCTTTGCCAATTGGCAGATGATCAGATTGTCTTCGTCGTCGCCTGTCACTGCCGCCACAACGTCGGCGCGGCCGATGCCTGCTTCTTCGAGGATACGCGGATCGCAGCCGTCGCCGCTGATGACTAAAGCCTCCAATTCCTTGGCCACCGTTTCGCAGAGCGTTTTGTCTTTATCCACAATGCTGACTGTATGCTTATTAGAGCAGAGCCTGCGGCTTAAAAAATAGCCCACTTTCCCGGCGCCGATGACTAAAATATACATTACAATAGCCTCCGCCTAAAGATCCAGTTTCTCTTTTATGCCTTCAAGTTTGGCCACTTCCACTATGGCCATAAGCATATCTTTTCCCTGAAAAACAGTCTTGGCCCCGGGAATAAAAACTCCGTCCATTCTCCGCAGGGCGACAACCATAAATTCTCCCGGGATATTGATATCTAAAGGAGTCTTACCAACCAGATGGCCCTTGGCTTCTATTTCAATGACGCCCAGGTCCTTGCTTTCAATAAGGTAACTCGAGAAGCGGCTCTCAATGATCTTATCCCTGAGCATAGCCGCAAAAAGGATGGTGCCGCTGATGATCTCAAGGCCGAGAGCGGCATAGATATGCGCGCGCTGCGGGTCATACACGCGCGCCAGGACCTTGGGGATCTTGAATATTTTTTTGGCGACCTGTGCTGCGATAAGATTGGTATTATCGCCGTTGGTGACCGCGCAAAAGGCGTCGGCCTTTTCGATCCCGGCCTGCTTCAAGAGGCCCAGATCAAAGCCGCTGCCGACTATTGTCAGGCCGTTGAAGGCCCCGCCCAGCCGGTCAAAGGAATTTTGATCCTTGTCTATGACCACAACATTGTGGCCTTCGTTGGCCAGCAACTTGGATAACTCTGAGCCTACTCGTCCGCAACCGACAATTATAACGTACATTTAAGAAATCCTCACGGAATCACCAATAACCAAGATACAAACACCAAACAAATTCCAATAATCAATAACCAATCAC
>Ga0105164_10001252_pt1 | contig 16408 bp, 15 predicted proteins | sample VDWuncwatermetaG_FD_89674 | JGI IMG/M metagenome (GOLD analysis project Ga0105164, IMG submission 89674) | Wastewater microbial communities from Netherlands to study Microbial Dark Matter (Phase II) - VDW unchlorinated drinking water | ecosystem: Environmental > Aquatic > Freshwater > Drinking...
CTGCATTTACTGACATCGCAATAAAATGTTTAGCAATATGCCGCTTATCAAGTGCCTGTTTTAAAAACCATTCTTTTGCCGTTTTTGCATTGGTCATCGTTTCTAGTGTGGTAAATGTTTTAGAAGCCACTAAAAATAAAGTGTTTTCAGGTTTAAGTAATTTTAAGGTTTCAAAAATATGCGCGCCATCAAGATTTGAAATAAAATGCAGCTTGATATGAGGCGACTGGTAGGGCTTAAGGGCTTCCGTTACCATATAAGGCCCTAAATCAGAACCTCCAATGCCAATGTTAACAATATTCGTGACCGGCACACCGGTGTACCCCAACCAAGTTCCGCCAGTAATTTTGTTAGAAAAATTTCGCATTTGTTCTAAAACGCGCTTAATATCGGGCTTAATATCATGACCATCCACAAATACTGATTTTTCACTTTGGCTTCTAAGTGCTGTGTGCAAAACAGCGCGATTTTCAGTTATATTTATTTTTTTACCTAAAAAAAACTGCGCAGTGGCCTCACTTAATTGACACTCGTTAGCTAAAGACAGTAGCAAGCCCAGAGTTTCCTCAGTTAAAATATTTTTTGAATAGTCTAAAAAAATTTTATCCTCAAAATTAAGTGAAAATGTAAGAAATCTCTCAGAATCATTTGCAAACAGCTTCTGTAAATGTATTTTTTTAATTACTTCAGCATGCTTACAGAGTTGTTTCCACGCTGTTGTTTGCGTAGGATCAATGGCCTTGAGCATGAGTAACCTCTTTCATATCATCAGGAGATATAGAATCTGAAATAATACCTATAATAGTGTTTTTATATTGAGCATAAATAGCCAGATCATTTAATGTCCACAAAACAATAGGAACTTTCTGAGACAGTCTAATAAAATATTCCGAAAAATCTTGATACCGCAAATTAAGCATATGAGGCTTGCAAATAAAATTGAGAACACCTGCATATCTGATAAACTGAGATTCTTTTTTATTTTCAAAACTTAAAAGTAGTGCGCGGTGTATTTCCCGAGACAATATGCGCATTTTAAATAAACTTATTGGATTAAAGCTCGAAATCATTACACGTTTTCTTAACTTATATTTATTAATTAATTCGTCTATTCTTTTTTCTAATTTAAAATTAAAAATATCTTGCGACTTAATCTCTATATTAAGTTTAAAATTTTCAATAGTAACGATCCATTTAAAAAGCTCTTCAAGGGCGGTTACACTTTTAGGCACTGTGCCCCCAACCAAGCGATTTATTTCATTGTAGGGAATAGTCTTAACCTGTCGGCCTTGAATATTGAAATCATGAAATAATATAACGATATTATCAGAAGTTATTTGCACATCAAGTTCTGCCATTTCATACCCTGCTTCAAAAGCAAGTTTAATGGACGTTAAAGTATTTTGTTTTGCACCATGTATCCACAATCCACGATGCGCCTGTAATTTTGGCAACCAGCAACTAATATTTACATAAGATTTTTTCGCACACATATGATTCAAGTTACAGCCTTATTGAATGTTTTTTATCGTCATCAGTTCGTCAGAATTTTTAGTTAAATTAAACTTATGGGTGACTCCACGCTTACTCATGATAATCATAGCCACTAAACCTTCTTTAAAAGTAACGTTTCCTTTTACGGTAAGTAGAGTTTCTGATTTTGATGAGGAATCACTTAGAAAATAGGAATTTAAATTAAAATTGATATTTTTCCAATCGGGCCCCATGAATATTAAATCAGTTTTAGTGCTATTAATAGTTTTTAATTTAAAGCCATTTTTAGTATTTAAAACCTCATTAACTAACTTGTTTTCAATAAATTCCGGCTCGCTCAATAAATGTGCCGATTTAACAGTTACACGTAAGTTTCTATCTTCAATTTTGTCTGAAAGAATTTGATTAATGCCCACATTTAGTGCCACAAGCTTAATGTCAGGCAATAAAATTTTATCTATATAAATTTTTATATCGTGAACTTCGGAATTATTTTTTAAGTTAATTTTTTTGTAATTCCACAAAATTCCAACTTTAGGTGATTGCTCCACCAAGGTGAATTGTTTCCATATTTTTTCTTGTAAACTCACGCCACTGAGTTTGAGTTGTGCAATCATATCCAATGTACTCAAATTATGATGCGCCCAAAAACTTCCTGAAATTTTTTCATTATTAATAATAAAATCTGCTGCTTCAAATTTTACATCACTCGCTTTTCGAATAATTTTAATATCTGCATGATCGACATTCTGTAAATCACGCAAGCCTCTATTTGAGAATATCACTTGTGTATTTTTAATTTCGCCAAGAAACTTATAGGAATTTCTGTTAATAAACTCAAGTCTTCCTGACAGTTGTCCTAAGCTCTCGAAACTGTCTAGCTTATTTTTATAGAGATTAAAACTTTTAAGCATTGTTAGCGGTAAAGATTTAATTTTTAACTCAAACGGTTTAATAATAAAATGTGACTCATGGTAATAAAGTTCGGCCTCGTCTGCGCTTAAAAGCCCACCATCATCATTGATTTGAATATTTTTAAATTTGGATTCAATATAATTTTTATTATTAAAATAAATTTGGCCACTATTTTTAAAGCTGATAGACAGCGGAGTTTTCTCCAAATTGATCTCGTTAAAATCGGGAATCAACGAAGCAAAAGCTTTAGCCGAAACATGTTTAAGACTTAACTCATAGGAGGCTCTGCCTGATCCAACGGTATTGTGTACAAATAAATGCGCATCTCCATCAAGTAATTTTCCTTTAATATTAATTACCGATTCGATCTTGTCACTTTCTTTAATTTTCAATAGCGCTACAAGTTCTGCATTAAAAAAATAAATTTCAGATCTTGCATCTTTCAGGGCACTAAGCTTCGCTTTAATGTTTACTTCTGACAAACGCCCCAATCTATAAAAAAGTTCTAAATTTAATTGTTTCAACAAAATAGGTTGATCCGTTTTTTTGCTAGAAATTATTTTTAGATTTTCTATTGAGACATCTTTAAGTTCTGGATGATGACCCGTTTGATTTTCTGTTCTAACTTCAGATGGGGTCTCCGCGACAAATCTAGAGCTTTCATTTATAGGATTTAATTTGTTCTGCACAATACATTTTTCAGTATCTGAAAGCCTAAGTTCCATTTCACTAATTCTAATTTTAGGAATAGTTTGACTAAAACCTGCAATATTAAAAATAGAAATCGGAATTTCTAGCTCTTCAATGTAAATTTGCGAATTTTGACATAACATACTTTTAGGACTTAACCGGATCTTTTGAATAACTAAGGCTGGAAATGGCAAACCCCAACGACTTAAACTGATCTTTGCAGATTCGTAATCAACATGAAAATTAGCCTGAATGCGGTTAATAGATTTATCTAAATAGACTTGAACTCGTTTTTCAGATATTTGTGCGCGCAAAATCAGACCGATAAGACTTGAAAATACCAATCCTAATATAAAAATTTTAAAACCAGATTGATCAATAACAACACGACTCATGCGATTTTATACAAACTTAAGCGATAGAATTTCATACTCTTTGTCGCCTTTAGGACTTTGTACAGTAATTAAATCACCTCTTCTTTTTCCAATCATGGCGCGCGCCAATGGAGAAATAATCGAAATCTTTGCTTTTTTAACATCAGCTTCATCAACACCAACAATTTGATAAACTGATTTTTCATCTGTTTCGGTATCTAATATATTAACTGTGGCTCCAAAAACTATACGATCTGATTTTATAGTTGCAGGATCTACGGCTTCTACGCCGGCTAGTTTACCTTGAATTTCACCTATACGTCCTTCAATCATGCCTTGTCTTTCTTTTGCGGCATCATATTCAGCATTTTCGCTAATGTCTCCATGTGCCCTGGCTTCTTCGATAGCTTTAATTATGCTAGGACGCTCTTCAAGAATAAGTTTTTTTAATTCCGACTCGAGCATTTGTTTTCCATATAAAGTAATTGGGAGTGTATCTGACGACATAAAAAAGCCTTTCTGGTGATGGCACATAGACTGACTTAGTTATTTTTCAAATGTGAAAAAAAATGCCTATTTATTAGCCTAATTGTTTTCTCTACGAAAGCCTATTTTATATCAAATATTAGTGATTTACACAAACACATGAGGACAGACTGGGGCGCGTCAATTTAGACTATTCAGATGGATATCCTAGCTTTATTAAACACTTCTAAAACAATTTGGCTTTCAACCCATAAAAGTGCAGATGGTGATGGGCTTGGAAGTGAGATTGCACTCTATCATGCCTTAAATAGCCTGAATTACATAGTCAAAATTATTCATAATGATCTAGCCGCGCAAAGATATCATTTCTTATTAAATGGCATTGAGATCATTGATGCTACCAAAATCGATAAAAATATTTTTTCTGAACGCGACACTTGTTTAATTTTTGACACGCATGATCCGAAACTTTGTGCTCCATTATTTGGTTTTTTACAAGAATCTAAATCGCAAATAATTTTTATTGATCATCATGTTGTCTTTGATAAAAAAATTGAAAATATAATTTATTACATAAATGAAGCCGCCAGTTGCACAGGCGAAATAGCTTTAGATCTTATTAAAAAAATAAATTGTAAATTAGACCAGAATATTGCAACAGCCTTGTACACCAGTTTGCTGTTTGATACACAGACATTTAAGCTTCAGCGTGATTCTATAAAGGTTTTTGATATGGCGAAGGAACTCATTCAAGCAGGAGCTAATCATAACCAAATTCAAAGTCTGCTCTTTGACAACTGGTCTATTAATAAAATGAAATACCTATCAAAACTGATCCATCAGGTTACTTATAAAAATAATAAAATTGCCATTATCTCTATAGAAAAAAAAGATCTTCATGAATTTGATTTAACAATTGATGACGTCAGTGATCTTGTTGATTTATTTATGCTGGTTAAAAATCTGGATGGTTCAATTGTCCTACGGGAAGATGCACATAACTATTACAAATTAAGCTTCCGAAGCCGCCGCCAAGAAATATTAAGTTGGGCGCGCGCTTTCGGAGGCGGTGGACATCTCTATTCTGCGGGAGCTTGGGTGCATGATTCAAAAGTTAATATCTTAAAAAAAATCGATGGGCTGATTGAGGGAGAATCCTAATTTTAAATTAATGAAATAAAGTACTTATCCGCTTCACTTAAATTAACTTTTATTATTTCTGCAACCGAAAACCACGCAACCTCATCATGGTCCACCAATTTGAATTCAGGTTTGTCATTAACCTGCGCCTGCCACAAATAGATTTTTACAACACTATTCTCATAGCTATGTGTATTCTCACCAATAAAAATTAATGGCATTAAAGACAAATCATACGCTAGTTCTTCGGTAATTTCTCGGCGAAGGGCCTGGCTTTGAGTCTCGCCAGCTTCTATTTTTCCACCCGGAAACTCCCAACATCCTGCGCCGGAGCCCCCTGGACCACGCCTAGCCAAAAGATACTTACCATCAGTCAAACATCTTAACGCTAACGCCACGACCTCAATAATTTTATTATTTGTTGTATTCTGACTTACTGACATACTATTATTTTGATAAAATAATTAAATGAAGGCAATCCCTTAATTTGCACATGAATTCAGCCACAGCTAACCACTAGCATGAGTAGGAGCCTCACTTCCGTGATAGATTTTCAAAACTCGTATCTTATTGTTTTATTAGCCGGAGTTTCTTTCTTTTTATATGGAAGCACCATGGCCTCCAATAGCTTAGAGAAACTATTGGCCGTGCGCATTACATCACTGCTAAATAAAGTTTCTTCCTCACAGTTTTTATCAATAGGCGTTGGCATTGGCCTAACAACAATTCTACAAAGCTCCGGTGCGGTTACTTCAATGTTGGTGGGTCTAGGCACGGCCCGTGTTATTAAACTACAACAGGTAATGGGAATAATTATCGGTACGGCTATTGGATCAACCCTGACGGTACAACTGATATCCTTTGATCTTTCAGCCTATGCCCTACCCGTATTCACCCTTAGTTTTACGGTTTATTTTTTAACAAAAAAACTAACTATTAAAAATTTGGCCACTGTATTTATGGGTTTTGCTCTGCTTTTTGTGGGTTTAAAAATGATTTCAACTAGTTCACACCACTTTGCACAACTTGAATTTCTTCAAGATTTTTTTCATTCACTTCGTAACAACTCAATTTACTCTTTTTCTGCCGCCATGATTTTTTGTGCTTTTGTTCACAGCAGTGCCGTAACAATAGGCTTAGCCATGGGGCTTGCTAGCGCAGGGGTAATTTCTACACATGATGCCATTTTATGGGTTTATGGAGCTAATCTAGGCACGACATCTACTGCACTTTTTGCTGCCGTGGGTAGTAATTATATTGGCAAACAAGTAGCCTGGGCCCATTTTTTTTATAAGGGTATAAGTGTTCTAATTTTTTATCCAATCACTATTTATTTTCTTGAATTCGTCGAAATATTTCATGCCGACACGAGCCGCTCCATTGCTAATGCCCATTTATTTTTTAATATTGCCTCTGCTATAATATTTTTTCCATTTATTAAAAAAGGTGCGGAATTAATTGAAAAATTATTTCCCAAAAGTGCTGCCGACGAATTCGGGGCTGAATTTTTAACCATGAATACCTACCAAAACTCAGCCCTTGCCATTTCCTATGCCCAGCGTGAAATTATGCGTATGGCAGATATTGTCCTCAACATGATTAAAGATTCCGTACATCTTTTTGAAGTTGAAGATCCGGTTTTGGTGCAATCAATCAAAGATCGTGATAATCAGGTAGATTTTTTATATCGCGAAATTAAAATGTTTTTGCTAGATCACGCCAATAAAAGCAATACCGTAGTACATCAAAATATAATGAACATGATCATGTTCATTAGCGATCTTGAACGCGCGGCAGACTCTATCGATATAAATATTAGAACATTAGCTATTAAAAAACATGCGCTAAAATTAGAATTTTCAGCTCAAGGACTTTCTGAAATTCAGGCTATGCAGGCCCAAGTTGTAAAAGTGGCCTCTATGGGCATTAACGCCTATGATAATCCGCAAATGTGCGAAGTAGCCATTCAACTTAAAAGAGAATTGAGTAAAACTGAAATGCAATATCGTGAAAATCATATTTACCGGTTGAATCAAGGGCTTCGAGAATCCATCAACACCAGCTCTATACACCTAGATCTTCTTAGTGAATACCGGCGGATTGCAAGCCTACTATGCAACCACGCTTACACCACCACTAAAATTAAGGCGGCGGATACAACGACAACATAAAACTACAATAAAACTACAGTGGTTTAACTTTTTGCGTAGCCTCAACAATAGAAATATACTCTTCAGAAAATTTTTTCAGCAGTTCGTTTGCAAACTGAATAGGTTCTATTTTAAAATCACTTAAGGCGCAAGTTTCAACCGGAGTGCCGTTATTACTAATATTTAAACCTAAATGAATCATCGAAGATACCGCTGAAGTCGATGCAATCGATACACTTAGTTTTTTTTTTTCAAAGTAAAGGTCATCGCCGCTACGCTGAAGGTCATGGCCTTTTTCTCTTAGTAAGTTTTGTGCTATCACTACTAACAATCTTTGCAATGCTACCGCCGTCATTAAATTCTGAGTAAAAATTTCAACAATAAAGTGGAGCATGAGATCCGCCTTAATTTTGGCATTCACCACAAAGTCTTCAGCATCGATCATGTGTTCCGGACTAACGTCACAAGCTCCAATAAAAGAAACGATTGAATTTCCGTGCAGCTGATGATTGGTGTAGGCAAACAAAGGCTTTAGTTCAGATCCATTGTATTTCCGTAAAATTTTAGAAAATTTATATTTCATGCTAATACTTTTCAAACATATGTTTAAGCTCAACGCGGGTGGCGACAAAGGCTCGCTTTGTGCGCTTGCATGATTCACACTCACCGCACCAAATATTTTTTGACTGATAGCACGGCCAAATTTTTTCAAAGGGCACATTTAGTTTTTTACCTAATTCTACAATTTCAATTTTACTCATGGCTATGGTGTAACACTGAATGTCAACTTTGGTGGCTGTTGAATAAATAAAAGATTTTCTTACTGAACGGATAAAATCCAAGCTGTTGTCTGGAAAAGTTATAGCCTCTTCACGGTTAAAACCTGGCACAATGACATCTGCCTTAATACTTTCAGCAAAACTTGCCGCTACGTTTAAAAATACACCATTACGATTTGGCACCCAAACCGCCTTTGCTGATGTGGTTGAGACTGCCAAATTATCTATAGAAATATTTTTTCCTACAGGCATAGTGTATTGATCCTGTGTTAAGGCAGATTTACCTAAATTCTTAAGCCAAGGCAAATCCACCACTGTATGCGTCACCTTATTGACTTCAGCTATATACTTTGCACGCTCAATCTCTTTAAGAGCCGCTTTTTGTCCATAGCTAAACGTCAGCGCTAATTTCACATCCGTCTCAATCAGTGCATTATAAAAATTAACTGTTGAATCTAAACCTGCGGATAATAAAACTACTGAAGTTTTTTTTACTGTCATATGTGTTTTAAATCTTTAACTAGCATTTGAATCGTCTTTTGCCCGTTAAAATAATTCCACTGAAGCTCACTGAGCACTTGGTACTGCTTTCCGATATTTAATAGATCTTTAAGTTTATGACTTGGGGAAAACATCAAACCATCGAGCTTATAATTTTTTGTAATATCTGAAAAATTAAGCTTGAAATGTCCACCTCTGAGTTCTTTTTTTGAAAGTAACGATACCTGATTAAACTTAATCACCGGAACACTAAAACCCACTCCAAATGGCCCAATAAAATCATGCCACTTCATTACGCTTTGATTTATTTCTGACAGATCCGCAACTGTATCAAAATCAATTTCGATTATTTGCCCTTGCGCCTTGGTTGTTAAAAAATATTTTTTTAACAACTCTAAAAAAATTTTCTGGTTTTTTGCAGGTAATTCAAAACCCGCAGCGGCGGCATGCCCACCACTACGATTTAATACAGTTTCAGCACTTTTAAGTACTGAAACTAAACTAACTTCAGAACTTGGCGGGGTGCGCGAACTGCCCACAATTATGCCTTCAAAGTTTTCAGAGCCAACAAAGGCCGGTCTATTAAAATGCTGCGAAAGCTTTGTCGCAATTAATCCGATAATGCCTCTGTGAAATAGTTTTGAACTGACAAAAACAAAATCAGACTCATCCCAGCCTTCAAGCATTTTAAAAGCTAGAGCTTCGGCATCGCTCTGCAAACCCTGACGGGTTTCATTATTTTCTAATATTTTGTGGACAATTTTCTCAGATTTTTTATAATCAGTTTCTAAATAAATTTGTGCAGGTAAAATTTCAGATTCCATGCGTGACAGTGCATTAAGTTTTGGGGCAAAACGTATGGCCACATCTTGCGAGGTAAGCTCACGACCATCGAGCTTCAGGGCTTCAAGCAGTGATTTTAATCCTGCCTTTTGAGTTGTTGCTAAAGCAATCAAACCATATTTTACTAATACCCGATTATCTTCAATCAAGGGAACCATATCCGTTATAGTTCCGATGCAAAAAAACTCAAGTACTTCTTTTAAATCCCAGTCATTCTTTGGTAAGTCCACATCATCAAAAAATGCTCGCTTTACCGCGCGTAACAAGTAGAACGCAACGCCGGCGCCGCATAAATACCCTAAACCAGAAGTGCAGTCTTTTTGATTAGGATTAACGATTGTTAGTGCTTTTGGTAGTTGTTCTGCCGGCAAATGATGATCAGTTAAAATAACATCAACACCTAATTGAAGGGCTTTTTCGAAAGCTGCAAATGAGGTAATACCTACATCCACAGTTACTATTAAGCTCACTCCTAAGTTTTTTAATTCTTCAACGGCATCAGCATGAAAACCATAGCCTTCACTTAGTCTTTTCGGTTGATAATATGAAACATATTTAAAACCAGTTTTTTCAAAACCTTGTTTTAAAATTGCTAAACCACTGGTTCCATCTAAATCAAAGTCAGCATAAATACAAATTTTTTCATTATTTTTAAAGGCCTTAATAAGCCTTTCAACAGCTAAGTGCATACCTTTCATGGAAAAAGGATCTTTAAGCTCACTGAGCTTAGGATTAAGAAGGCTATCTAAATCATTTTGATTTAAACCCCGTGAAGACAGTATGCGTGCGATTAGATCCGGAAAAGGTCCGGTTAATTTTGACGCCGCAATAGATCTTTCCTTCCAAAACGCCATGTGCTTAGCCTACTTATCCTAAACTAGCCTTGTTTACTGATCTTGGTGATAAATTAAGTTTTTCCATCACTAGAATCAAAGGGGCCGCCACATAAATAGAAGAATATGTTCCAAAGAAAATACCCACCGCAATTGCAAGCGCAATATCAGACACCACGCCACCAGCAAAAAGATACAGACACAATGCTGTTACAAATACTGTACCTGAGGTGATTAATGTTCTACTTAACATATCATTAATTGAACGATTTATTATAAAGCCATAGCCCTTATTCTTGTATATATGTTCGGTTTCACGTATACGATCAAAAACCACAATTGTGTCATTTAATGAAAATCCTATTAGCGATAAAATTGCGGCCAAAATAGGAACATTGACCTCTTTACCAACTAGCATAAAAATCGCTAGCGTAATTACTGCATCGTGAAATAAACAAGCCACTGCACCTGGGCCAAATTTATAATCAAAACGTATTGATACATAAATTAAAATTACCAATAAACAGTAAAATACGGCTAAAAATCCGTTTCTTTTAAGCTCAGCACCTACCTGTGGGCCAACTGTATCTACGCGCCTGATTTCAACTCCACTTGCGGCAAAAGTTTCTGTCATTTTTTCTTTAACCCTAGTTATTACAGTATTTAGTTTTTCATTCGTTTCTTTATCACTCGCACCTTTTTCGCCAATAAAACGAATAATAAATTCATTACCCTCGCCAAAACTTTGCACACCAACTTCGCCTAGCTGCAGAGTCTCAACTGAATTTCTAAGTTGCTTAATAGTTATTGGGTCATTAAATTTAACCTGAATTTCAGTACCGCCTTTAAAATCGATACCGTAATTAATTCCCTTAACAGATAAGAAGATTAATGATGCCAAAACCATAACCACCGAAATCCCACCGAACAGGCTGATATTTTTAACAAAATCAAAACGTCCAAAAGATTCAGTATCTGTATCTGTATTTTTATTTACATTTACATTTATATTTTTATTTTTATTTTTATTTATAATATTTTTATTAGACATATATCCTCCTACACTGAAAGTTTCTGAAATCCAAAACGATACACCAAGTTATCAACGATCACTTTTGAAACAAATACGTTAGCAAAAAGTGTAGTCACTATACCGACTAACAAAGTAACAGCAAAACCTCTAACAGGACCAGTTCCGAAGTATAATAAAATTAATGCTGTGGCTGAAACCGTAATGTTAGAATCGATTATCGCCGACATGGCTTTGCTATAGCCTTCTTGAATTGCTGATTTCAGCGAAGCCCCTTTTAATAATTCTTCTTTAATACGTTCGTTAATTAAAACGTTAGCATCAACTGCAAAACCCACAGTTAGCGCCATGCCCGCAATGCCAGGTAAAGTTAAGGTGGCGCCCAAAGAGCCGAGTAGCGCAAAAATAGAAAGGATATTAATCAACAGTCCAATACTTGATATAAAACCCATATTTTTATAATAAATCATCATAAATAAAATCACCAGTAGTGAACTAATAAAAGACGCCGTCTTTGCTTTATCCAGTGCATCTTTACCTAACGAAGGGCCCACTCGTCGTTCCTCGAGTTGTTCTAAAGTAGCCGGCAAAGAACCGGCACGCAAAGCCGTAGCAATAAGTTTAGCTTCATTAAGTTGTGTTTCTCGATTTGTTGAAGAGCCCAGCGTGATAACGGCCTGTCCATTTGGTATTTTACTATTAATTTTGGGCGCCGTTTTGACAACTTTGTCTAAAACAACGGCCATCTGTTCATTAATATGGCTCCCTGTAAGTTCAGCAAATTTGTTAGCACCAATCGGGTTGAATCTTAATGAAACCTCGGGCTCTCCGTACTGACCAAAGCTCACTGTCGCATTATCTAAAAAATCTCCGGTTAAATCGGTGTCGGTTTTAAGCAAATAAGGCATTGAACCCGCTTCCATCGATTTAGCGTTTTCATTTTTCTCAAAATAGATTAAGGATTTTGCCGGCAATTTCCCAGCTAGGTCTTGATTGAGCCGCATCACATATTCAGTATACTTTAATGTAGCTAATGAGTAGGGGCCTGCTTTTTCAGCTTCTGCAATTAGCCTCCGTAACTCCTCCGGTGATTTTTCGTAAGACACCACCATAAAATCAAGCTTTGCCGTGGTGTTGATCAATTGTTTAGCTTTCTCAGCGTCGGCCATTCCCGGTAATTGCACTAAAATTCGGTCGGCGCCCTGTTGTGTAATTGAAGGTTCAGCTACGCCAAATTCGTCAATACGATTACGAATGGTTTCAATGGCCTGACGAATTACATTTTGTTTTTGTTCAAACATATTAGCATCAAAATATTTTAATTCCACAATTGTGCTATTTATAGATAACACTTGCAAGGTGGTGGCATAAGATTTCTGCATATAGACTTCAATTTTTTTAGCATCATCTAAGGAGTTAACATTAACTGTAAATTGCCCTTCTTTTGCTTTTGTAGTATTAAAATCTTTAATAGAAATTTTTTCTTTTTCAAATTCTGATTTTAATACCAAGGTTTGCCGAACCACTGAAGTCGCAATAACACCCTCCACATCAACGCCCATTACCAAATGCAAACCGCCTTGGATATCCAGACCATAATTCAATCTAGTGGAAGGCCACCAACTCAGACGACTGATATCAATAAAATTAGGTACAACAAATATTATTCCGATAGTAAAACCCAAAATAGCAATCCATGTTCTTGAACGTAAACCTTCCATGTTTATTTTCCCTCTTTCTTAGCGGATTGTAACATTGACTGCGGCATTGAAACTTGCGTTCGTAAAACTTTAATATGAACTTCAGAATCAATTTCTAAAGTGGCGATGGTCTCCGTTAATCCGGTGATGCGCCCCAATATTCCTGATTGAGTTATAACTAAATCTCCATTTTTAAGGCCAGATAAAAAAGTGGCGGTCTCTTTTTGTTTTTTTGCCTGTGGGCGGATTAAAAAAAAATAAAAAACTCCAATTATAACTATGAAGGGAACAAACTGCATCCAGGCAGGAGGCTGATTTGGCGTTACAACCTCTTGGGCTAATACAGGAAAAACAACTAATAATTGCACGGAACCTAATACTGAACCTAATAGAACCTTAAACATGAAAACCTCTTTCATTATGACAGAATTTAAACATCGAGTTAATTTTAAAAACTCAAAGTAGATTTGAGTATTAAATTGAACACTTAAACTGTAGTGATATCAAGTAATTGCTAGATTTGTTTATCAGATCTTACAAATCGCGTTAGGCAATCATCGCGATAAGCTTCCCATCTGTCTTGCTCAATGGCTTCGCGCGCTTTTTTCATCACCGCCATATAAAAATGCAAATTATGAATTGTATTGAGGCGTGCGCTTAATATTTCACCACTTAAAAATAAGTGCCTAAGATAAGCTCTTGAATAATTTATGCATGTGTAACAATCACATTCAGCATCTAAGGGACCAGAATCTTCTTTATACTCTAGGCGCTTAATACTCACTTTACCTTGCCAGGTATAAAGTGTGCCATTTCGCGCTACCCGTGTAGGCAAAACACAGTCAAACATATCAATACCGGCATCAATTGAAATAATTAAATCTAGTGGTGTGCCCACTCCCATTAAATAGCGTGGCTTATTTTCAGGCATTAGCGGAGCAACATCTGGTAATAATTTGTGCATTAAATGAATAGGCTCGCCCACCGAAAAACCACCGAGTGCATAACCTGGAAGATCTACACTGGTTACCTGCTCTAAAGAATATTTACGATGCTCTAAACTTAAACTACCTTGAATGATACCAAAAAGTAAATTTTGATCACGTTGCTGGTTATTTTGTATGGCTTTATGCGAGCGTACTAGCCAGCGGTAAGTTAAATCCATTGAACGTTTAATTTCCTCATTAGTAGCTGGGTACTGCAAACACTCATCAAAAGCCATAATGATGTCAGAACCTAAATCCATTTGAATTTCCATACTTTTTTCAGGCGAAATAAAATGCTTGGCGCCATCTAAATGGGAATTAAACTCAACACCTTCTTCGGACATTTTACGAAGTCCTGATAGAGAGAAAATCTGAAAGCCACCAGAGTCAGTTAAAATTGGTCCGTGCCAATTCATAAACTTATGTAGCCCACCCATTTTTTTAATCAGCTTTTCTCCTGGGCGTAAATGCAAATGATAGGTATTACCTAATACCACCTGAGCCCCTAAAATTTTTAATTCCTCAGGCGTCATGGCCTTTACTGTGGCTTTTGTCCCAACCGCCATAAAGCATGGGGTTTCAAAACTTCCGTGCGCGGTCATAAAAGTTGCACGTCTGGCTTGCTTGTTTTTTTTGTGCAGTTTAAATTCACCTAATTTTAATTCATTATTTTTGGCTTCTATATATATCCCCGTTCCAAAGCTGTTGCAGAAACAACTTAACTGCTATGATGCGGGATTTGTAACATGAATAGTGGCTCATTCCGCAATCTTGACCTTACTTGATCCAAACCGATAAGTCACCATAACTAAAGAGGCGAAATTTTCTTTCTAGCGCCCACAAATAACTACGTCTGACATGTTCTAAACTTGAAAACCCGGCAACCAAGGCCAATAAAGTTGATTCTGGTTGATGAAAATTTGTTAGTAACCTGTCGACAATTTTAAACTGGCTACCTTCTTGCAATAAAATATCAGTTGAACCAAATAATACGCCAGTTCTTGCAACTGATTCCAATACACGGGTTGAGGTCGTGCCTAGAGACCAAATTTTTTGGCCAGTAGATTTTGCCTGCAAAATGGTCCCCCAATTTTTAGCAGAAATTGCATATTGCTCTGAATGCATTTGATGTTGATTTAAATCTGCAACTGTAACTGGTAAAAATGTGCCCAAACCCACATGTAGGGTTAATTCAATAACTTTCACGCCTCTGTTTTTTAATATATCTAAATCTTCATTTGTAAAATGTAGGCTTGCCGTTGGTGCGGCCATACTGCCATCAACCCTGGCCCATGCCGTTTGATACCAAGACTCATCCTCTACAATATTATGTCGCGCGGCGCGGGCTTTTTGAATATAGGGCGGTAGTGGCAATTCGGCAATCTGTGCAAAATCAATATCTGAAATAGCAGGGCTTACTTCAACCACCTGTGGCCTGCCTTTTTCAAGCAGTTTCATTTTAAAGCCCTGAGGTAAAATTAAAACCTCGCCCAAAGCGAACTTTTTACAAGGAAATAAAACCTTCCATGTATTGCTTAATTTAGTTTGCACAAGTAGATCTAAAAATAGCACTTCAATATTAAATTCAGTAAACACGCGGCGCTTTAAAACCTTGGTGTTATTAACAACTAAAACATCACCACTAGGAATGGAGTTTAATAGCTCCTTTATAGAAATCTCCTCTGGAGCCTTTTTTTCTTCTACCCACATCACGCGTGAAGGCCTAACTGGAAAGGTCGCAATTAATTCTTCTGGATAGTCATAGTTTAAATCTGCAAGTTTCACCTATCAGAAAAAATAGAACAAACTCAGTAAAAAAGCAAAAAAAAAGCGGTAGCTCATCGCTACCGCTGAAGAAGACCTAGAGGGGAACCACCTAAACCCTAGAGGTCGTTCTTAAAACATATTGTCATAACTTTAACTTACTTTACTTTACTTTAACTTAGCATTAACTTTTATTTGCTCAGTTAAGCTTAGCCAAAGTGAGAAGCCTACAAAGCCTGAGTAAAATGCACAAAATAGAAATACATAATTTAATTCGTTCATAAACAACTCCTTTTGTTCTGCGCCATCCATGGCCTATTAAGCGAATTTTCGGTTACGGCATTAAGACAACCATCCTAGTTATCTTGTTAGCTGTAGTGACACCAGCTCTTTCGCCGCTCCGCCTTAAGTACACCTAAGCGTCCGTGCTTTTGTGTGTTCTCTTGCAAGTAAGACCCAAAGACCACTCACTTTAGGTTAACAAAATAAATAAATTCTATTAAATTATTTGTATAAGCGCTGCTTATGCCAATAAAGCTATCCATCAGACTTTAATCTAGCTCTTTATGGTGTTGACCACTTAAAGCGATTATGACAAAAATAAAGGGTCTCTGTCTGATCTTATTGCGCGGATGGTGGAATTGGTAGACACGTGCGCTTGAGGTGCGTAAGCCGAGAGGTGTGGGGGTTCAAGTCCCCCTTCGCGCACCAAATTCAAGGACC
>Ga0105164_10001254_pt1 | contig 16399 bp, 15 predicted proteins | sample VDWuncwatermetaG_FD_89674 | JGI IMG/M metagenome (GOLD analysis project Ga0105164, IMG submission 89674) | Wastewater microbial communities from Netherlands to study Microbial Dark Matter (Phase II) - VDW unchlorinated drinking water | ecosystem: Environmental > Aquatic > Freshwater > Drinking...
CGTCGTCGAAGAGTCTCAGGCCACTCCGGAGCGCATGCTCCGGGAGATCCGCGGTCTCATGATTGATCCCGCGCGGCGCCGTGCGATGGGAGCACAGGTGCGGACGTTGTCTGCGTCCGAGGCCACCACCCGGCTCTCCGAGGCGATCGTCGAGCTGGCGGGACACCGATGATATGATTACAGTGATTTTGAAAAACGATTACAGTGATAAGGTCGTATCACTGAAATCACGTTGTCAATCACTGTAATCCTGAATACACACATGACGACGCCCGTCGCGCTCCGGCCAGGGATGTCGATCCACTTTATCGGGATCGGCGGGATCGGCATGAGCGGGTTGGCCACGATTTGCCTGGAGCGAGGATGCGTCGTCTCGGGGTGTGACGCGAAACCCAACACCGCATCGCTGCGGCTCACGCAGCGGGGAGCCGCCATCACCATTGGGCATCACCCCCACCACCTGGACGCGCCGGTCGATCTTGTCGTCTACAGCTCCGCGGTCTCGGAACGCGAGCCGGAGCGGTTGGCCGCGCTGGCCAAGCGGACGCCGACGATTAGTCGAGGGGAGTTGCTGGCCGTTCTGGCGGCCGATCGGAAGTTGATCGCGGTGGCGGGCGCGCATGGCAAGACGACCACGTCCGCCATGGCCTCGCAGCTCCTGATCGAGGCCGGGTGGGACCCGACGGTCGTCGTCGGCGGGATGATGGTGTCGATGGGGACGAACGCCCGCGCGGGAAGCGGCGCGTACCTCGTGGCGGAGACCGATGAGTCCGACGGTTCGTTCCTGCACCTGCAGCCGACCATTGCGATCGTGACCAACATCGACCGGGAGCACCTCAACCACTACCAGACGTTCCAGCAACTCGTGGTCGCCTTCGAGCAGTTCGTCCGACAGATCAGGCCGGGCGGCACGCTCATTCGCTGCTACGACGATTCGGTGGTCCAAGGAGTCCTGTTCCATCCCGCAGAGCTCAGCTATGGGCTCCGGTCTGGCGCGGACGTCACCGCCGAGCAGATTCGGCTCAATGGCCATGGAACGAGCTTCAGGGCGGCGTACAAGGGGCGCCTCCTCGGTCCGTTCACCCTCCAGGTCCCCGGCCGGCACAACGTGCTCAACGCCCTCGCCGTGATCGGGCTGGGACTCACGCTCGAGATCCCGCTGACCACGATGCGAGAGGCGCTGGCCAAGTTCGAGGGGACCAAGCGGAGGTTCCAGCTCGTGCGGCTGCCGGACGATGTGTGGTTCGTGGAAGACTACGCCCATCACCCCTCGGAGATTCAGGCCACGCTGGATGCCGATGCCATCACGGCACGACACCGGCTCGTCGTGTTCCAGCCGCACCGGTTCTCCCGCACCCAGTCGTTGGAACGGGAGTTCTCCGCCTGCTTCGACCGAGCCGACGGCGTGATCGTCACGGACATCGACCCGGCGTTCGAGTCGCCCATTCCCGGCATCTCAGGAGAGCGGCTCGCCACGCTCATCAGAGCCCACGGCCATCCGTGCGTCCGCTACATCCCGAAGCCAGAGTTGACGTCGTTCGTCAGTCGAATCGCCCAACCCGGGGACACCATCTTCTTCATGGGAGCAGGAGACATTGGGGAGCTGTGCCATGGCTTGGCCTCTCGGTGGCGTGCGCGAGCGTGAGTCGCTCGCCAACCACACGAGCTTCCGGATCGGGGGACCCGCGGAGTGGTTCGCCGAGCCGTCCACCTTGGACGAGCTCACGGTCCTGCTGCGAACCGCGTCGAGGGCCGGACTTCCGGTCTCGGTCGTCGGTGGCGGGACGAACACGCTTGCGGCGGACCGCGGGGTGCGCGGTCTGGTCCTGCACTTGGGGCGAGGGTTCCGGACGGTGCGCGAGCTCAGCCATCCGGAAGAGCCCATCGTGCGCGTCTCCTGTGGTGCCGGGCTCCTGACGCAACGGTTGGTCTATCTCGCCGCCCACCATGGCTGGGGCGAGCTGGAAACGCTGGCCGGGCTGCCCGGGCAAGTGGGGGGAGCCGTGGCCATGAACGCGCAGGACATCGGCCGCTTCATCCAGACAATCCGCTTGGTCTCCTTGGACGGAACGGTCCATGAGTTCACGCGTGGGCAGCTTCGATTCAGCTATCGGTACACGGCGCTGGAGCCGGGGATCGTCGTGGATGTCGTGCTCCAATTTCCCAGGGTCCCTCCCGCGGAAGCCTACGAACGGATCCGGCGCACGTTGCTGCACCGCAACACGACTCAGGAAGTTCGGTTGCCGTCCGCCGGGTGCGCCTTCAAGAATCCGGCCGGGATGAGCGCAGGACGGCTCATCGATCAAGCCGGGCTGAAAGGGGTGCGCATCGGCGATGCGCAGGTCTCGCTTCGGCACGCGAATTTCATCGTCAACGTGGGCCGTGCGACGTGCGACGATGTCCTCTCGGTGATGGAGCATGTCCAGCGACGCGTCCAGCAGGCGTTCCGGGTGACGCTGGAGCCAGAAGTGCGATTGATGGGAGAGCGTTGGTGAACATTGCGGATTGCGGAATGGGGATTGTGGATTTACAAAAATTTGCGTTGTGATGCAGAACTCTCTGACGGTGGCGGTCTTGATGGGTGGCCCGTCAGCGGAGCACGACATCTCTCTGAAGAGCGGCCGAGGGGTGGTCGAGGCGCTGACCAAGCGCCAGTGGACCGTCCAGCCCGTCGTGATTCCTAAAACGCTCTCAACCAAGCAAGCCTGTTCGTTCGTCGAGAGCGCGCTGCAACAGATGCGCGCCGATGTCGCCTTCATCGCCCTCCATGGAACGTTCGGTGAGGATGGGACCATCCAACAGGTCTGCGAGGATCTCCAGGTGTCCTACACGGGTTCAGACCCGGCAGCCAGCCGACTCGGTATGGACAAGGTCGCTTCCCGGAGGCGGTTTGAGGAGGTCGGCCTGATGGTGCCGCGGTGGCAGGTCCTCGATCGCGCGGACCGCCGTCCGCCACGCTTGGATGGCTGGTCCTACCCCCTCGTCGTGAAGCCGACCAACCAAGGTTCGAGCCTCGGCGTCTCCATCGTCGAGGCGCCAGGCGAACTGGAGCGCGCCATCACGGACGCCGGTCGCTATGACTCGCGCATCTTGATCGAAGAGTTTGTGGCGGGGCACGAGCTGACGGTTGGCGTGCTGGGTGAGGAGCCGCTCCCGGTCGTGGAGATCCGTCCGCGCCAGCCGTTTTTCGACTACACGGCGAAGTACACGGCGGGAGTCACCGACTACCTCGTCCCCGCGATCCTGCCGCCTGCCACGGCCGCTCGCGTCCAAGCCGCAGGGCTGGCGGCCCATCGCGCGTTGGGCTGTCGGCATCTCTCGCGGACCGACCTGATCCTCACCCATCGCGAGGAGCCCGTCGTCTTGGAGGTCAACACGATCCCCGGCTTCACGCCGACCAGCCTGCTGCCGAAGGCGGCCGCGTGTGGGGGCTGCTCGTACGAGGAGCTGTGCGAGCGGATCGTGATGATGGCCTGGCAGGGCAGCGCCCATCTCGTCCGCCCATGAAGCGCGATGGCTCGTAAGCGTCGTCAACGCATCATCGGGATCATCCCCCGTGTCGGCCGCGCCCTCGCGGCAGGAGCCCGTAGCGCGATTCGACATCCGCAATCGCTGATCCTCAGCGGCGTCCTCCTCATGGCCGGCTGGGCGCTGTGGGATCACGCGCGTCGGACGGATGCGTTTCGGATCACGCAGATCCTGCTCCCGCGAGAAAGCTCCCTCAAGCTGCAAGAGCCGATTCTCAACACCAACCTGTGGGACCTCGACATCCAAGCGCTCGCCCGAGAGTTGGAGCGACAGCAGCCGTGGCTGAAGGAGGTCCGCGTCGTCCGTCAGTTGCCCAACGCCGTCAAGGTCGAGGCGATCCCGCGCATCCCAGTGGCCCAAGTCCGGCTCACCCGCTGGCATCCCGTGGACCAAGAGGGATTCCTCCTCCCGCCCGGCAGTGCCGCGGCGTCGGATGACCTCGTGCGGTTCTCCGGGACAGGGCCGGCGTTGAGCGTCGGGAAGGCCAACACGGATGAGCGGCTCCTGCTTGCGCTGCGCATCCTCGAGAAGCTGCGCCGAAGCCGGGTCCTCGTCTCACGGCGACTCACCGAGGTCAACGTGGCCGATCCCCAGCAGATCCGGTTCATCGTGGACCTGCCTGCCGGCCAGGCAGGCGGCGAGCTGGAAGTGCGGTGCGGTTCAGAGGCCCAACTGGACGCGCACCTCTCGAGGCTGCGCGCCTCGCTCCGGGCCGTCAGCCAGCAGTCCATGCCGGTGCGGTACATCGACCTCAGGTTCAAGGAGCCGGTGGTCGGACCGCGCACGTAATGAATACGCCACTCGTGGCCCTCGACGTGGGGACGACGAAAGTGGCCTGCGCCATTGGTCTGCCGCATGAGCGCTCCAGCGGTTTTGAGCTTGCGGGCAGTAGCGTCATCCCGTACCCGGCGCTGGCCGAGGCATGGCTGGCCGATCCGCTCCTCGTGGGCCGCACGATTGAACACGCCCTGGAAGCGACTGGAGTCAGCGGGGATTTCCATCGCGCGCTCGTCGCGGTGACCCATCCGGCGCTCATCAGCGAGCAGACGCGCGTGGTCATGACGCTCGCTGATGAGCCGGTCACGGTGCGATCCCAGGACCTTGAGCGGCTGCAGACGCACGCGGTCAACCAGGTGCTGGGGGTCGATCGCGATCCCTTGATGGTCGAGCCGGTCGCATTCGCCGGCAACGGCTTTGACGGCGTGCGCGATCCCCGCGGCCTGGCGGCCACCCGCCTCGCCGGGACCTATCACATCGTGACGATCCCCATGTCCGCTCGCCGCGCGCTCGTCCAGGCGGTGGAGTCCGCAGGGCTTGAAGTGGCCCGGTTGACCTACACGCTGCCCGCACTCTGGGCGGGTGTGGCGGATGAGCAGCTCAGGTTGAAGCGCGTCCTGCTCATCGACGTCGGCGGGCTCACGACGGATCTCGGCCTCTTCGTCGAAGGGGCGCTGCGCCGCACCGCGAGCCTGCCGTGGGGCGGGCTCACACTCGCCGCCGCGATCGCGAAGCAATTCCACGTGACGATGGATCAGGCGGCGACGTGGAGCCAGGACGGGACGACCGGCCGTCGGGAAGACGTGGGAGCCTTCATCGAGCAGCAGTGGCGCCCGATCGCACACGCCCTCGATCGCCTTCGCAAGGGCGAGCCGCGTCCAGATGCCATCCTGGTGGCGGGACGAGGCGCCTTGATGGATGGGTTGGCCGAATGGATCGAGCGAACCACCGAGATCCCCACGGTGCTCGGCCGAAACGGGCGCACGAGTACGCTCAGCGACCTCTCCCGCCAAGTGGCCCTGGGTGCTGCGATCGGGATGCTCGAGCTCGCGACGCGCACCGCCGCCGGTCCCGCCACCCTGCGCTCACCCCATCTGCTCGACCGACTCCTCGATCGCACCCGCACCATCTTGACGGAGTACTTCTGAAATCAGCCATTCGGCGGTAGGCACTGGTCTGGTGTCAGTCGGCAGTAAGCAGTAAGAGGCGCTCGAGACGTCTCCCCCGCAGTCTCTTCATCCTACTGCCTACCGCCAACCCGCTATCGACATGTTCCTACTGCCTACTGCTGCTTTCGTTGACGCCTTCCCGTCGGCTGTGTTAGAGTAGCCGGCGTGTTGCGCGATAACCTTGAGCGCGTTCGCCAGCGCGTGCAGCAGGCTTGCCAACGCTGCGGCCGACAGCCCTCATCCGTCACTCTCATCGGCGTGACCAAAACCGTGCCTCCAGAAATCATCCAAGAAGCGGTGGCACTTGGGCTGACGGAGCTGGGTGAGAATCGTGTCCAAGAAGCTCGCATGAAACAACTGGCTCTAGGCTCAAGGCTCACGGCTGAAGGGAAGAGCGTACAATGGCATCTCATTGGGCACCTGCAATCCAACAAAATCAAGCACGCGATCGAGCTGTTTGACGTGGTCCATTCGGTTGATTCGGTCACGCTGATTCAAGGGCTAGAACAGCAGGCAGAACAACAGGCCCGGAACATTCAAAGCTTTATCCAAGTGAATGTATCTGGAGAAACCACAAAAAGTGGATGTCGCCCAGAGGATACAGAAGCGCTGATTCGTGTTCTTTTGCGATGTTCATATATCAAGCTTAAAGGCTTGATGACCATCGCGCCATTCGTAGCACACGCTGACGATGCTCGCTCTGTATTTCAACAACTCCGACGGCTGCGCGACCAGCTCGCACATACCTTCAGCCTTGAGCCTTCAGCCTTGAGCCTTTCGATGGGGATGTCCCACGATTTTGAGATCGCGATCGAGGAAGGCGCCGACTGGATTCGTGTCGGCACGGCGATCTTTGGTGGGCGAGGCTAAGAGGATTCACCCCGTACCACGGAAGCCCCGCCTGTGAAGGCGGGGAGGAAGTGGTGCGGAACCCGAAGGGTGCTTCCCCGAAGCCACGGCTGTCAAGCCGTGGTACGGGGTTCACACGGTGTCATGAAGCAGCTTCGAGGCATCAACATCGGCATCATTGGGGCAGGCAAGATGGGCCAGGCGCTCATCAAAGGGTTGCTCGCGCACGGCTTCTCGCGGCGCGCCCTCTGTGCCGCTGACCCGAGCCATGCCGTGTGCGCGAGCGTGCGCCGCCGGTTTCACATCGAGACGACCGACGAGAACCTGCGGGTGGTTCACCGCTGTGATGTCGTGATTCTTGCTGTGAAACCGCAACAGTTCCCAGAGCTCATGACCTCCCTCGCCCCGAGCTTGACGCGAAGCCACCTCGTGATTTCCATCGCGGCCGGCATCAGGCTCCGCTGGCTTGAAGCGAGGCTGCCCGGGGTCCCGATCATCCGCGCGATGCCCAATCTCCCGGCCACCGTCGGGTGCGGATTCTCGGCGATCGCGCTGGGGCGGCGAGCGACCGCGCGCCACCGCGCGATCGCGCTGGCGATCTTCAGGGCGGTGGGGCAGGTCGTGGAGCTGCCGGAACGCTCCTTTGATGCCATGACCGCCGTGAGCGGATCAGGTCCGGCGTACCTCTTCTTCCTCATCCAGGCGTGGGAAGAGGCGGCCCGAGCCTTGGGGCTGCCCCGCCTATTGGCGGGGCACGCGATCCGGCAGACGCTCGAGGGCAGCCTGCGCCTCTGGCAGGCGAGCGACGGATCCGCTCAGACGCTCATCGGGCAGGTGGCCTCAAAAGGGGGCACGACGGAAGCGGCTCTGAAAGTGTTGGCGAAGCGGCGCGTTGCCGCGCGGTTCACAGAGGCGCTGCAGGCGGCAGCACGCCGATCACGGGAACTATCGAGATGATTACGCCGATGCGCTGGGGGAAGATTTCTCTCAAAGCAGATTTCACAGATAGAACGTTTGATCTGCGTAATCTGTCTTGAGGGGTCGTGTTTCTCTGCGAATCTGTGTCATCCGTCTATGGTTGAGGAGGTGTGATGTTCGTCCTCGGCAATCTCTTTCAGGGGGTGGCCACCATCCTCGACAAGGTGTGCTGGCTCTACAGCATCGTCATCATGGTGTCCGTGCTGATTTCTTGGGTGAGTCCGGATCCGTTAAATCCCCTCGTGCGAATACTGCGATCGACAACCGATCCGCTCTTTGCGTGGGTGCGCCAGCGGCTGCCCTTTGCGATGGTGGGGATGTTCGACCTCTCACCCATCATCGTCCTCCTCGGGATCCAGCTGCTCCAGATGGTCGTGATCCGCTCGCTCTTCGATCTCGCGATCCGTCTTCGCTAACGGAGGTGACAGTCACTTCCGCCGCTTTGTGAAGTGACTGTCACCTCGTGAACATGGACTATAAAGCGACACTCAATTTACCGAAAACCAGCTTCCCGATGAAGGCGGATCTGCCGACGCGCGAGCCCGCCGCCGTCGCGCGCTGGCAAAGCCTTGACCTCTACGGCGAAATCCGCAAGGCGCGCCTCGGCGCGGAGCGGTTCATCCTCCACGACGGCCCGCCGTATGCCAACGGAGACATCCACATCGGCCACGCGCTCAACAAGATCCTCAAGGACGTCATCGTCCGCTACAAGACGATGCGCGGATTCGACGCGCCCTACGTGCCGGGCTGGGACTGCCACGGGATGCCCATCGAGCACCAGCTCTTCAAGGAACTGAAGCTGACCAAGCACCAGATTGCGCAGACCGAGTTCCGTCAGATCGCCAGGGCGTACGCCCAGCGGTACGTCGAGATCCAGCGGGAGCAGTTCAAACGGCTGGGGGTGCTGGGGGACTGGGATCGGCCATACCTGACAATGGCGAAGGAGTACGAGCTCACCATCCTGCGCGTCTTCCGAGAGCTCGTGCAGGCAGGCTACATCTATCGAGGGAAGAAGCCGGTGTACTGGTGCGCGAGCTGCGAGACTGCGCTGGCCGAAGCCGAAATCGAGTATGAAAACAAACAAGACACCTCCGTGTATGTGGCCTTTCAATCTGAAGGGAATGTCTTTAAAGCGGGTCAGCCTGGAATACCTTGGCCATTTCTTTCAGAGTCAGAACAGACCAACGTTCATGCTTTAGTCTGGACGACTACTCCCTGGACATTGCCTGCAAACGTTGCGCTCCTAATTCATCCTGATCTGAGTTATGCTTTTGTCAAAAAACAGGGAAGCGGGCGCATTCTCATTCTGCTTGAAAGTCGAATCGACCCTGTGCTTCAAAAAACTTTTGGCTGGAAAAACACCGACGTTAAAGTAATCAAAGTATTGCCTGGTTCTGAGATGCCCACGACTTCCTTTGCGCATCCATTCTTATCCAGAGCAGCGGTGCTTATCAAAGATCGAGATGTGTCTGCGGACGAGGGGACGGGTATTGTCCATATCGCTCCAGGTCATGGCGACATTGATTATCATCTTGGTATGGCGTATAAACTACCAGTTCGTTCCCCGGTAGATGAGCGCGGCTGTTTTACCACGGATGTGGGGGTAGATACTCTAGTAGGCTTATCTGTGATGGGTGACGGAAATCGTAAGGTGCTAGAACTTCTTGAAAATCATCTTATTAAAGAAGTGCAGATTGATCACTCCTACCCGCACTGCTGGCGCTGCAAGCAGCCGGTGATTTTCCGCGCGACCCCGCAGTGGTTCTTGAACGTGGAGCACGATCCGAAGCACGACCCGTTGCGCGCGCGACTGCTGAACGCAGTGAAGCAGGTGCGTTGGACTCCGCCTGCCGGAGCCAATCGCATGTCAGGCATGTTAGAGAACCGCCCGGACTGGTGCCTCTCTCGCCAGCGGTATTGGGGAAGCCCCATCCCCGTGTTTCACTGCACGCGGTGTGACAAGCCGCTGCTGGATCCTCGCATCATCGAGCAGACCATCGAGGCGCTTGCGCAGCGCGGCATCGAGGCGTGGTTTCACGCCTCGCCTGAGGAACTTGTGCCAGGGGCGGCGTGTCCCTGCGGCAGCCGCGAGTTGACGAAAGAGACGGACATTCTCGACGTGTGGTTCGACTCCGGCGTGAGCCACGAAGCGGTGCTCAAATCGCGCGCCGAGTTGCGCTGGCCGGCCGATCTCTATCTTGAAGGCTCGGACCAGCATCGCGGATGGTTCCAAGTTTCGCTGATGACGTCCGTCGCGCTCTCCGGCCAGCCCCCCTACCGTCAGGTCTTGACCCATGGGTTTGTCATGGACGGGCAAGGGCGCAAGATGTCGAAGAGCCTCGGCAACGTCGTGGCCCCCCAAGACGTGATGCAGCGCTATGGTGCGGACATCCTGCGCCTGTGGGTGGCCTCGTGCGACTACGGGGAGGACGTGCGCATCTCCGAGGAGATCGTGGGACAGGTGGCCGAATCGTACCGGAAGATCCGCAACACGTTGCGCTACCTGCTCGCGAACCTGTATGATTTTCAGCCGACGCGCGACCAGGTTGAGCGGGGCACGCTGCCGGAGCTGGATCGCTGGGCGCTCCATCGCACGCAGGCGCTGCTTGACACGGTGACGCGCGGCTACGAGGCGTTCCAGTTCCACGAGGTCTCGCGGGCGATCTACCAGTTCTGCATCCTCGATCTCTCCGCCTTCTACCTCGATGTGCTGAAGGATCGGCTCTACACCGAGTCGCCGGCCGGCGTCAAACGACGCTGTGCGCAGACGGTCTTGTATGCTATACTGCACGCCCTCGTGCGGGTGCTCGCTCCGGTGCTGGTGGTGACAACGGAGGAGGTCTGGGAGGCGATGCGGCACGCCGGCTGGGTGAGCGAGCCGTCGATCCACCTCTCCGCATGGCCCTCGGTTCTTGAGGTGACCGTGGATGCCTCGCACGCCCAGCGATGGACCACGTTCCTGTCTTTGCGCGAGATGGTGATGAAGGCGCTGGAAGAGCAGCGCATCCGAGGCACGATCGGGAGTCCCCTCGAAGCGCGCGTGACGCTGCTCGTCAACGAGGGCAGCCTCCAGCGGTTATGCCAGACCCATCGCGACACGCTCGCCGAGGCGTTCGTCGTCTCAGAGGTCGAGGTCCAGTCGAATGGGACGAAGGGCGGCGTCGGCCCTCAGCCGGTGCCGGGTCTCGTCGGGATCAGCGTGGAACGCGCCCCCGGCGGGAAATGCCAGCGGTGCTGGAGGCACCTTCCCAGCGTGGGCGTCGACACCACGCACCCGACGTTGTGCGAGCGCTGCGCGCGCATCGTGATGAAGGACACATGAGATGGTACTCAACAAGGCTCAGCTCAAGCAGTTCAGGCAGTTGTTGATCACGGAACGGGCGAAGCTCGCCAGCGAGATCAAGTCCCTCGCCGAGAATGCCTCGAAGAGCCCCCGTGAGGCCTCCGGGGACCTCTCCGCCTACACCCTCCACATGGCGGACATGGCGGCCGACACCTACGAGCGTGAGCTGTCCATGAACATCGTCTCGAGCGAGCAGGAGCTCCTCTACCAGATCGATGACGCGCTCAAGCGGATCGACGATGGGTCGTACGGCGTCTGTATCCAGTGCAACAAGCCCATCACGATGAGCCGCCTCAAAGCGGTCCCGTACGCCTCGATGTGCGTGGCCTGTCAGCGGACCAAAGAGCAGAAGGACAAACGCTAACATGGGGTCAGACCCCAAGCACAAAAGTGGCGCCAGTTTTCCGATTGGGGTCTGACCCCACGTGATCCCCGCGTGATGCGCCCGTGGTTGATCAGCGGCTTGACGCTGGCCGCCGATCAACTGACCAAAGCGCTCCTCGTCGCCTCGTTCGCTCGGGGAGAGAGTCTCCCGCTCCTCCCGCCTATCCTCCATCTGACCTACGTGCAGAATACGGGCGCGGCGTTCGGCCTCTTCAAGGGACAACAGCCCCTCTTCGTCATCCTGTCGTGCCTCGTCATCGGTGTGATCATCTGGGAGCTGAGGACCAAGCGGGCTCACGATGCGGCCACGCTCTGGGGCTGTGGCCTGGCGCTGGGAGGAGCGGTTGGCAACCTGATCGACCGGCTGCGGCTCGGCTACGTCATCGACTTCATCGACCTGCGCGTCTGGCCGGTCTTTAACCTTGGGGATTCCGCCATCACGATCGGCGTGGCGCTGCTCATCTGGCAGTCGCTTCGGCGCCACAGTCCATAGTCGATAGTCCATAGTCCATAGCTGGAGAAACATGAAGAACTAAACGATGTGTCCCATCCTCTTGAAACTCGGGCCGGTTACGATATACACCTACGGGATGATGCTGGCCATCGCCTTCACCGTGTCGACCTGGCTGGCGGCCCGAGCTGCTCGACGGATGCCGCCGGAGCGGGTGGCGATCAGCGCTGGGCAGCTCTGGGATTTCTCGAGTGTCGCCTTGTTCGGAGGGATTGCCGGCGGGAGGCTCTTCTACGTCCTTCTCCACTGGGAGTGGTTCCTCGACTCGCCGCAGGATATCATCGCGATCTGGCGCGGGGGACTGGTGTGGTATGGAGGGTTCCTCGGCGGGGTCCTCGCCGGCTGGGGCTACGTCCGCGCGAAGCGGCTGGTCTTCTTGCGCGTCCTCGATCAGCTGATCCCCTTCGTCGCGCTGGGCCATGCGATTGGGCGTGTGGGCTGTTTCTTCAACGGCTGCTGTTATGGGAGAGTGACGCAGGCCTGGTGTGGCGTGGTATTTCCCGGCCAGTCCCTCCCAGTGCTGCCCACCCAGCTCATGGAGGCCGGAGGGCTGCTGGTCCTCTTTTTCGGTTTGCGGAAGATGACCCAGCGTCCCTGGGTCTTGAGCCGTCCAGGACGGCTGTTGGGGCTGTATCTCGTCTCCTACGCCGGGCTGCGGTTTGCCATTGAGTTCCTGCGAGGAGACCAGTCGGTGCTGTGGGCCGGCCTCACCCTCCAGCAGCTCATCAGCCTCGGCGTCTTTCTCGCCGGCCTCTATGCGGTGTTTCACTGAGATTCGATGGCGCGGACGTACCAGTTCGTGGTTGGAGCAGGGGAGGCAGGGTGGCGTCTCGATCGCTACTTGGCCCGCCACCTGCCCGCCAGCGTCTCGCGAGCCATGATCCAACGACGGATCACAGGGGGCGGTATCACGGTTGCAGATCGGCCGGTGAAGGCACATGACAAAGTCCGCGCTGGGGATATCGTCTCGGCCAGGTTTGATCAGCTTCCGGCCAGGGTCCGCGCGCTGCAGATGCAGCCGCAAGAGATTCCACTTGATGTCGTGTATGAGGATGACCAGCTCCTCGTCGTCAATAAACCACCAGGACTTGTCACGCACCCCGCCCCAGGCCACTGGGACTCAACGCTGGTCAATGCGATCCTCTGGCACCTGGCAAATGCGGAATGCGGAATGCGTCCGCCAAAGATCGATGGCGGACGAATTCCGCATTCCCAATTTCCGCGGGCTGGACTTGTCCATCGCCTGGATAAGGACACCTCAGGGTTGTTGCTGGTGGCCAAGACGGAGATGGCGCACGCCGCACTCTCGAAGCAGCTCAAGGCGCGCACGATCCGCCGCCGCTACGTCGCCGTGGTGGAGGGCCGGATCCCGCTCGATGCCGGCACCGTCAACGTGCCCATCGGCCGCCACCTGACGCATCGGAAACAGATGACAGTCCGCCACCTCGGCGGCCGCAGCGCCGTCACCCACTACCGCATCCTCCACCGCGGAAATGTCGAGTGTCGAGTGTCGAGTGTCGAATTGGGTCATTCGACATTCGACATTCGCAATTCGAAATTTGCCTATACGGTAGTGGAAGTGTCGCTGGAGACCGGGCGCACCCACCAGATCCGTGTGCACATGGCGCACCTCGGGTACCCCGTGGTCGGCGATACCACCTACGGCAAGCACCCGGCCAGCTTCTGGCAGGCCCAGGGCATCACCCGTCAATTGCTCCATGCCTACCAGTTGAGCTTTCAGCATCCGGTGACCAAACGGCCGGTGACGCTCACCGCCCCGGTTCCGGCAGACATGGCCCCCTGGATCGAGGGGGCGCGTCGATCATCGTTGACGCCACCGGCCGGTGATGATATACTTACAAAGTAAGATAAAGTAATATAGAGTGGAGGTGCCAATGCGAGTGTCGCGTACGTGGACGATCTCGCTGCCGCCGGACATGAGCCGCGTAGCCGAGGAGATCGCCCGCCAAGAGCACCGGACCAAAAGCGAGCTCGTGCGGGAGGCCCTGCGTTTCTATGTGGCGCAACGCGGAGTGCCCGATTCATTTGGGGCGAGCGAGCGCCTCACCCGCGTGGGTGAGCTCGCCGAGGTCTATCGCCAACGGCATGCGCTCCGCCAGCCGAGCGAGGCGGAACTCCGGAAGCAGTTCCGCCCTATTCGGCGACTCCACGATCGGCTCAAGCACCTCACCCTATGACGGCCCTTGAGGGGGCACTGGGCGCACTGCTCCGGTTCCTCGAGGAGCGGCGCATACCCTACATGATCATCGGCGGCGTCGCCAACCTGGTCTGGGGGGAGCCTCGAGCGACGCTCGATGTGGACGCCTCGATCATGGTGGAGGAGACGGCGTGGCCGGCGCTCATCAAGGATCTGCGCCAAGCGTTTCGGATCATCCCCTCGAATCCCCTGACGTTTCTCAAAGAGCTCCACGTCCTTCCGATCGAAATGCCGGATGGCACGCGGATCGACCTCGTATGGGCGACCCTTCCCTACGAGCACAAGGCGATCGCGCGTGCGACCTTGGAGGAGGTCGCCGGACATCATGCTCGGGTTTGTCGACCGGACGACTTGATCATTCACAAGATCCTCTCTGAACGGCTCAAGGATCGTGAAGATGTCCGCGCGATTGTTCGCCACCAATTGACGCGGCTGGATCGCCGCTATCTCACGAGGACGTTGCGAGCCATTGAACGTGCGCTCGGTCGCTCAGATCTCGTGTCCTTGCTCAACACCTATTTCCGCCACGCCAAGACAGGAACCTGATCAGGACATGACCCGTTGGGTTGGAAAGACAGTGGTCAGTGACTAGTGATGAGTGACCAGTGGTACAATACCGTCTGACATCGATGATGATGCGATTCATTCGTGGAGTTTGTTTACTTGTACTGACTAGTCACTGGTCACTCGTCACTATTCACTGTGTTGCAGAGGCGGCCGTGCCCAAGACGATCCACTACCAGGGCAAGCTCACCGAGCCGGACGGGACGCCGGTCATCGGGGAGCACACGGTGACGATGCGGCTCTACGACGACTTCACCGCCGGCACGAAGCGGTGGGAAGAGCAGCATCGGCTCAACTTCTTGCGTGAAGATCAAGGGGTGCTCTCGCTCGACCTGGGCTCTCGGACACCGTTCGAGGGACTGGTGTCGTTCAACGATCCGGTCTTTCTCTCTATCGAGATCGACACCGGCGGCGAGCTCGTCCCCCGCCAGGCGCTGACGTCGGTCGGCTACGCGCTCAACGCCAATCAGCTCAATGGAGCCAGCGTGGGGACGACCCCAAGGAGCATCGTCCAGCTTGATGCGACCGGGGCCCTTCCGGCGGTGAGTGGTGCGAACCTCACGAAATTGAAAACCATTATCGCCGCCGACACCTCGGAGATCTTCCTCACCGCCGGCAGCGGAGTCACCGTGACGAAGGGGGTCGCCTCGTGGCAGATTGCCGCCACGGGCTCGAGCGGGGGGATCGGCACGGTCAACGCCGGCGCCGGGCTCGCCGGCGGAGGCTCGAGCGCAGCGGTGACCCTCGACGTCGGGGCCGGGATCGGGATCGTCGTCGGACCGGACGCGGTGAACGTGGACGTCGGGACAGGGCCCAACCAGATCGTGCAGCTCGATGCGGCTGGGAAAATCCCGGATGCGACGCTCTCATCGAGCATCTCGCTCTTGGGCAGCTCCATCGAATCGGCCGAGGTGACGGACAACACGCTGACCGCCGCCGATACCGCCGGCACCTTCCTCACCGCAGGGTCGGGCGTGGCGCTGACGAAAGGTGCTGCGTCCTGGGAGATTTCAGCGACCGGTACCGGCGGCGACGTCACCGGGGTGGTCGCCGGGGCTGGGCTCAGCGGCGGCGCCGGAAGCGGGGAGGCGACCCTTGACGTCGGGGCCGGGACCGGGATCGTGGTGGGCGCCGACGCGGTGAGTGTGGACGTGGGCACCACAGCCGGAAAGATCGTCCAACTGGATGGGACCGGCGCCTTGCCCGCCGTCAGCGGCGCGAACGTGACCAATCTTCACGCGTCAAACCTCGCGAGCGGGACGATTCCTGACGCCCGGCTCTCGAGCAACGTCTCCCTCTTGGGCCCCGCGATCGATGCCGCGGAACTCGCGGCGGACAGCGTGGGCTCATCCGCCTTGGCCTCCACCGCGATCCAGCCGGGTGATATAGAGGTAGGCGACTTGCCCGCGCATGCCGGCACGCACCAGCCGGGCGGCTCGGACGCCCTGCCGACGGCAAGCGCGGTTGGCATCGGCTCGACCAACAGTGCCGGCAGCTCCAGCAGCCTGGCGAGGGCCGATCACACGCATCAAGGGCTCCATTCGCTGGCCGCCTCGGGCCAGCCGCAGATCGTGGGAGATGTCGTGCTGGCACAGGGGTCCAACATCACGCTCTCGCAAGCGGGGCAGACGGTCACGGTGGCCTCAACCGCACCGGCGGCCGGCAACCGCGTGACCACCTCCGCATCCGGCGCGCTGACGATTGACACCGCCGCGGACACCACGCTCGTCTCGGCGACGATCACGAAGTCGCAGGCCAGCTCCGCGCTCCTCGTCCTGGCGACGGTCCAGCTCAACCACGTCTCCGGGCCGGCGAACAAGACAGTTGACCTCAAGCTCTTCCGTGACGCCACTCAGCTTGACGCCAACTACACGGTCCGCCTCGGGACCGCCAATGAGGCGGTCCGAAACCTCCCCGTGTCGCTCCACTTCGTAGATACCTCCGGGACCGGCACCTTCACCCTCACCCTCAGGGCCCGCTCCAGCGGCGACGGCGCTCAAGCGACCGTCCGCCGCCTCACCGTGATGGAGATCCTGTAGCTTTCGGGGAACGCAACCAAGGCGTACGCCTTGAGAAAG
>Ga0105164_10001255_pt1 | contig 16393 bp, 20 predicted proteins | sample VDWuncwatermetaG_FD_89674 | JGI IMG/M metagenome (GOLD analysis project Ga0105164, IMG submission 89674) | Wastewater microbial communities from Netherlands to study Microbial Dark Matter (Phase II) - VDW unchlorinated drinking water | ecosystem: Environmental > Aquatic > Freshwater > Drinking...
CTCGAATCAGAAATCAATCTTTTTATTGCGGCATTATAGCTTTCAGACTTAAGCTTGAGATGGTCTAATTCATATTTCGTGCTTTTCTGAAGCTTGATTGTTGTTATCGAACCCATGGTATACCTAAAGTATACCTAGTATATAAAGGTTTCGATGTTGTTGTAATTTTTTGAGGGCCGGCTATTATATACAACTTTTAAGTAGTAAAAATAGAAAGATTTTTAAATAGAGACAATCTTTCTTTCTGTATATGACACTTAAAGGATTTGGACCTCAAGAAGCAGAAAGGACTGCTGTAGAAATAGTATATCCTCCAGAGAGTGGAGCGTATGGCATTTTTAAATGGCCAAAACCTTTGTTAGAGTCTCCTTATAGTACAAATCCTATTGAAGCTCTTATGGCTGTTTATAGTCCAGATGAAATGAAACAAATCGTTGCTACAATTACTTCTAGAGCTAAACCTGTTCATTTTGAAAGAACTACTACATCTTCAGGATTAGATGAAGCTATTAAAGATTGGGAGACATTAATAAGGGATACCCGCATAGGGGCAGGTCAGTATAACTTAGGGACTAACGCTTACTCAACGAATCAAACAGATGCAGGTAAATTTTTGCAGGTTACAAATGCTCCTTTGTTTCAGATTCTCACTGCTGATGAAGCAGGTAGTGGCGAAATAAGAGTTCGGGGATATGGTGCTGGAAGGGTTAGATCTGCTCTTGAAATACTAAAAGAGTACATAATTTCCCCTAGTATGGAGATTCCAGGAAATAGTTATCGTGCATTAGATGCTATGCGCAAAAACGGGCATGCTATCACTCCAATAGCGCTCAAGTAACATAGAAAACTAAAAGATTCAACGAGTTTGTTATAATACTCCTGTAAACAACGCAAGTCAATCTTAAAATCTCGCAATAACGAGAAAGATTGTTGAAGAGCCTGATGTTGCAGTTGATGTAGTTTTAAAACAAATGGTTCTGGTAAAATTCAGCAAGTAACTACCCTACAACCTTCACTTCCCCCAATTTATTCGCCTTTATCCTGAAATCATTCAGAATGTTCATGTATGTGATAAAAGCTTCATAAGGGCTTTCATAAGGATTGAAATATTTGTGCACATCGCCGTCGTTGAACCACTTTGTGCACATGTAATAAAAGTGGTCGCTTGTCTGGAGCTTTCTCCACTCGTCAATCAATTCATTGTTTTTTGACAGCTTGACATTTTCTTCAAGATGGTAAATTTCTTTAAGAGCTTCCTGCTGCATCTTGTTACCGAGCCACGCGCTTAAATCCCTTTCAATGTCAGCCCAGCTCACATAATGCGGAAAATCAATCTCGGAAACTGCATCATATCTTTTTATAGCATCGCTCGGAGTTACAAAATCGTTATCCTTGTGCTTCAGTATTTCAGAAGGGAGGTGCTTCAAAAATTCAAAAATTCCCTTGTCTTCCCACTGGTGCTCGCCGAATGTCTCGTAATCCATAAATAAATTTACAACATTTCCGCTGCCGTTGATTTTGTTTATCCAGCCTGCATATTTTGTGGCTGTCAAAGGAAATTCGCTCCAGCTTTTTTCAGAAAACCGGAATGCAATGTCATCGCTTAATCTGTAATTTTTCAGAAGCAGCTTTATGCTTGAAAGTCCTTTTGGCCTGTATACAAAATTGGGACTTCTCCACTGCAGGATGTGGTCTGCGCCCTCTGCAAGGATGCCCTTGTAGCCCATCTTCTCAACATAAGCCGCAAGCTCGTTGCTGTAAACCAGCTCCGTGTTCCTGAAAACTGTTGGCCTGAAGCCAAACAGCTCTTTTATTTTTTTGTTGTGCATCTCAACCTGCTCCCTGAATTCATCCTTCGAATACAAAAATGAGATTGTATGGTGGTATGTCTCGTCAAGAATTTCAACGCATCCTGTATCGACAAGATTTTTGAAGCTGTCAATAACTTCCGGCGCGTATTTTTCAAGCTGCTCCAGCACAACACCCGTCATGCTGTATGAAACCTTGAACTTGCCGTCGGTCTTGTTTATCAGGTCTAGAATTATCTTATTAGTCGGAAGGTAGCACTTGCGCGTCACTTTTTTTATTATGGCTTCGTTCTTTTCAGAGTCAAAATAATTATTGTGGTGCCCTATGTCAAAGACAGAGTACTTTCTAAGCCGGATAGGCTGATGAAGCTGGAAATAAAAGCACACGCTGACCATTTTTGTTTTATTTTATTTTTTTATTTTTTTGATTTTTATTTTGAATTTTGTTTTTAGTTTTTTTGAATTTTTATTTTTGCACTAGTTTTTAATTTTATCAAATCAAAGGGGGAATATGGCAGTTGCTCCTCATCTTTTACTGATAGTTCCCACACCTTTGAAATGTTGTCGCCGATTGAGCAAATTTATCTTTCATTTTTATTTTATCAACTCATTGTATAAGTCCATGCACTTTTGCGCCTGAACATCCCAGCTGAATTTTTTTACCTCTGAATAGGCATTTTCCTTCATTGTTTCATTCAAGGAAGCGTATTTTAAAACTGAAATTATCTTGCTGCTCAGCTCGTTCACATCCCAAAAATCAACCTTGAGGCAGTGCTTCACAACTTCGCTTACTCCGCTCTGGTTTGATACAATGACCGGAGTCTTGTTTTTCATTGCTTCCAATGCTGTTATTCCGAACGGCTCGGAAACGCTCGGCATGACATAAACATCTGCCATCTTGTATGCGCGGTCAACGTCATTCTCGCCCAAAAATCCCGCAAACAGGACTCGGTCAGCTATCCCGAGCTCAGCTGCCTTCTCTATAACAAAATGCTCCATGTCGCCCGAGCCTGCAATTATGAACTTGACATTTTTTTCTTTTTCAAGAATTTTTTTCGCGGCATAAACAAAATAGTCCGGCCCTTTTTGCAATGTTATTCTTCCCAAAAACAAAACAATTTTATCATTATCCTTTATCCTGAAATCTTCGCCATAGTAATGCTGCGAAAAGTCAACTGCATTGTGGACCACTCTGATTTTTTCCCGCGGCACTCCATAATGGGTCATTATCTTGTCCTTTGTAAAATTGCTGACAGCAATAATTTTGTCTGCCTTGTGCATTCCGCTTCTTTCCAAATCATAAACATACTGGTTAACGCTGTGCCCTCCTGTTCTGTCAAGCTCTGTTGAATGGACGTGCAGCACCAATGGCTTGTTCTTTTTTCTTTTTGCCCTTATGCCGGCGCCAAACGTCATCCAGTCATGGCAGTGAATTATGTCAAACTCCTCTTCCTCTGCAATTTTCTCCGCAGCCAAAGTGTACCTGTAAACTTCATCAAACAAAGTAGAGCCGTAAATTCCAGGATTCTGTTTTTTGCCAAGAGCATTTTTATATGATTGTGAATCTGAATATGGCTGCAGCACGGAGATTATTTTTCTTATTTTGACATTGGCTGTGGAAACCATCTTTAGGAATGATGCATTATCTGATTCAAAAGGGTACGGAAGCACGAAAGTTATCTCTATCCCTTTGCCGCTTAAGCTTTTTGTCAGCCCATAGCATGCAGTTCCCAATCCTCCGCTGCTCAACGGAGGAAACTCCCATCCAAACATCAATACTTTCATTGTGTGTACTCGCTGCTCACCCTGAATATTTTATCGTCTGTTATGCGCACGCTTCTTGAAACATTTTTTCTTAAGTAATCCTTTCCGAATGCAGTCAGCTCAAAAATTCTTAAATAAGGAGAATTAAACGCCTCGCGGACCCATCCTTTTCCAATGAGGTAGGTAAGGTGCCTTTCAACAGTCTTCCAGTTGATTTGCGTTTCACCGGAAATCTGATTAATGGTTTTCTGGCCCGAGGCAAGCGATATAAGAATAGAGTCCCTTATCTTGTCGAAAGTTCTCTTTACGGCAAACCCATTGCTAATTAATACCACCCTTTTACTATGATAAAACTAAGTTATAACTATTTTAGTTAGAGCTTTAGTATAAAAAGTTATTGAAATCTCTAAAATCTCAGGGTACGATTCTTAGTGTTTTAACAAGATAAGTCAGAGATTTTTGATGATGCTCAAAAACACGCGATGGATTAAAGTGCGTGGTATTTTTGACAAATTAAAATTCTACCTTTCAAGTAGTATTAAAGTTTTATATATGAAAGATGGAATTTATGAACAGAGGATAGATAAATCTCTAAAAAATGGAAAAGAAAGCTGATGTGCTGTTTGAGGTTTCCTGGGAAGTCTGCAACAAAGTCGGAGGAATCTACACGGTTGTCAAGTCAAAGGCAGCAAAGATGGTGGAGATTTACGGGGAAAATTATTTCATGGTCGGCCCTTATTTTGCGTCAAAGGCAATTGGCCAGTTTCAGGAAGAGCCGCCGAATGACTTATTCAGGTCAGCTTTTGAAGAGCTGAAAAAATACGGGATAATCTGCCACTTCGGAAAATGGATGGGGGAATGCACCCCTTCCGTCATCCTCATTGATTTCATGAACTACCGGCACAGAACAAATGAAATAAAGCGCGAGCTTTGGGACTGGTACAAAGTTGATTCATTAAGGGCGCCTTCAGATTACGACGAGCCTGTTGTCTGGGCATACACAGCGGGAATGCTGATTGAGAAGCTTGCTTCCAGCTTTCAAAACAAAAAAATTGTTGCGCATTTTCACGAATGGCTTTCTGGCCCGGGACTTCTCTACCTTAAAAAGAAGAATTCAAAAATTGCAACGGTTTTTACGACGCACGCAACAGTTCTTGGAAGGACGCTTGCAAGCGCAGGCATTGACTTGTACAATGTGTGGAACAAAATAAATCCCGACCAGGAAGTTTACACCCACAACGTCGAGGCAAAGCACCTGATTGAAAAAAATTCTGCTATGTTCGCAGACGCTTTTACGACAGTGAGCGAAATAACAGGAATGGAAGCGTCGTACCTTTTGAAAAAAAAGCCCGATGTCTTGCTTCCGAACGGCCTCGACATAAGCAAGTTTCCAAGTTTTGAGGAAATCACAATCAAGCACGGCATCCAGCGCGACAGGATAAGGGAATTCATGCTGTATTATTTTTTCCCCTATTACACATTCGACACAAAAGAGACCTTAATTTATTTCATTGCCGGAAGGTACGAGTTTCATGACAAGGGCATCGACATCTACATAAGGGCTCTTGGAAAATTAAATGAAAAAATGAGGCAGGCAAAAACAAAAAAAACAGTAATCGCGTTCATATGGGTGCCTGCAAATTTCAGGAATATAAGAAGCGAGCTGCTTGAAAACAAAACTTTATACCAGCACATAAAAGACGCGCTGGAGGAAGTTCAGGGTGACGTGCAGAAGAATATCGTGTACTCGCTGGTTTCCGACAAAAAAATAAGCAAGGAAATTTTGTTCGACAGCGAATTTCTGATTGAAATAAAGGGGATAATCTCCTAGTTCGTGAAAAAAGGCAAGCCCCCTTTACTGACGCACGACCTGTACAATGAGAATGATGTGATCCTGAAAAGCATTTCTTCTGCCAACCTAAAAAATGAGGAGCAAGACCCTGTAAAGATTATTTTTTATCCAATTTACCTCAGCGGGGCAGACGGCCTGCTGAACCTGAATTATTACGAGGCTATGCAGGGCTCGCATCTGGGAATTTTTCCGAGCTATTACGAGCCGTGGGGTTATACTCCGCTTGAGGCAGGGGCGCTCGGAGTTTCTTCCGTCACAACTGATTTGGCCGGGTTTGGAAGGTATTTCTGCTCAGAATGCAATCAAACAGAAAATCCCGGAATCTTTGTCCTTAAGAGGCTGGACAAAAGCGACGATGATGTTGTCAGCCAATTGGTTGACGTGATGTTTAATTTCGCGAACCTTTCAAAAGAGGAGAGGATTGCCAACAAGCTTCAGGCGAGAAAAGCGGCATCAATGGCCGACTGGAAAATTTTCGCCAACAATTACATCAAGGCCCACAACTTGGCAGTGGAGAAAATGTATAAGTAGTTTTGGAATCAAAAAACGGGGGGTATTTATTTTAAAATGGAAGTTATTCATAATCTCGGTATTTTGAGCATAAAAAAGAATGTCGGAGAAAATGTCGGATTTATGCTTGCAAACCTGAAGGGAAGCTACTGCTGTTTTTACGGAACATATTCTTCAAGATACCAGGGCCTGTTTTATTTTGACGATAAAACAATGGAGATGTACAAATTTATAGAGAGCATAGAATTAATTGGGGATAATTCAGTTTCCAGCCTGAAGAACGGATTTTATTTTGCAGAAAGGAGGAAAGGCGATGTCATTGAATCATTCGTGATGCCGAAAAATTCCAGCTCCTTAATCTACGAATTAAGCGGCGAGCAGGAGATAGACCTGATTTTGGACTGCAAGCTGTCGGCGGACAACAGGGAATGGGGCAGGTATTACAATGTTTTTGAGGAAAAAGGGTGCATTATTGTGAAATTCACAAAAAAAACTGACATGAGGGAGGATTCGACGAATAACGAAGAGGAATTCATTTTGCATTTGGCTGTTAAAGGAAGTGAAGGCTCTTTCCAAAAAAACAACAGATGGGTTGAAAGGAGCTATTCCTCTGATGAAAAAAGAAATTCACATCCTTTTAAGAGATACGTTTACAATGCCCTAAGGTTAAAAGGGAATAAATTTGTCTTTTCGGTGTCAAAAAGCAAAAACAATGCAATAGAGGAGTGCCTGAAAATTTTCAGCGGCGCTGACGGCGCCAAAAAAAATGAAAAAGAACTTTTTATCCAAGCATTGAATAATAAATCAATAAAAAGAATATTAAAAAACGACGCAATCAGGAACGAAATAAAAATTGCATACCTGGGCGCATTTAATTCTCTTGAAAAGCTGGCTGTCGAAAATAAAGCTAATTTCGGGCTGTTTGCGGGCCTGCCGTGGTTTTTCCAGTTTTGGGCAAGGGATGCTTTGATTTCGTGGAAAGCATTGTCAAAAATAAGCCGTGAATTTTCCAAAAGGCTCCTTTTTGATTATTTAAGCCGGATAAACACCGACGGAAGATTGGCTAATTTGGCCGGAATGCATGATTCAAAAAATCTGGGATGCGCCGACGCCCACGGATGGCTGTTTTTCAGGTGCAATGAACTAATTGGGGAGATTAATGAAAATAAGGCAGTCATTAATTCAATAAAAAAATCCGCCCATTTGATCAGGCAAAGCAAAAATGCAGGCTCTGAGAGGGTAAAAGAGTATCTTAAAAAAATTACTTCGGTAATGCTCAAGAAAGAAAATGAATGCCACAAAATGCTTTATGAAATGGAAGGTCCGCTTGAAAAATCCATAAATGGAATATTGAAATTTCATACAAGGGATAATTTTGAGATTAATGAAAAACTGGAGACTTGGATGGATACCGAAGCTGAGGAAAAGGAAAGAGAGGGGATCAGCATAGAGATCCAGGCATTGAGGCTGAATATGCACAGGTTGATGTTTGAGCTGACCCAAAATCATAAGTACAGGGCGCTTGAAAATATCCTAAAAATAAAAGTGAGGAGCAAGTTTTGGAACGGAAAAATTCTTGCAGACGGCTTGGGCGACTTTACAGCAAGGCCAAATGCTTTTATTGCAGCCTATGCCTATCCGGAATTATTAAGCCAAAAAGAATGGGAGGGGTGCTTTGAGAATTTCATGAAAAATTTGTGGCTTGAGTGGGGCGGATTATCGACCATAGATAAAAATAACAGATTATTTGTGGATGAAAGCACCGGTGAAGACATAAAAAGCTATCACAGGGGGGACTCATGGTTCTGGATAAACAATTTGGCTGCAATAACGATGAACCGCATCAACAAAAACAAATTCAAAAAAAATATCCAGAAAATAATTGATGCAAGCACGGAAGAAATTCTCTGGAAAGGCTGCATAGGCTGCCACGCTGAATTAAGCTCTGCAAAAGAATTAAGGAGCGAAGGGGCTTTTAATCAGGCATGGAGCAATGCAATGTATATTGAATTAATTGACGAAGTTTTTAGATGAATTGCGAAAGCAATTCCAACTGCGATGAGCAGTGAATTTTTGGTCAAGCTTTTTTGCTTGCCAAAAAAGGTTGGCGATGTTCATTGAATTAATAGACGAAGTGTTCAAGTAGAAGATTTAGTTTGTGGGGCATATGTTGATTGCACTTTTTTGTAAAAATCCAAAAATTCCTTTGCTGCTCTTTGAAAGTCATCGCTTGCGATGCGGTTATCAGACATCACATTTAATGGTATTTGCGCATATTTTAAATCTTTCATTATAGCGCTATTTTTATACCCTAGGACTTCTGCATTTATATTAATTTTACCATCTCCATACATTCTTAGATTTTCATCCACCAATTCTTTCATTTGCTGGACTGAATGCCTTAATCTTCTGACAAAATATCCATTATTTTCTCTGGTTCTTGGAATTTGTTGTGGATTATTAACCATATCGTGCAAAGATATTATTTTATTGCCTAGTAGGTGAACCAAATTATTTCCGTAGTCAACTACAAAACGGTTGCTTCCTATAGCGGAAAAATCAAATTCAAATTGCCCTGCCGGGTTTGTTTTAAGCCAATAATAATTCCTGTCTGTTCCAAATTTATTTCCTAAAAAAAGCTGATAGCCTAAATCATTCAGTTTTCTTGACGAGGTAAAAAGCTTTACTGCCTCTGCAACTTCCTTCTCGGAAGCAGGTTCTAAGGCTATATCATCCAATACCATTTCACACCTTCAGCCCGGCAACAAACAAAGCCTGCGACCATGCAAGAGGGCAGTTTTCGTTGTACTCTTTGCCGTCAGCGTAGTACAATTCAGGAAGCTCCCCTTTTTCATTCATTGCTTCTGTTGCCTTTCTCATGTAGAAAGCGTATTTGCCCGGCTTGTGCATATTCTTGTAGATTATTGCCAGCCACGGGAATCCTTTTGTCCACATTGCTTCGCCGTTTCTGTGATAATAATTGTCACCGATAAATCTTATAACTCCCCTGTCTTTTACCAATTTTTCTTCTACATTTTTTAAGATAGTGTTCCTTTGCCTGCTGTTCACAACGTTATACGGATAAACTAATGAAAGAAGCGCCATGTCAATTTCCTTTGTTTCAGATTCTCTTGGAAGCAATTCATTTAATGCATTTTCTCCTTTCTTGATTAAATCTTTTGGAACATCGGCAATTTTGCTTATTTTTTTTAATCCGGCAACGCATGCTCCGATAGATGAAGCATGAATCTCCTCATCCATCTCCCACATTCCGTTGTCCTTGTCGTGCCAGTATTCTATGCTTTCAAGGTAGTAAACTAATTTTTGCAGAATTCTTAAGTCATTTTTGTTTCTGACAATTTTTATTCCTTTTTGTTCCAAGTCACCAATCTTGAACAGCAAGGCGCCGATTGCGTCGTTTTGCTTGTTGCCCCACTGCTCCCATATCTCTTCCATCGTAACCGGGTCATATCGTGCGTGAATGTATTGGTAATGGTGCCTTGGCTTTTCCTTTATTGCCCAGTCTATTTTCCATTCGTGCTTTAAAAGAATGTCAAGCAGAGCCCTTAAAGTTTTTTTTACATCATTGTATTTTTTAGCTGCCTCAAGGCCTATTGAAGCGTAAACATTGTCCCTTATCCATGCAAGATTGTATCCTGTCTTGATGGTCATCCTGCTGGCTGCAAAAAGCCCGCTTGGATACTGCATTTGTTTTAGGATTTGGATTGATTTGTTGAGCATTTTATTAGATTTGTAAATTATAGTTTAAAGGTCCTTCTGGTTTAGGCTTAACCAATCCTTGTGCAAAAATATCAATTCTATTTCCATTCATTAATCTGTATTTTCCACTAGGATTTAATTCAAAATGTAAATCAAATAAATCTGTTAGTCCAATATCCCTAGAAAAAACAGTCACTGCTTTGCTTTCACGTCTTTTTAACATAGCAGAAATATCCATTTGTTGACTATCCCAAGAGCTGGAGTAAATAGCAGGAATAACCTCTGGAGATTTACCATGTATAGACTTTATATTTCTATTTGGATCGGATTCTTTTCCATCCAGTTCATGAGTATGGTATAATAGCGTAATTGGAAGGCTATCCAAATCGTCTCTAATCAAATCCCGTAGTTGTTGCTCGCTTTCATAGAAATGTACTAAATTTCCTCTTTTAAAACCATATTTTGTTAATCTTCCTCCAAGAGTATTCTCAAATACACAGACATGAGCATGCCCTAGGTCTTCCGCTCCTATCTTGTCAGCCCACCCTTGTGCAAGTATATGGTCTAAATCTTTAACAATTCTTTCAGTAATAGCATGTTCAATTGGGAATTGCAAAGGGTAAAATGTAGGTTCCATATGAAATTACTAGCTTTCGCTCTTTATAAACCTTTCTATTTTGTTACTACTAGAAAGTTAGAATTAGTATAGCTGTTATTTGCCAATAAATATTACGTTATCAACATCTTTAAAATCTTCATCACCCGTCAATATCATCGCATTGTTTTCTTCAGCTGTTGCAATTACTATAGCATCGGCAAGACCTATTTTCTTATCGTATTTTATTTTTGCTGCTTTTAGTGCTATTTGAGAATCAAGCGGGATTATAAAAGAAGAGCTTAACACAAATTTTATGAGTTTTTCCGCTTCAGAAGGCCTATTTTTAAGCAGAAAATGATAAATCTCGCTTGCGTTAATGGTGGATAATAGAATTTTTTGGCTGCTTTCAATAATTTCCTTTGCTTTTGCTGCCAGAGGGGAACCTTTAAAATATTCTATCCAGGCCCAAGAATCAATCAAAACGGTCAATCTCTTCCCTCTTAAATTCTTTATGAAAATCTTTAAGAACTCCGAACATTGATTTTTTTGGTTTTTTTATCTCGAGCAAAAGATTTTTGATTACCTCATCAAATGAATCGGCGTGCAATTCTTCTTTTGCTTTACGCAGCATACTGAGCGTTTCACTCTTAACAGCAATAGTTGTTTGCATTTATATCACTATAAGTTATAGAAATGTAAGTTATATTTAAATTTTTCTATTTTATCATATAATAAACCCTTCTGTTGTCTTTTCCCTTGTTCTCTGCCCTGACAAACTCGACTTTTCCAATCTCCTTCAGCGATTTGACATGGGTACCGCCGTCTGCCTGCATGTCAACTCCGGGAATTTCAACAATCCTCAGGTTTTTGACGCTTGGAGGAAGCGCTCCTGCCAGCTTTACCATTCCCTGTATTTTCATGGCTTCTTCCCTTTCCATGTAAGACACATTGACAGGCAAATCATGCTGGATAATTTGGTTGACTTTTTCTATGTAATGCTTTATCTTTTCCTGATCGAACTCTGCCATGTTGTAATCCACTCTTGTCTTGTCCAAGTCAATCTGATTGCCGGTGATTAAAACCTTGTCTTGTGTATGCATGACTGCGCTCAGTAAATGCGCTGCAGTGTGCATCTTCATGAACCTGTACCTTCTTTCCCAGTTGATTTTTCCGGTTACTTTATCCCCTTCTCTTAATCCAGGCTTGGAAACTTCGTGGGTTATCTGACCATCAGCTTTTCTGACGGAAACAACTGGAAACTCTTCGCTGTCTTTGATTAAAACACCTGTATCAAACGGCTGCCCTCCGCCCTGAGGATAGAAAGCAGTTTTATCAAGAATTATGAGTTTGTCATCTTTAACACTTTGAACAGCTGCTTCAAACTCTTTTAGGTAAGCATCATCCATGTAAAGTGCGGATTCCATAAGAAAGGTGTTTTTGAAAGTTTATTTAAAATTATCGGGAAAATCAAAAAAAAAGAAAAAAATCGGGAAATCCTCAGAAACAAAGTTTCTGGGAACCCAAAAATCTTTGATTTTTGTGTAATCCCGAAAATGTATTTAGTCCTTAGCCAATGCTTGGATAGCTTTCAAAGCTACAATCACGGCAGCCGGTGCTACGAACACAGCAATCTGGCTGACTATTCCTGCCAAATATTTTCCAAGTGAAACTCCCAAATCAATTGAGTTCAGCGTGGTGACAGATGTGGCAGTCAGCATTAATGCTGCAGCAGCAACAAGGAATGGGGTTGTTTCTTTCTCTGTTATGTTCAAGAAACCAACTATCAAACCGAGCACCACTAGCAACAATGTAAGATTTCCCGCCCAACTTCCAAGGCTGACAGAGAATATTCCTACAGCAATTGCCAAAATGACACCCGCAACAAAAGACCATTCTCCTATTTTGCTTCCCATGTGTTATCCACCTCCATTACTTTTAAAAAAATCTATTTAGACTTAAATTTATTGAACTACTATTTAAAATTTTTGCTTTGTTATGAATAGATTTAAAGGGGGTTGATGCTATATCAATGTCGAAAAACTACGCAAAGTTTAAATAGGCATACTTCCAGAAGCATATATTCTGGGTGCCATCGGCATCTGGAGGTATCGAAGCAGATTCGGTTCCTTCTTTCACTAAGGAGGTGAAACTAAATGGAAAAGCGGGTTGGAAAATACTCCCTCATTGTTGGAGTGATAGTGGCTGTCGTGCTTGGCTTGGCAGCTAAAACAACAGGTTCAGCAGAGCCATGGCTTTGGTCATTGCTTGTTGTTTTAGGTATTGTTGTCGGGTTTCTAAATATTACAGGAAAAGAAACCAAGGAATTTTTATGGGTTACAGTTGCTTTGGTGATTGTTTCATATGCAGGAAGCACCCAGGTTAACTCATGGGAAACCCAAGTAAAGATAGTAGGGCCATACTTAAAAACTATCTTTGATGCAATTCTGGCATTGGTAGTCCCTGCAACAATAGTTGTTGCGCTCAAGGACGCCTATGAGCTGGCAAAGGTCGATTAAGCACTTTTTCTTTTTTTTATTTTTTGTCAAAAACCACAAGTTATACTTATCAATAATTGGTTTTTGAGCATCTCAAAAATGCAAGCCATTTTTGATATCTTAACCTATATATAGTAAGGCTTTTTTCCTTTACTTATGAAAATACTGCCCAATATAGGTGTAATAGACCTGGCTTTATTCTTTGATTCAACTTTGGTCATATCAGATGTCCACATTGGCTATGAAGAGGCCTTGAACAAGCAGGGTGTTCTTGTTCCAAGGCTGCAGTTCGGGGAGATTGTAAGGAGGGTAGAGAAGATATTTAACATTTTAAAAGATAAAAAAATTGAAAGAATAATCATAAACGGTGACTTAAAGCATGAATTTGGCACAATATCCGAACAGGAGTGGAGAAACACTCTCAAATTCATTGATTTATTGGCAAAACATTGCAATGAAGTTATACTCATAAAGGGGAACCATGACAATATATTAGGGCCGATTGCGAAGAAAAGGAATGTCAAAGTAGTTGAGGAATTTGGCGTTGGAAGTATATTAGTCATTCATGGGGATAAAATACCCGGCAGCTTCAAAGATTATGACACTGTTATAATAGGCCATGAGCATCCTGCTGTCTCGCTAAAAGATGGTCCTCGAATCGAGCAGTTCAAGTGCTTCCTTAAAGGCAAGTACAAAGGAAAAAATCTAGTAGTCCAGCCGTCATTCAATTCAATGATAGAAGGCACAGATATACTGAAAGACAGCATATTAAGCCCCTTTCTCAAGCAGAATCTGGATAATTTTGATGTTTACGTTGTTGAGGACAAAGTTTATGAGTTCGGAAAGCTGAAAGGGTTGAGGAAGAGATAATTGATTAACTTATTAACATCACTTAAAAGTGGTAAAAAATGGAAAAGTTTAAATATTAATATAAATATTTAAGAATGGATGACTATACAAAGAGAATATACCTCGGAAGATATAATAAAAAATTATAGATTGATTGCTGCAAGAGAAAGCCTTGGTTTTACTGCTTTAAAAACAGCTAAACAAATTGGAATTTGTCGTGCTTCTTATTTAAGTTATGAGTCACTAAGAGGTTACCCTAAACCAAAAACCCAAATAAAAATTTGTGGATTTTATAGGAGCAGAGGCGTTCCTTTGGAAGAAGAAGTTGTTTTCCCAACAGAATTAAGGGACATGAAGATTAAAAAACCTTATGTTGCTGTAAAAGAAGTTCCAAAAGGATTATTACCTTCATACTTTAGGATGGATATTCCATCTGGCGAACTTAACCAAGAACAAAGAGTTGAAGCGCTTGAGTTAACAGACCGCTTGGAAGAAGCTTTAGGATTACTAATGCCAAGAGAACAACAGGTCTTAAGAATGAGGTATATGTATGAGGGTGAAACACGGCCAACATATGAAGAGATTGGTAAGGCAATAGGAAGAGCTGACGGAACTGGAAAGGTAAGCACTGAAACGGTAAGGGTAATTGAAGCAAGAGCACTTCGAAAATTGCGACATCCTTCGCGCGGCAAAAAATTGCGCGACTTTCTTAATTAATATAATATTTATCCCTTATACAGCTTCCCCAATAAGTCACTCTTGGTTATCAACCCGACTAAATGCCCTTCTTCGTAAACTGCGACCATGGGGTAATGCTTCAGCAGGTTTGAAACCACCTGTATGGAAGCGGTTTTTGATACAATCGGAGGCGCTTCCTGCATGACATCCTTGACCGTTTTCCCTTTTGAGTTAAGCAGGGCATCAAGAATGTTTGATTCGGATACAAAACCCACCAGCTTGTCGTTGCCTATCACAGGAAGCTGGGAAATTTCAAATTTCTTCATCTTGCTTATCGCCTCTTTAACCAATGCGTCCGGAGCTATTCCAACTATTTTGGTAGTCATAAGCTGTTCTGCCTTAATTTCCTCTTTCTTTTCAAGGTCGCTCAGCGCAGCGAATATCTTCTTTGTCTTGGTATAAGTAGGGTCAATCCTGCCAGATTCTATTTTTGCAATAAGCGACTGCGACACTCCGGCCCTGTTGGCTAAGTCTGTCTGCGTCATTCCAAGCTTCTTCCTTATTTTTTTTATTTCTTCAAGCTCGTAAGTCATTTTATTGGTTTGAAATTTAATTTTTTGATTGATTTCTTTATTTTTGGATGTTATTTGTCAACTTATTAAAAATTCCAAAGGGAGGGAATATCAAGCTGCACTTAAAGTATTGGCGTTGCCCTCCACCCACCCGATGAAGTTTTATTTAATCGTGCAAAATGAAGTATTATTAGCCACTATTTAAAATTATTCCTTTTGGAATATTTCTTTCACAAAAGCTTTTATAAAACAGCCGGCAAATACATGCTAAATGATTGTTTCTAAACATATGAGGTGGATATAAAATGGCAAATGTTACATACGTTACCAGTGAGAGCGTTACAGAAGGTCATCCTGACAAGATATGCGACCAGATAAGCGATGCGATTCTTGATTCTTTGTTCGCGCAGGACCCATATTCAAGGGTTGCTGTTGAATGTTTAACAACAACAGGATTGGTTGTTGTTGCAGGGGAAGTCACGACAAAAGGCTATGCCGACATCCAGAAAATTGTGAGAAGCACATTGAAAGATATTGGCTACACAAATCCTCAGTTCGGAATAGATTGCGAGGATGCAGGCGTTCTTGTGAGCATCCACGGCCAAAGCGCCGATATTGCGCAGGGCGTGAATGAAGGCGTGCAAAAAGAGCAGGGCGCAGGCGACCAGGGAATGATGTACGGGTTTGCATGCAGCGAAACTCCTGAACTGATGCCTCTTCCGATTATTTTGGCGCACAAACTAACAAGGAAACTTGCAGAATGCAGGAAAGACGGAACTATCTTAGACCTGGGGCCTGACGGAAAATCACAGGTCAGCGTCGAATACCATGATGGAGTTCCTAAAAGAGTGACTGCAGTTGTCATAGCCCAGCAGCATCTGGAGCACATAAGCGAGGACAAATTAAAGGAAGAAATAAGAAACAGGGTTATTGAGCCGGTTTGCGGAAAATGGATGGATGCCAATACAAAAGTCCATATCAACGCAACAGGAAAATTTGTAATCGGAGGGCCTGAAGGAGACTCGGGAGTCACAGGAAGAAAAATTATTGTTGATTCTTACGGCGGTGTCGGAAGGCACGGCGGAGGAGCTTTCTCGGGAAAAGACCCTACAAAAGTTGACAGGAGCGGCGCTTATGCTGCAAGATATGTTGCAAAAAACGTTGTTGCAGCCGGGCTTGCAGACAGGTGCGAAGTGCAGTTGTCGTATGCAATTGGAGTCGCTGAGCCTACATCAGTCAACGTTGACACATTCGGAACTAATAAAGTCCCTGAAGCAAAAATTGTCGAGCTTGTGAAAAAACATTTCAAGCTAACTCCAAGATGGATAATAGACCATTTGAAATTAAGAAGGCCGATTTACAGGAAAACCGCAGCTTACGGCCACTTCGGACGCGATGATCCGGATTTCACATGGGAAAAAACAGACATGGCTGATGTCTTAAAGACAGAAGCAGGATTAATGAAGGCAGAAGCAAAAGTTATTTATTAATTTTATTTTTTTTCTTAAACTTCAGCGCAATCATATAATAACACAATTGTGCAGCGC
>Ga0105164_10001256_pt1 | contig 16387 bp, 15 predicted proteins | sample VDWuncwatermetaG_FD_89674 | JGI IMG/M metagenome (GOLD analysis project Ga0105164, IMG submission 89674) | Wastewater microbial communities from Netherlands to study Microbial Dark Matter (Phase II) - VDW unchlorinated drinking water | ecosystem: Environmental > Aquatic > Freshwater > Drinking...
CCGCTAAAACCAATATCTTTTTGCCAAGTATCCAGAACTTCAGGAGCTGCCAATTCTTGCGGCCAGATACTCTGGCGGGAAAAACCCCGTCCACTTAAGTCAATATTGGGATGAAAAATTTTCGGTAAGGGGATAGTATCGGAAGCTGTGTCGAGGCTATATTCTAATTCGCTTTCCTGGGCAAGCGCGTGATCACAAATACATAAACATAATTGGCCTAATAATGTTAAGGCGCAAATGGCAAATAAAAAAAATTTACTTTTAAGTTTATCTTGAGATTTGGATTTTGTCATTTGTCATTAACTTAAAGTTTCTTCTGAATCCTGACAATTGACTTAGCCTTGCCTGTTGATTCATCTATATCTAAAACCACCCCGTGTAGCTGGACATCGCCTTCGGCTACTTCAAATCTAATGGGTATGGAGGTAATAAACCTCTCTAAAACATCTTCTTTTCTGCGGCCGATTACCGAATCATATGGCCCAGTCATGCCTACATCTGTGATATAGGCGCATCCCTGCGGAAGGATTTTTTCGTCGGCAGTTTGGATATGCGTATGCGTGCCTAAGACTGCCGATGCCAATCCGTCCACATACCAGCCTAAAGCTATCTTTTCCGAAGTCGCTTCTGCGTGCATATCAATAATAATAATTTTACTTTCTTTAGAGAGGATTTCTATTGCTTTACGTACTGACCTAAAAGGGCACTCCAGGGCCTCCATAAATACCCGGCCCTGAACATTGATTACCCCAACCTTCACACCCTTTTCGGTTTTAAAGATATTTTCTCCCCGTCCAGGCGCACCGCTAGGGAAATTTATCGGCCTTAAAATTCTCTCGTCTTGTTTAATAATCTCGAAAATTTCTCTCTTTTTCCAGATATGGTCTCCGGAGGTAAGCACGGAAACCCCGCTAGCAAATAATTCTTCGGCTACTTTTAAAGTGATCCCTGAGCCGCCGGAAGCATTTTCTGCATTGGCAATCACAAAATCAAGATGATATTCTTTTTTTAACCCCGGCAAGAGCTCCTTGATCGCGGTCCTTCCGGGGCTACCTACTATATCTCCGATAAATAATATTTTCATCTTTTTATTTGGCGTACTCAATTGCCCTGGTTTCGCGAATTACCGTAACCTTGATCTGACCGGGATATTCCATCCCTTCTTCAATTTTCTTACGGATATCTCGCGCCAGATTCACTGCATCATTATCAGAAATTTTCTCCGGCTGGACAATTATACGGATCTCGCGTCCGGCCTGAATAGCATAAGATTTTTCCACACCCTTAAAAACATTGGCAATAGACTCCAGCTTTTCCAGGCGCTTGACATAGGTTTCTAGTGTTTCACGGCGGGCACCCGGACGGGCGGCACTTATCGCATCAGCTGCCACAGCCAGAACCGCATAAAGGGTCTTCGGCTCGCTCTCTTCATGATGCGCCTCTATCGCCTCAATTACCATCGCGGTTTCATTATATTTTTTGGCTAATTCAGCACCGAGTTTTGCATGGGTACCTTCAACCTGATGATCAACCGCCTTACCAATATCATGCAACAAACCGATTCGCCGGGCAAGCTTAGTATCCAGCCCCATCTCTGAAGCCATGGCGCCAAAGAGGAAGGAAACTTCTTTGGAATGCTGCAGCGCGTTCTGCCCGAAACTAGTACGGTATTTTAAGCGGCCCAAAAGCTTAATGATTTCCGGATGCAGGCCATTTACCCCGGCCTCAAATGCCGCGCGCTCTCCTTCTTCGCGGATCTTTTCATCAACTTCTTTCTTGGCTTTTTCTACTACTTCTTCGATTCTACCCGGATGAATCCTGCCGTCGCTAATTAATTTTTCAAGGGCCACGCGGGCAACTTCTCTACGTACGGTATCAAAACAAGATAAGGTCACTGCTTCAGGCGTATCATCAATAATTACATCTACGCCGGTAGCCATTTCAAAGGCGCGGATATTTCTTCCTTCGCGGCCGATTACCCTGCCTTTCATTTCATCATTAGGCAAAGTAACCACGCTTACCGTTGATTCTACGGCATTTTCCGCGGCACACCTTTGAATCGCAAGGCTGACAATTTCTTTGGCTTTCTTATCAACGACAGAACGTAACTCCTCTTCCTGCTTTTTAATAAAAACCGCCTTTTCGTTGCTTAGTTCTTCGTTCAACCGATTAAGTAATATCTGTTTTGCCTCTTCCGCGGAAAGCGAAGAAATTTTCTGCAGCCTTTCCTTCTCTTCGGCAATCAAAGCGTAAAGCTGGCTCTCTTTTGCCTTAGTAGCTTCTTCCTGCTTTCTCACGTTCTCTAATTTTCCTTCAATTTCTTTTTCTTTTGTTTCTAATAACCCAAGCCTACGGTCAATATTTTCTTCCTTTTGGGATAATCTTCTTTCTAAATTCGCGATCTCCTGCCGCCGGTCCTTGGTTTCGCGTTCAAAATCCTGACGCATGCGGTACAAAAGATCTTTTGCCTCTAACTCCGCTTCCCTACGACGGTCCTGTGTTTCTTTTTTTGCCTGTTCTAAAATTTGCTTTGCCTGCGTCTCGGCATCCTGGACTTTCTTCTCTGCAACATATTTCCTGAAAAAATATCCGCAAGCCAAGGCGATTAAGGCAATCACTATAAAAATAATGATATTTAGCATGCTTAATCAACCTCCTGTCTCTAACGATTAGTGAAAGTGCGTGTTTGTCCTAAAGTAATGAACCTCTAGGCAAAGATTACCCGATTAAGCTTCCAATCGGTTTTTGTGACGGGGATGTTTGGAAAGATCTGGAAGTCATATGCCAGGCCGATAGATTTGATCCTTTTCGGCAGCCGCTGTAAAAAACGGTCATAACAACCCTTACCGCGGCCCAAACGATTATTTTTTCTATCAAAAGCAACTCCTGGCACAATTACCAAGTCTAAGTCTTCTAATTTAATCGCTCTTTTAACCGCAGGCTCATGAACCCCATAAGGCCCTCTGACTAGCTTTGCCCGATCCTTTAAAAGACAAGGGCGAATGTAGATCTTGTTTTCTCTACATACCGGCACCGCGATTATTTTTCCTCTTTTTTTGGCTTCCTGAATCATTTCCTTTGTATTGACCTCTCCGTCAAACGCTATGTAAAACATGACTATCTTTGCCTGTTTAAACAACTGAGTGCGAAAAAGCTTATTCTTAATAACCTGACTTTTTCTTTCTCGGTTATCCTCCTTCTGTGTTTTTAGTCTTAAGAGAATTTTACTACGGAATCTTTTCTTTGTCAACTCAACTTCTTGTAGTTTCATTTGTGATTACCAACTTATGCGGTTTTAAGCTCTTCTTAAAATCTTTCGGTGCTTGAATGTTGCGCATTTGTGCGGTTTTTCCTTTTTTCTCCAGGGCCTGATAAATTAAAACCCAGGCGCAGTCCCTATCTTTGTCTACCTCACATTTACCTTTGTTCGTTCCGCCGCACGGGCCGTTTAATAATCCTTTGGCACAAAGTGTAATCGGACAAATCCCGGCGGTCTGGTCTAAAACACACTCCCCGCACAAAGAACACTTTTCGTAAAAATTACCTTGGGCATCCATTACTGCGCCAAATAAAGTATTGCAACCGGGCAAAACTGCCAAATTTAAACGGTCGTTATCTTTCACTGATTGCGTTCCCAAACCACAGGCATAAACCAAAATTGCCTCTGTTTCCCGCAGCGCTTTCATATTTTTCGCTAATTCCGTCTTGATTTGGCTGGCAACACAGGGAGCGCTGGGAATCGCCGTGCCCAAAACGGTTTTTCCCGCTTTTTCTAGCTCTTGCTGGATTTTAACCAACTCATCTTTGCCGCCGGTCTTGCAGGTTGTGGCGCATTCCCCGCAACCAACGAGAAAAATCTTATTATACCCTTTTAAGCTATCTATAATCTGGGCAAAGGGTTTTTGCTCTGTGATAATCATTTAATCCTCCAAATTTAACAAGTTAATTTTAGCACGGAAAGTTATTTTATTCAAGCTTAACTATGTGGGTTTTAATAAACTTGCCTATTGCTTGTAAGGTCTCTTCTTTGAACTTAGGCGGGCTTTGGGCAATCCACATTGTGAAATTATAGAGTTCCTGCGTGTCGACTTTAAGCCATTTTTTATTTTTGTGCAAAAAAACAAATAGCGTAGTCATAGCAATCCGCTTGTTCCCGTTCTGAAAAGGATGGTTCTTAATCATCAGGTAGAATAACACGCTGACTTTCTCGAAGAGGCTCACATAGAGGAATTTTCCGGTAAAGGTTTGAAAAGGCGCAGCTAAACAACTTTCTAGAACATTTGGGAAACGCGTGGAAAAGTTCGGGATCGGCTCATTAAAGGCTAATATTTCTTGGGCCAACCTAAAGGCGATATACTCTACTTCTTTAACCGTGATTTTTTTCATTATTCTTTCCCCAATAACTTTAAAGTTTGGCCGTATTCTTTAACTGTTTTCTTGACCGCACGCTCTATTTCTTGCTTTTGACTTCCAGTTAAAGCTTTACCTAAAATCTCCTCGAGATATCTCTTGGGGATAGCATAATTCCTTCCAATTTTGCTCGCCTTGATTTCGCCGTTCTTCACTTTCTTAAAAACAGTAATTCTGCTTACTCCTAAAATCTTGGCTAATTCCGGAATTGTGATGTAGCTTTCCATATAATCACCTATCAATTAATGTTGGTTAATTTGATATTAATTGGTTAACCTATGTTAACTATATATAAATAGGTTAACATAGAATTCAATAAAATCAAGCTTATTTCTTTTCAGGATTAAAGTTGTCGAATACTTCGGGAGGAATACTTTTGATTAAATCTAGGGAAGGAGGTGGCTGTTTAAAATCTTCTTTATACAGTTCTCCTCCAACAGCATTAATTTTTTCATCTGAAAGCGTTAAAATAAAATCCCTTTTCCTTATTTTTTCTTCCTGCGCTTTATCTGCCGTATAATCTGCATAGCCCAGTCTATCCAGCGCTCGCTTTGTTATTGATTCGGCAGCTTCTTGATAATAAACCGGCACATCAGGATCGTTCGTTTTAGCCACTAGACTTAATAATAGATATTTAGGGACTTTGCTTGCATATAACTCTGCTTCGTAAGCCTTTTGCTCTGATTTCCTTTTAGCGTCAAGAAAGTAATCAATATAGCCTTCCGCCGTCATTGCGCCCTGGCCCTTTAACTTATCTTCATCTATGGCATGGGTTAATTCGTGGTAAAATGTCTGCTCAGTAAACGCCTGAAAAATTTGCTCTTCCGGCATATTTTCAAAAATTTTGCTAAAGGTCGTATCTCCTAACTTCTTGAGTCCCTCGGTATCAGCAAAAACTCGTGCATCTGCTTTTAATTTTTCGCTGTTGATGATAATTGCTTTCAAGTCATCATCATTACAGCCTGCCTCGTCAGTTACCTGCTTTTTCGAAGTTCCAAAAAATAAATTATATTGTTGCCCTTGCGGCAAGTCAATTTCATCATGCTTAAAAGACATATTCCCAGGGTCTAGATTACGGTTAAAATACTCAATGACTGCCCGGCCATAGCTATCGTCGTTGCCCCGCGGCTCATAGCCAGTAGCAGGATGATAAGGAATGCCGTTTTCAGGCAACCCTTCAATATAGATACTTATATTGCTATCGTGGCTCGGCGCTAATTCTTCTGCGCCGGAAAATTCCTGCTGCTCCATCTCATCGCCCCATTCGCCATCGTCGCTAAAGTCATAGTCAGAGGCAAAGAGAATATCCAGGCAAGAAAAAGTAAGAATAATTGTAAAAGCGAATTGAATTAATCTTTTTTTCTTCAAGGTACACCTTCTATTCTGCGCTATTGACACGTTCTCGAACAGCGCGAAACGCAGCTCTGGTCTATGTTTTTTACTGTTTGAGCTTTCTATTTAATACCTCATCTGGAATCTTAATTAAATCTGTAGATGGCAGATTCTCTACTCCAAAGAGGTCTTTAAAATGCTGCCGGGCAATTTCTTTAATCCTTTGCCCTGGGATTTGTTGGATAAAATCGGTTTGTTCAGCTATAAACCGCGGCTGAAAGAAAAATCCGTCCAGGTATTTTTCTTTAATTTCTGCTTTTTTCTTATCTATTTCCTCTTGAGGAGGCATCCAATCATGCGCAATATTTAATCTCTCAAGCGCCTTCTGCTCTATATAATCATGAAATCCGGCATCATCGAGTATATTAGTAGCAACGGCTTTTTTTGCATAAAAATGTTGTGGGCTTTTTGGTGTGCCGGACCGCGCAATATCGTTAACGTCAGATTGTGCCGAAACATTAATTTGCGAGAGAGTGAATTGTGGAATATCTGTTCCTTGGAATTGGGCTAAATAACCCGCTATTTCTGCAGTAGAATCAAACATAGCCGTTACAGTGGGAATATAATTAGAGTCATAATATGCGCCTATTTTTATATCGGTATCTTCAGAAACGTCTCCGCTACCCCATTTCTCCATAAAGTTATTTGTAAAAAGATGCCCTTTTTCATGCATATCCGTAGTCTTTAAATTAGAAACATACAGCTGCTGATCAGTCATCTGGCCAATGTCAAACCCGTTAAAGGGTTGGCCTGCTTCAGCAAATATTTCTTTAAACTGGCTGACTTCACCGCGTATAACCTCTACTCCCTTAAACGCTTTTTTGGTGTCTATAACTTCGGTATTACTGGAATTAAATGTTACACCGCTGCCGGTGTCAGGTTGTTCTTGATCCCTATAAGAAGAGGCAAAGAATACATTAATCGTCCTGTCGTTATTGGGCATTATAAAATTGGTACGCGTGTACTGTTCAGGCATCAAGCCTAACTCTTGCTCAACTACTAAACCCCCGAAACGAGTTCTCTCTTCTGGGCCTAGAGAATTTAGTTTTTCCACAATTGATCTTCTCTCTAGATTCGGTTCTTCGCCTCTATAACCTGACTCAGCAAAACTAACTAGTTCGTTTCCGGACAAGGGTGTGCCCATCAGTTTATTATCCGCTTCAAGGCCAACCACAGCTCTGCTTTCTGTAGTAGAAGACCGATTATACAGTGGCAAATCTAAAGGCTTGGCCACACCTTCTAAGGGACTATCTTCATTAAAAGCTTCTTGGGTAATATCCGGCCTGACCATGCCGAACTGATCAACAAAAGCTCCAGGCGCGTCTGTGCCTATGTTTGGATTGGGGGTAAAAGGATCTTCGGGCATTCCTTGGTCATTGGGAAACTCAAATTCATTTTCATTATCTATATCAAAAGCGCCGGCTTGCTCCATCTCATCGCCCCATTCGCCATCGTCGCTAAAATCATATTCAAAGGCAAAGGCACAGCCAAAAGAAAAGAAGAAAACAATAGCTGCGAGAATTAGTTTAATCATTGGAACATTTTCCCTTGTCATTAATGGCCTGTCTTTCTGAAACTTCTTTCGAAATCAATATCCTCTTGTACGCTTTTAGGAATCTCGGGTATTTCTATAGCTGGGGAAGCGCCAAAAAGCGCTTCACGGTGCTTCTTTGCCAATTCAGTAATTTTCTGCGGGTCAATAGTCTGGATAAATTGGATTTGATTGGCAAGATATTTTTTACCCATATATTCAACTTCTTTTGCCGCGGCATATTCCTTTGCCCTCTGGATATCTTCATCAGTGGGGCCCCAGTCTTCTTCGAGCATTTTTGTTTCAAGCAATTTGTCCGCAATATAATCAGAGTAGCCCAAATCATGAAGCATTCTTGGAAAAATAGAGCTTGCCGCATAGGTATGTTCCGGGGAACCTACTTTTTGCTCTGCTTCTGTTGCGCCAGGCAGCATTTTTTGCGCCAGTGAAGACATTTGAACTAAAACAAACTGCGGCGATTTGGTATCTGATAATTCCTGCAGCATCGCCCCTAATTCATGCGTGGAAGCTTCCCAAAGCTGGCGCGGCGGACGCTCTAAAAAATAATAGGAAACATCCAAAGGTACGCCCTGTTGAGACCAATCCCGTATTTGACCATCAATCATTATATGTCCTTTTACTTCGTGCGCAAAATCATCCTGGATAAGCGAACGCGCATCCATTTTTTCTGTTCCTAGTCCGTGAAAGTCTTCATCGCTCTCTTTAAAAACCTGCCCTATCTCTTCGACATATTTACGCTCTCCTTGCTCCCGGGCAACTACTTTAGGTATATCTATCAGCGCTGAATTTGTTTTGGGAGAGGCAAAAGCATCTGGCTGCCGGATCAACTGGTCCCGGTAATTATTTGCGTAGATAAGCGTCCCGGTTTCTTCGCTGCCGGGGATATTCACCGCAACTTCTGTATATGGTTTAATAATGCCAAAGTTCTCCTTAAAAACAGCTGCCTTGTAACGGCTTCTTTCTTCCGGGTTCATCGTGGCCATGACTTCTTCATGAGAATGAACTTCTAAATCCACCTTGCCTTCCACATAATTTTTTTCTATAGAAGGGGCAAGGCCGCTCCAGTCAAACTGGCCAAAAGAAACACTTTCCATTTCTAATCCCGCAGCTGCCCGTTGCGCTGAGAGCGCATTATCAATGCCTTCCCTGGGATAACCTCGGGCTTCCAGTTTCTTATAATCCTCTTCGGTTAAGTTCATATACATAGGTAAATCTGCTGGCTGCGCCTCGTCTGAAGCTTCGACGGGCGGCACGTAAAAATCACTAGTAGGATCACCCGTGACCGCCCAAAGATTCGGGTCTTCTGTCTGCGCATCAGCGCCAACATCAGCAGCAAAAAGAGGTGTAAGCGAAAGAAAAAGGCTAAAAACTGTAGTTAGGACTATTTGTTCCGTAAAAAATTTCTCTAGTGAGTTGCGCATTTTTCTCCTTTTTTGAAAATAAAAACCGGGTTGTCAAATACCTTTAAATTTCTGCCTCGGTATTCGGCAACCCGGCTATCTTATGCAATAAAGACCCGTGGCTTTGCGCCCCCTGATTACTCAGGGTTTGCCCTCCAATAGCTTTTTTCGTTCCGTGGCTTTATGTATAAAATATAATATATATTAGGTAAGAAACAAGGTAGGAAAAGAGCTAAAAAGAGAGCGTTTTCTTTGGAATTTTCTGAAATTATTGGCTGGATTTAAGCTTTTTTAGGCGTTCTTTGATTTTTGCTTCGTGGCCGATATCGGTAGGCTCGTAATATTTGACTTTTTTGCGGGTGTATTTTTGCTTCACGTAATGACCGGGAAAATCGTGGGCGTATTTATAATCTTTCCCATGGCCTAATTTTTCTCCATCGGCAGTGGCGTCTTTTAAATGGTCAGGAACTTCCTGAACTTTTTCGCTTTCAATATCCCCAAGGGCTTTATCAATTGCCAAATAGCTGGCATTTGATTTGGGCGCGCAGGAAACATAAATACAAGCCTGCGCCAAAGGAATGCGCGCCTCCGGCATTCCGACAAATTCCGAAATCTGCAGTGCTGCATTTGCTAATACCAAAGCCAAAGGATCAGCATTGCCCACATCTTCAGCAGCTAAAATACAAATCCTGCGCGCGATAAAACGCGGGTCCTCTCCGGCATAAAGCATCTTTGCCATCCAGTAAATTGCCGCATCCGGATCAGAGCCGCGCATGGATTTAATAAACGCCGAGGCAGTATCATAATGCGCGTCTTCATCATGATCATAGACCACAGCTTTTTTCTGAATTGATTCCTCTGCAGCTTCGAGCGTGAAATTTATCGAGCCGTCTTTGGATTTGGCAGTAGTAAGAATTCCGATTTCTAAAGCATTGAGTGCGCGGCGGGCATCCCCTTCTGAGGTTTTTGCTAAAAATCCCAGGGCCTTTTTTTCGCTTTTAACTTTTAAATTCCCCAGTCCGCGCTCTTTATCCAGTAATGTGGCATTAAGAATATCAAGGATTTCATTTTCCTTTAATGCTTTTAATTCACAAACCAGCGAACGGGAGACCAATGGAGAGGCCAAAGAAAAAAACGGATTGTGCACAGTTGCGCCAATTAAAATCGGATTCCCATCTTCTATATCAGGTAACAAAACATCCTGCTGGGCTTTATTAAAACGATGGATCTCGTCGATAAAAAGAATGGTTTTTTTATTGGTAGAGGACTTGGTGTATTTTGCCTGGGCAATGACTTTTCTTAATTCCTCAACATTGGAAGTGGTGGCATTAATGGCAATATAATTTGCTTGAGTGATATGGGCAATACACCAGGCCAGGGAAGTTTTGCCTACACCAGGAGGCCCATATAAAATTAAAGAGCTTAAACGGTCAGCCTCAATTGCCCGGCGCAGAAGTTTTCCTTCGCCTAAAATGTGGGTTTGGCCGGCGAATTCATTTAAATCTCGCGGCCGCATACGCACAGCTAAGGGCTGGTCTTTTAAATTTTCCTGATTTTGCTTTTCGAAGAGGTCCATAAAGATACGTCCCCGCCTGTGCCGTTGGAAGGATATACTGAACCATTTTGGTTTCAGGTGGGCGCCCTATCACATCTCACCGAAGCAAGAAGGAAATCAGGCTCCCTTGATAATCGTGTTGGTTCAAATATTATCAAATTCCCAACGCGCACCGCAGGGACAATTTAATTATAGCACTGTAAAAAAAGAAATCAACATCTTAAGCTTTTTTACCTGAATTGCGCGCTGAATTTTTCGCTTAAGGCTTGAGAAATCGCGGATAATACCGGCTGCACCTCGGTTTCAACTAAGGTGCGCTGAGCAGAACGGAAAAAACATGAGATGGTTAGGCTCTTAAAACCGGCAGGAACCTGCTTACCTTTGTAAAAATCGCTTAACTTTACTTCTTCCAAGATCAGGCCGGCCTTTTCTTTGATTTCTGAAAGAATCGCACTCAGAGAAACCTCTTCTTTGACAAGAATACTTAGGTCCCTAGTAATTCCCGGGTAAAGTGGCAAAGAGATAAATTTCTTCTCTAGCTTGGCATGCTTTAAAATCAACTCCAGGTTTAGTTCAGCAAGTGCCAGATTTTTGTTTTTTATATCGAGCCTTTCCGCAGCTTCTCTGGGCAATATATTCATTACTCCTACTTTAATTCTTTCTACAAAAATAGCTGCTCCAACGTTAGATTCCGTCTCAAAAGTATAATCTTTTATACCTAGGCGCGTAAAAAGAGTTTTGACTATGCCTTTTAAATCTAAAATTCCCAATTCATAACTGACTTTTCCTTGAGGTAATATCCAAGATTTATTCCCACATAAGGCAATCGCTAAAACTAATTCTTCTTGGGCTTTAAGGTTTTGCGCTAAAGAGAATGCCTTGGCAATTTCGAAAATCTGCACTAATTCCTGTTTCTGATTTAAATTGTGGGCCGCGCATTTTGTCAAATTTAAAAGTAGCGTTGGCCTTAAAATTTCCTGCTCCTTACTTAAAGGGTTGGCAATTTCTACCGGTAGAGATATTCCTGCGCCAAAATCTTTTAAACCGCCTCTCTCAATCAAGCTATAAGTAATCACCTCATTAAGGCCACAACCCACGAGGATATTTTTTACTAACCCCACCAATTCCCAGGTTGTGCCGGAACTTAATTGCGGCGCAACTCTTGGTAGAGTCCTGGGAATCCGATCATAGCCGTAGATACGCGCGATCTCTTCAATTAAATCAATTTCTTTTTTAACGTCCTGGCGGTATCCAGGCACATTCACCGACAAAGAATCTTTTTTCTTAAGTTTTACCGCAAACCCCAAATAGTTAAGAATTGACTTGATTTTATTTGTCTCAATCTTTGCCCCTAAAAGCCTTTCTGCATAATCAGGATTAAGAGAAATTGGCGGAGTTTTTGTTTTTGCTAACCCCTGGCTCTTGCCAGCCTCTACTGTTCCAGCAGCGATTTCCTGGATCAGCGCAATCGCCCTGGCTCTTGCCTTTTGCGCGGTTTCTAAATCGACCCCTCTTTCAAAACGATAAGAAGATTCCGTCTGGATGCCTAATTTTTGCCTGCCACGCCGCACCAGTAAAGGATCGAAAATTGCCGCTTCCAGGAGAATGTTTTTCGTCGCAAAGGAAACTTCGCTATGCTTACCACCCATCACACCTGCAATAGCCTGGGGCTTTTCTTGATCTGCAATCACTAAAATCTCAGGACTTAATACCCGCTCTACCTCGTCAATGGCAATAATTTTTTCTTTTTCTCTTGCCCGGCGAATAATAATTTTTGGAGAAGCCAATTTTTCTAAGTCAAAGGCGTGTAAAGGCTCTCCATATTCAAACAAAACATAATTTGTAATATCCACAATATTATTGATACTACGGCAGCCGACTGATTCTAATCTGGCTTTCAACCAGGTAGGCGAAGGAGCAACTTTTACATTCTTGATAATAGTAGCGGTATATAAGGGACAGTCTTTTTTATTTTCTATCTCGATTGTAAGCGCCTGTCCTGCTTTACTTGTGACTTGTGACTTGACGACCTTGTGGCCTTTTAATTTTTTACCGGTAATTGCCGCAACTTCTCTCGCTACTCCAATCACACTTAACCAATCCGGGCGGTTAGAGGTGATCTCGATTTCAAAAATGAAGTCGCCTAATTTTTCTTCCACCGACTTCACTTCAATTCCTGCCATAGTGAGCTTATCTGCCAGCTCTTTTGCCGGTAGTTTAATCTCTACAAAATCCTTGAGCCAGTTGTAAGTTACTTTCATTCTAAAATTGCTCCAAAAATCTTAAGTCATTTTCGCAAAACAAACGGATATCATTGATCCCATACTTCAACATGGCAATTCTCTCGATCCCCATCCCAAAGGCAAAACCGGTATATTTTTTAGGATCATACCCAACATGCCCAAAGACATTGGGATGGATCATCCCAGAGCCCAAAATCTCCAGCCATCCTTTTCTTCCGCAGACCGAACAACCTTTCCCCTTACAAATAATACAAGAAATATCCATTTCCGCCGACGGCTCGGTAAAAGGAAAAAAATGCGGGCGAAAACGCATCTTAATATCATCTCCGAAAACAGCTTTGGCAAACATCTCTAAGGTGCCTTTTAAATCAGAAAATTTTATATCACTATCTACCATAAATCCTTCGATCTGATGGAACATAAACAAATGTGATGCATCTGTGGCATCGGGCCGATAAACCCTGCCCGGCACGATTACGGCGAGCGGTGGCTTACGTGATTTCATCACCCTAATCTGCACCGGAGATGTATGGCTGCGCAGTAGTAGTTTTCCTTCTTGTGACGTGTGACTTGTGACGTGTGACTTTATATAAAACGTATCAAACGCATCTCGCGAAGGATGCTCCAAAGGAATATTTAATCCGGTAAAATTATTATATTCGCTTTCGATTTCCGGCCCTTCAACAATGGAAAACCCCATGCGCGTAAAAATCTGGCAAATTTCCTCCATTACTTGTGTAATCGGATGCAATCTGCCGATTTGATGGGTAACCGCCGGCATTCCTATATCCATTGTATTAGTGATCTGAACGGCTGCCTTTGCGCCTAATGCCTTTTCTTTTTCTTCAACCAAGCGGTTGAGGGAATTTTTCAAAGCATTGGCTTGCTGGCCAAAAGTGGCACGCTCTTCCTTGGCAAGCGTTGGAATTGCGCTGGTTAATCCAGCGACGACACCTTTTCTACCAAGGTATTTCAGGCGAAAAGCTTCCAATTCCAGCAAAGAATTTATTTTGGTTATTTCTTCTTCAATGGTTTTTTGAAGAGCTGCAATATCAATACCAGGCATAATCCTCCCAATAAACTTAAAGCGAGATTTCTTTTCCCTAGATTAAGCTGCTCAATTGCTACTTTACCTACGGCGATTTTTTTTATCGCCTGGGCATGAATATCTAAGTCTCCGCCGTGCTCACTACAGGCTCGATGAAAAATCCCTGTTATCTCTAGCAAATCCCCTTTTGATTTATAACTACCTGTATAAATTATATCCTGAACTTTATTTTTGCCTACCCAAATTCCGATCGCATTTGACCCGTCGTTAATATTTAACCAGGCGTACTCTTGGCGTACCATGAGATCGCCGATTATCTCTCCTTCATAAACAACAACTTTCCCGTCGTATTGAGCGGCACGGCTGATTAATTCTGCGCTGGTAAGCGGCTGGGCAAAAGCATTATGAAAAACGGAGACTGATAAAACGCAAATCACAAAGTAAACAAAAGTTCTCATTATTTTCCTTTTATCGCTGCAATAAAAAATCCGATTAAAGTAAAGATCGACATAAACTCTAGCCTGCCTGCCCACATCTGGATTATATATGTATATTTAAGCGCAGCAGGCATACTGGCTGCGGTCACTCCGCAGGATAATCCTACATTTGCCGCCGCAGAAGTAGACTCAAACAATGCGTTTAAAAACGGATAGCCAAAAAACATCCCAACGCATGAGCCTAGCCCGTAAAGTATTAAGTACGCCAGCGTGATTAAAAGCGCGCTTCTTACCTGCTTATCCTCTAAAAATATTCCTTTAATGTGATGAAATTTCTGGATAATCACTGCCCGTTCCGGAAGAATTATCTTTTTCACGTCCTCAATAAGCGCCTTAAAAATAATCCCTATTCTTAACATCTTGATTGCTCCGGTAGTAGAGCAAACCGCGCCTCCCAATGCCATGGCGCATATCACCCCCACCATTGCCAAGTGACTCCATTCATTATTAAACTGAATGGCATAAATGGTCTGAAAACCGGTTCCGCTATGCCCGGAAATTAACTGATAAAAACCTTTACGGAAAAGAGTAATTGCCCGAGGATAGATATTAATCTGGGTCAGGCCCAGCGCGGTAATAAAAAATGTAATCAGTATGGTAATAAAGAGTGTGCGGGTTTCGATATTTTTAAAGATTTCCCTGCGTTTGCCTGTCCAGAGGCAGTAATGCAATTTAAAGTTCAAAGAGCCTAAGATCATAATCACAATCGTCACAATTTCAAAAGCCAAGCTATGGTAATAAAGTATGTTTTGCGATTGCGGGGCAAAACCTCCAGTGTCAAAAGCAGCCATAAAAATACAGGCCCCGTGAAAAAGAGCATTAAAAGGCTTCATCCCCAGAGATATCCCGATAATCCCCAGCGCGACAGTACCTAAAATCAAATAAACAATACTCACCAGCCAAATAAACCGCGAGGTATGGATAACGTTTGGCAGGATCCTCTCGTCGCGCGCCTCTCCTACATACATCTTAAAAGCACCAGAGGCACCTTTGACGAAAAAAGAAAGCGCAACAATCACTATTCCCTGGCCGCCGATAAACATGATCAAATGCCGCCAAAGATTATGTGTCAAAGAAAGATGGTCCAAATCCTGCACTAAGGCTAGCCCGGTGGTTGCAAAACCTGACATTGCATCAAAACAAGCATCCAGATATGAATTCCAGTGCCCGCTTAAATAAAGCGGGATAGCCCCAAGTGCTGTGGCCACCAACCAGGAAAGCGAAACCACAATCATCCCCTGCATCCAGTTCAAATCTTTTTCTGTAGCACAGGCCTTGGTTAAAATTAAACCGATGATCAGTGTAATTTCCATGCCGATAAAAAAGTCTAAAACAGGACTGATCTCTGCTTGGGTAAGACCAAATAAAATCGGCACAGCCATGATCAGGCCTAAGGCAATAATGATTTTTCCTAGGTAATAACCGATAACCTTGATATCTTCAAGGCGGGGACGCAGGATCATCTTTTTAAGGTTAGCGCCAAACAAATAAAAAATGCCGCCAACATAATTAGTGCAGAATACAAGACTTCCGTAGCAATACCGAGGATAGCGTGAAAAGGGAGTTTTATTTTCATTTTTAAAGTTTACCGGCTAGTAAATTCAATAATTGGGGCTCGTTCCCAACCAGGGTAATGGCAATACAATCGTCTCCGGCTTTTAAAATTGTGGTTCCTTTTGGGACGATTACTTCGTCTTGGCGCAGAATCGACACCAGCACTGAATCCGCCGGCCATTCTATCTCCTGAACTTTACGGTCAATTACCGGAGAATCCTTGGGTAAATCTATACGCACGATCGCAAGCTTTCCGCGTTTAAAACTCATCAAGTTCACAAAATCCGAGAAAGAAACTTCTTCTTCGATAATCTTGGCAATAATTTTAGTAGAGTCAACCGGCACATCAATTCCCAGTTCAGAAAATGTATGCTCGTTATCAGGATTATTCACTCTTCCGACGGTACGTTGAATATTGAATTTTTCCTTGGCCAGTTGGCAGATAATCAGATTGTCTTCATCGTCGCCGGTTACCGCGGCTAAAACATCCGCCCTCTCTGCGCCCGCCTCTTCTAAAATCCGCGGGTCGCAAGCGTCGCCGTTAATCACCAAAGCCTCTAGCTCCTTAGCGATCTCCTCACAGACTGTTTTTTCCTTCTCAACTATACTCACTGTATGGTTACCAAGGCAGAGTCGCCTGGCTAAAAAAAATCCCACTTTTCCCGCTCCAATAACAATAATATACATAATTTTATCCTAAGGAATTATAAATTAAATTTCTCTTTAATCTTCTCTA
>Ga0105164_10001258_pt1 | contig 16350 bp, 13 predicted proteins | sample VDWuncwatermetaG_FD_89674 | JGI IMG/M metagenome (GOLD analysis project Ga0105164, IMG submission 89674) | Wastewater microbial communities from Netherlands to study Microbial Dark Matter (Phase II) - VDW unchlorinated drinking water | ecosystem: Environmental > Aquatic > Freshwater > Drinking...
AATGGAAACTAAGACCGGACAGAATCTTACGGATTTGGCCGAGGGAAATCGAGATGTTCGGATGCAGTTTAAGGATCTCTTGGCAGCACCCAAACGCCTCCTCTCAAGTCCCTGCTGGTCGGGAATCATTGCAAACGGTCGCACTTATTCCGCCTTCACCTACAACGTGGAACGGCAGGTGCCATGGCGGACTCTTACCGGACGCCAGAGTCTCTACCTGGACCACGAAGGTTACCGTGCTTTCGGCGAGCACTTGCCGACTTACAAACCCAGACCCGCCGTCGACGTCTACGGGGATCTCGATGCGACTCCTCAAACTAGCCCCGAAGGAGAGGTGCCTAGCCTTAGGCTCAACTACCTCACGCCCCACGGAAAATGGCATATTCATTCCACCTACGGCGATACGATTCGAATGTTAACTCTTTCTCGCGGGGGTGAACCCTTTTGGCTGAGTGAAACGGATGCCACCACTCTGGGAATTGCCGACAATGACTGGGTCGAAGTTCATAACGACAACGGAGTCGTTGTCACCAGGGCGTGTGTGAGTGCACGAATCCCTAAAGGGGTCTGCATCATTTACCACTCCCCTGAACGAACCTACTCCGCGCCTAAATCACCACTTCGAAACAAGCGTCGGGCGGGAGGACATAATTCGCTCACAAGAGTGCATTTGAAGCCAAATCTCATGCTCGGTGGGTACGCTCAATTCACTTACCATTTTAATTACTGGGGACCCACGGGTTGCAATCGGGATACCCACATCATGGTACGGCGGCTTGATAAGGTTGAACGATAGGAGAATAAATGGACGTCCGATCACAGATTTCAATCCTGTTTCACCTCGATAAATGCATTGGCTGCCACACCTGCTCAATCGCCTGCAAGAACTTGTGGACCGATCGCAAGGGCGCTGAATACATGTGGTGGAACAACGTCGAGACCAAGCCGGGAACCGGTTTTCCACATCGTTGGGAGAATCAAGAGGACTACAAAGGGGGATGGGTCAAGCAAGGCAACTCGATTGACCTTAAAGGGGCCGGCAAATTTCGCGGCCTGAAAAATATTTTTCATAACCCCAATCTGCCCATCATCGACGACTATTACGAACCGTGGACTTATAAGTACGAAGATCTATTCAATGCGCCAGAGGGAAATGATCAGCCGGTAGCACAGGCCATTTCACAAATCACAGGAAAGCCTATCGAGATAAAGTCTGGGCCTAACTGGGATGATGATCTAGGAGGTTCTCCCCTCTATGCTCGAAAAGATCCCAATCTTGAGAAATTGAACGCGCAGGAACAGGAAGATCTATTCAAGGTAGAGAAACTCGTGATGATGTACCTGCCGAGAATTTGTAATCACTGCCTGAACCCATCCTGCGTGGCGAGTTGTCCTTCCGGGGCCATTTACAAGCGCGGCGAAGACGGCATCGTACTGATTAATCAAGAAAAATGCCGCGGGTGGCGCATGTGTGTGACCGGCTGCCCGTATAAGAAGGTTTTTTACAATTGGTCGACCGGAAAATCCGAAAAATGCTTACTATGCTACCCTCGCATTGAGGCAGGAGAGATCCCCGCCTGCATGCACTCCTGTGTCGGCAGAATTCGTTATCTGGGCGTTCTGCTCTATGACGCCGATAAAATGAAAGACGTCGTGCATCTGGATGAAGATCAACTGGTCGAAGCCCAGCGGGATATGATTCTAGATCCCAGCGATCCGAAAGTAATCTACGAGGCGAGAAAGAACGGAATTCACGATAGTGTGATTGAGTCGGCTCAGAAATCCCCTGTCTATCGCTTCGTGAAAGAATGGAAGATGGGCCTTCCATTACATCCGGAGTACCGCACGCTACCAATGCTCTTTTATGTTCCGCCCCTTCTTCCCATTTTGGGCAAAATGAATCTCGATGTTTATGACACATCCTGCGCCGATTATTTTTCGACGATTGATAAGGCTCGATTGCCGGTTAAATACCTCGCCTCCCTCTTCACTGCGGGAAATGAGGGCATGGTGCGCGAGGTCTTAAAGAAAATGATGGCGGTTAGGATCTACCGACGTTCCGAAACAGTGGGAGATATTCAAGGGGCCGATATGGCTCTGAAGGAAGCCGGGCTAACCCGGGCGGTAGCCGAAGATATTTACACGCTGACGGCACTTGCGACTTTAGAAGACCGTTTTGTGATTCCACCATCGCATCGGGAAGAAGCTCTCGCGATGGAGGGAATGGAACTAGTGAAACCCGGAGATCTAGGTTTTGGTTTCCGAGACCGACCGGAGCGGATGTAATATGAAAAATACGAACATTTATTCTTATCTTGCCGATACGCTTTCCTACCCACACAGCGAGTACGCAACCACGGTTGCGAAGTGCGCAGACACTCTGCAGACTCACTTCCCCGAAGTTAGCCCTCGATTTACCGAAATGTTGCAGTTTGCTTCCGCATCCGACGCCGCTCGCCTTGAGGAAGCGTATACCAGCACATTCGACATCAACGCCGTTTGCCACCTCGATGTCGGTTATCAGCTCTTTGGTGAGGATTACAAACGGGGCGCATTGTTAGTCGAGCTATCTCGAGTCCAACGAGAGGCCGGAGCTCCTGTTGGGACCGAGCTAGCGGATCATTTGCCGGTTCTGCTTCGCCTCTTGCCCAAGATGGCAGATACTGAAGAGCGTAGCGAACTTGTACGCCGATTGCTCCTTCCCGCCATAGAGAAAATGATCGCTAGTTTTCCCGAGGCATCGGCAAACGTTTATCGGTCTAGTCTCAGGGTTACGGCTTGTGTCTTGGAAACCGATTTCGGGCCTCGAATTGAATTCCCGGTCCAACCCGACTATTCGGCTCAAATCGAAGAGGTGATGCATGTTTGACCTCGCACTCTTTGTCATCTTCCCCTACGTCGCCCTTGTTCTTGAAATCGCAGTCTCCTTCTACCGCTACTTCGGCGGTAGTTATAAGTTTTCCTCCCTATCGTCTGAATTTCTTGAGGGGAGAGAGCTCTTTTGGGGCTCGCAGCCGTGGCACTACGGGATACTTTTCGTCCTAGTCGGCCACGTCGTTGGATTTCTGTTTCCTAAAGAGGTTCTACTCTTCAATGAGGTCCCAGTACGAAGGCTGATTCTCGAGGTCACGGCCCTCACGTTTGGGTTAATGGCTCTCTTAGGGCTTTTGGTTCTCATTAAGAGGCGACTAACGAACGATCGCGTTTGGGCCGTGACTGCGAAGATGGACTTGTTCGTTCTCTTTCTTCTTCTCATTCAGACTTTTTCGGGAATCTACATTGCCGTTCAGTACCGTTGGGGCTCCAGCTGGTATGCGAGTGCGTTAGTTCCGTATTTGCGTTCCCTTTTTGTTCTGAAACCAAATTTGGAATACATCGCGCCGATGCCATGGGTGGTGAAACTGCATATCGCTAATGCGTACTGTTTGATTGCGGTATTACCCTTTACGCGGCTGGTTCATTTCTTGGTACTGCCGGTGTCCTACGTGTGGAGATCGTGGCAAGTCGTTATCTGGAATTGGGATCGGAAAAAGATTCGCAAAGTATGAAGAAGATTGTCACAGGTCTATTGGTTTTGACGGTCATCGGTCTCTTCGTTGAGCTTGCAGCTGTTCAGGCGAAGAAGATTGGCAACACTCAAGGGTATGAGCCCGATCAGCCGATTTCTTTTTCGCATAAGATCCATGCTGGAGAGAACAAAATCAATTGCCGCTATTGTCATTTTGCTTCCGAGCGTGGGCGAATTGCTGGGATTCCTCCCACGCAACTATGCATGAACTGCCACGATCAAGTCAGGAAGGACTCGCCTGAGATCGCAAAGCTGAGAGAAGCGATTGCAGATCAAAGGCCCATTGAATGGGTCCGCGTGCATGAACTTCCCGCATTTGTCTATTTCAACCACAGCGAGCACGTCCGAGCGGAAGTCAATTGCCAAGAGTGCCATGGGCCTGTCGAATCGATGACCCGAATGCGGCAGCACTCTTCCTTAACGATGGGTTGGTGCCTCGACTGTCATCGGAACATGGGAAATGCCCCGCCCCATGACATCAAAACAGCGACAGGAGGCGATTGTGCTAGATGCCATTATTAAAGTGGATGGGAACCATGGACGATAGAATTATCGACGCGCCAAAGTACTGGCAGAGTATCGAGGGCCAGCCGGTTTCCGATGCTGATGAATTCCCAAGTGGTTTTGTCGAAGAAATTTTCGAAGTCGTTAATGCGAATAAATCCCGCAGAGAGTTTCTTACCGTTCTCGGATTTTCGGTTGCCATCCCGGCTCTCACTTCTTGCCATAAGATCCCTGTCACCAAGGCGCTTGGATTTCTCAATCGTGAGGAAGATACGGTGCCTGGGGTGGCAAATTGGTACGCATCCACTTGTGGGGGCTGCGAGGCCGCTTGTGGTTTACTCGTCAAGACGCGTGAAGGTCGCCCCATCAAGGTTGAAGGGAACCCCGATTCTCCACACTCACGCGGAGGCGTCTGCGCCGTGGGGCAAGCGACAGTACTCTCTCTCTATGATTCCTCTCGGTTTATTCAACCCTTGGCCGAAGGTCAACCGACGACGTGGGCGGCAATTGACGGTAAAATTCCTGAGCTGCTTCGTACCGCAAACTCCCAAGGAAAGATCGTTCTGATTACGGGCCGTGTTTCAAGCCCGTCGACATTGGCGGTCATCGCGAAGTTTCGGGCGAAATACCCGAACTTTGAACATATCCCCTATGAACCATTTTCCTATAGCGCCCTCTTTGAATCCTTCGAAAAAACGCATGGCCTAAGCGCTATTCCAAACTATTCGCTTTCTGACGTTGATACCTTGGTCAGCGTGGGGGCCGATTTCCTGGGCAGCTGGTATGGGCCCGTCGCCTTCGCAAAAGACTATTCCGCCCAGAGAGACGTCAGCAAACGAAAGGGAGCGATGCTTCGGCATGTTCAAGTTGAAGCGCTGATGAGTGTCGCGGGAAGTAATGCCGATCTCAGAGTTCCCGTGGCCGCAGGAGACGAAACGCACGTTCTCGCAGCTTTGGTTCGGGAAATCTCCACTCTCTCGGGGAGATCGATTGAGTTTCCGGCTTTGCAGCTCGACGCGGGTTTATTGACCGCGGTTCGAGCGATCGCCGCCGATCTGTGGAAGGCCAAAGGCAAATCACTCGTCCTCTCGGGATCAAACCGAGTGGATGACCAGATGGCGGTCAACGCAATCAATGAACTCTTGGGAAATATGGGACGCTCCGTAAAGCTTGTGGCGGCAACCGAATTCGCCGTCGCATCGGATACCCGTTTCGAGAACCTAGTGTCCGAAATGGTAGGCGGAAAGATTTCAGCACTGCTCAGCATCGATGCCAATCCCGGCTATGCTTATTACGCACCGGAGCGCTGGAAAAGCGGCGTTTCAAAAGTGCCGTTGCAGATTTCCTTCGCCGACGCGCCTAATGAAACCTCTAAGAGCGCTCACTATATCTGCCCTGGAAATCACTTTCTGGAGTCCTGGAATGATCACGCCTTGGGTAGCGGAAAGTATGGGTTGACCCAACCTACGATTCAGCCACTACGCGCCACGCGCATGTTTCAAGAGAGCCTCTTACGTTGGGCGGGTGAGACTTTAGATTATTACGATTTCATTCGATCGCATTGGAAAGCGCAGATTTTTTCGCGTCAAAGGCGACAGCTTCTTTTTGAAGGGTTTTGGAGTCAGGCCGTCCATGACGGAGGGATTGACGTCGTCGAAGCTTCCCATGCGAAAGCCACGTTCAAGAATCCACGATTGAATTTCGATTTGGGAAAACGTGAAGGCTTGGATCTCATCCTTTATCAGAAAACCGGCATCCGAGACGGGCGGCATGCTAATAATCCTTGGCTTCACGAGCTCCCGGATCCGATCACTAAAGTCACCTGGGATAACTACGCCCAACTCGCGCCGGAAACGGCGTCCAAGAACGGCGTAAAAACAGGGGATATGATTTCCATTCAAAAAGGAACGATCCATTTATCCCTTCCCGTTCTTGTTCAGCCGGGATTGGGAACAAATACGGTGGCAGTCGCCGTCGGCTACGGAAGATCGGAATGCGGTAAGGCAGGGGTTGGTGTCGGGAAAAATTCCTACCCTTTCGTTGCTTTTGCCGAGGGTAACTACCAACGGATTCAGCGCGGCGTTCAGATCACCAAGGCATCCGGTCATTATGAGTTGGCTCTGACGCAAACCCACCACGTGATGGAAGGACGCGATCTCGTGCGGGAGGTCAGTAAGGCAGAAGCACTCAGCACCGCGACCGCATTGCATTCCACTCAGAAGGAACAGCCTTCGATGTGGCCAGAGCACAAGCCCGGAGAGAATCGTTGGGGAATGGCCATTGACCTTTCCAAGTGCACGGGTTGTTCGGCTTGCGTGATCAGTTGTCAGGCAGAGAATAATGTCCCAGTGGTAGGACGTGAAGAAGTCTTGAAACGACGAGAAATGCACTGGATTCGACTCGATCGCTATTATTCAGGAAATGAATCCAACCCTTCGGTGGTGCATCAGCCGATTCTTTGTCAGCATTGTGAGAATGCGCCCTGCGAAACCGTCTGTCCCGTTCTTGCGACGGTGCACAGTTCCGATGGGCTGAATCAACAAGTCTATAACCGCTGTGTCGGGACCCGATACTGCGCCAACAATTGCCCCTACAAAGTCAGACGTTTCAACTGGTTTGAATACAGCCAAGACGATGCGTGGGGACGGATGGCGCTCAACCCCGATATCGTTGTCAGGTCTCGCGGAGTCATGGAAAAATGTTCCTTCTGTATTCAACGAATTCAGGAGGGAAGGCTTAAGGCAAAGAAGGAGGGGCGAAAGGTCGCAGAGGGTGATTTCAAAGTAGCCTGCCAACAAAGTTGTCCTTCCGATGCCATTGTCTTTGGTGATCTCGCCGATCCCGATAGCAAAGTCGCCAAACTTCTTGAGCATCAAAAGGGTTATCAGTTACTCGAAGAATTGAATGTGCGTCCGCGGGTTTCTTTCCTTCCGAAAGTGAGGAACCCCTGATGAGCCACTCACCGGTTTCTAGCCACAGAAAGCCTCTTGTTATCGGCGATAAATCGTATGGTGATGTCACTCACGATGTCTTACGGCCCATTGAGGCTCGGCCAACCAAAGGATGGTACGTCTGCCTGATGGTAGCCGCGACATGCCTCGTTTTCGGTGTCGCAACCGTCTGGTACCAGATCGCTACAGGTATTGGAACCTGGGGTTTGAATAAAACCGTAGGATGGGCGTGGGATATTACCAATTTCGTGTTCTGGGTCGGAATCGGTCACGCGGGGACACTCATCTCGGCCATTCTTCTTCTTTTTCGACAGAAATGGCGGACGTCAATCAATCGCGCCGCGGAGGCAATGACGATCTTTGCGGTGATCTGTGCGGCCATTTTTCCGGTGATCCACATGGGTCGCCCCTGGCTTGCTTTTTGGATGTTCCCCTATCCGAACACTCGCGGTCCACTTTGGGTAAACTTTCGATCACCGCTGCTTTGGGACGTGTTTGCCATTAGCACCTACTTTACGATCTCACTCGTATTTTGGTACATCGGCTTAATTCCAGATTTGGCAACGATGCGAGACCACTCGTCGTCAGCCTTTAAACGAAAACTATTTGGAGTGTTTAGTCTTGGCTGGAACGGCTCCGCTCGAACGTGGGCACGCTACGAGACCCTTTGCCTGATTCTCGCCGGGCTTGCGACACCTTTGGTCGTAAGCGTCCATTCCATCGTTAGTATGGACTTTGCCACCGCCGTGATTCCGGGTTGGCACGCCACTCTGTTTCCGCCTTACTTTGTGGCGGGAGCAGTGTTTTCCGGATTTGCGATGGTTCTCACGCTAATGATTCTTACCCGAAAGGTGATGAAACTTGATTCCTACATTACGGATAGCCATCTGCAGATGATGTGCAAGGTGTTGCAGCTTACTGGGCTCATGGTGGCCCTGGCATACTCCACCGAATTTTTCATGGCGTGGTACAGCGGAAACGCCTACGAGCGCTTTGTTTTTATTAACCGTGCGACCGGTCCCTTCGCTTGGGCTTTCTGGACGATGGTAACTTGCAATGTGGTTCTTCCTCAGCTGCTTTGGATCAAGCGTCTCCGATTAAACGTTATGTTTCTGCTCGGCATGTCTATCATCGTCAATATTGGAATGTGGTTTGAACGATTTGTGATCATCACAACCTCGATCCACCGCGATTACTTGCCGTCGAGCTGGGCGGATTACTCACCGACCTGGGTCGAGAAAGCCACTTTTCTGGGGACGTTTGGCCTTTTCTTTACCTGCTTTCTTCTTTTTTTACGGTTTCTACCGATGATTGCCATCAGCGAAGTCAAAGGCGTTCTCCATTACGGCAAAGGACTTGGTAAGGAAGTGACTCATGGTTAGAGACGTCACCTATGCCTCCTTTTCCGACGATCAAGCCCTTCTTCATGCGGCCAAAGAACTTAAAAGTCGAGGGCATTCGCTCATTGACGCCTATACGCCGTTTCCCGTACACGGCCTTGACGAAGTCCTAGGAGAATCGCGGAGTCGTTTGCCTATCGTCTGCTTTGTTGCCGCAAGTATCGGCTGCGTGAGTTCGATGTGGTTCCAAGTTTGGACTTCCGCGCAAGACTGGCCGATTAATGTAGGCGGGAAGTCCTTTGCTTCAATTCCGGCATTCATCCCTGTCACGTTTGAGGTGACGGTTCTTTTGGGGGGACTTGTCAGTGTTGCGGGCTTTTTTTGCCGAAGTCGGCTCTATCCAGGAAAGAAAGTCATCACGCCTCATCGGAATGTGACTAGCGATGGATTTTGGATCGCGGTCGAACATGAGGCGGCTAAAGTAGATTCTGCCGTCCTTAGCAGCACCTTGAAGGATCTCGGAGCCTCCCATATCCAGCATGAGGAGCAGGAGCTATGAGGAGAGATTTTTCATCGCGGATGCTTGTCGTCGCAGCGCTTTTCGTAGGGCTTCTTGGGGGATGTACCGACGATCCCAGAGAGAAAGGCTTTGAAGTTTTTCCTGACATGGTTCATTCGGTTCCCTTCCAGCCCTACTCCAACAATCCTCTTACCGCGGATGGAAAGACGATGTTACCTCCCGTGCGGGGAACTGTCGCTCGGGGAACCGAGCCCTACCCTTACGGGTCTTCGGATGCGGATCGCGTGAAGGCATCGCGAGAATTAAAAAATCCGGTTCCGGAGACGCCTCAGTCGCTCGCCCGTGGTAAGGAGGTATATCAACAGATGTGCCTCGTCTGTCATGGAGTCTCAGGACAGGGAGACGGCCCTATCATTCCCAAATTTCCCAATCCCCCTTCCTTTACGACCAAAGTGGTTAAAGAACTTACCGACGGAGCGCTCTATCACATTATTACCCGAGGGTCCGGACTCATGCCTCCGCACGCGATGCAAATTTTGCCCCAAGACCGATGGAACCTGGTCCACTATGTCAACGGGTTGAGAGGAGCTAGCAAGGATGAGTAACTCGTTTCAGCTCCCAACCAAGTACCGAAACTGGGCTCTCACGTTGGTCGGAGCGGGAATCCTGTCCACGGTTATGGGATTTATTTTTTCACCAACAAACGTATGGATCAGTCTTCATATCGGTGCGATCTATTTTCTCAGTGCCGCCCTATTCGGAGGCTTCATTTTAGCGGTTGCGGAAGTTAGTAGCGCATCGTGGCTCGCCCCCTACAAGAGTGTGGCGGAGTGCATGACCTCTTTTCTCATCCCTGGGGGAGTTCTGCTCATACTGTCTTCTCTCGGCGGGGCGCACACGCTCTTTGAGTGGACTCACGCAGAGGCCGCTCTTCACCATCCCGTGCTGGCGGAAAAACAAGCCTACCTTAATCTTCCATTTTTTATGACTCGGTTGGTTATTTTTGTAGGATTATGGGTGTGGCTCTCCGGAAAGCTGATCAAGGCATCGAGAAATCAGTCGCCCCATCGGCTTAAGTGGGCGGTGATTTTCCTAATCGTTTTTGCCTTCACATTTTCCTTTGCGAGCTTCGATTGGATGATGTCAATTGAGCCGCATTGGTACAGCACCATCTTTGCACTGTATTGTTTTTCCGGATTTTTCGTCGCCGGCGTGAGTTGTCTGACGATCGCTGTCTTCGTGTTAGATAAGCACGGGTTCCTATCTGGTGTTGTTAACGACAATCACTACCACGATCTCGGGAAACTTCTTTTTGGATTTAGCACATTCTGGGCCTACATCTGGCTCTCGCAGTACCTACTCATTTGGTACACGAATATCCCTGAGGAAACGACTTACTATCTGCTGAGGACCCAGAACGATTGGGACTGGCTCTTTTATTTCAATCTTGTGCTAAATTGGATTGTTCCGTTCTTCGTTCTGATGCCACGAGGGATGAAGAGGAATCGGGAAGTGCTTCTCCGAGTGGGAATTTGCCTGCTTATAGGAAGATGGCTTGATCTCTTTCTCCTCATCGCACCCAAGGTCTTCGAATCATCGAAGGTGACGGGACCTTCCATTGGGTGGGTTGAGGTGGGAATTAGTTTGGGATTTGGAGGCTTCTTTGTTCTGGTGTGCGCAGCCGCACTCGCCAAACACAGAATGATCCCAAAAGAAGACGTCTATTTTGAAGAGGGCCTACACCTCACCCAGTGAGAGGAAAACACGATGCTCGAGCAAGAACCAGTCATAAAGATATTGTCACTCAAGCAGATGGTAGAAGACGTGTTGAAAGAGCACCACGAACCAACCCGACAGTGGATTGAACGGGCGAAAGTTCTTTTGCGCGAGGCTGCTGCGGAAAATATTGATAGCCCACTTATCAACAAGCTCGGAATGTCCTTTCAGTCCCTTGCGATGACGATGCACATGCACATGGAAAAGGAGGAAGAAGTTCTTTTTCCTATGTTTCAACGCATTGAGGACGGACTCAATACGGAAAAGATCTGCGGCGGTATCGAGAACCCGATTCGAGTGATGGAGAATGAGCATAAGGATCTCGATCTTCATTTCGAAAGAATTCGACGAATTACCAACAACTTTCAGAAGACCCCGGAAACCACTCCCGTGGTGAACGAACTCTACGAAGTTCTGAAGTCGCTTGAGTCAGATCTTAAAATTCATAGCGAGAAGGAAGAGCGTGAGCTCTTTCCGGCCGCGGTGGTGCGGGAAAAAAGAATCGTCGAGCACCGCGTGGAATGAGAGAACCCTACCGAATATTTTTCCCGCTCGGCCTGCTAAGCGCCTTTATCGGCGTGCTTTCTTGGGTACCCTTTGCGTTGGGGTATACCCAGAATTATCCAGGGACAGAGCATCCTCATTTGATGATCGGAGGGTTTCTCTTTGTTTTCGCACTAGGGTTCCTAATGACGGCGATTCCCCGCTTTACGGAAACGGCGCCCGCAAAACTCTGGGAACTTCTGTGCCAGACGGGAGTCGTTTTCCTTTTGATCGCAGCCGGGACGGCGAGTCTCTATTCGCCGCATTGGCGAGAAACAAGTCTCCTGCTGCAGATCGTCTCGTTAGTGTTGCTGATACTGTTCTGTGTCCCGCGCTTTCTATCCAAAAAAAGACAACCTCCCCCGTCCTTCCTGTTCATCGGCGTGGGAATTCTCTGCGGCCTTGTGGGAAGCGTCCTTCTCTATCTTGATGAACTGGGTTCGATCTCCGCAGAAATAGGCCTGACAGGCCGGTCCCTTTTCTACCACGGGATGATGCTCTCTTTTGTGATTGGCGTTGGAAGCCGTCTTATCCCGGCGCTCTTGGGCCATGAATCAAACCCCTTGAATGATGATGCGTCGCCTCGAGGTTCGTCGAGTTTAGGGATCTTAGTTGGGCTTGCCGTCGTTTATTTCCTGAGTTTTCCGATCGAGTTATTTTTCTCCCAAGAATCAGGTCGGGTTGCGCGAGCCGTGGTTCTGCTGTTCGTGTCTATCCGATTTTGGAGAATATTTGTCCCCCCGGTCAGGCAGGGCTCGCTTCCCACTTGGTTGCGTATTGCCGGGATAATGCTTCTCATTGGCCAGTGGAGTTTCGCTCTCTTTCCCAGTTATGCCGTGCATGGCGTTCATTTGACATTCGCCGGAGGGTATTCGCTGCTGACGCTACTCATTGCTACCCGAGTCGTTCTTTCTCACGGAGGGTACGATCTCTCCATTGAGCTGAAGTCTCGATCGCTCCATATGATTGGCGCTTTCGTTGCCATCTCGGCTCTTGCCCGCTTTTTGGCCCCCCTGGCACCGACGAGCTACGTTCATCATCTCGCCTACGCCTCCTTTGGCTGGAGCCTCGGAGTGGGCACATGGGCGGTTGTCTTTCTGCCACGCATTTGGAGCAAGCAATCGTGAACGACTATCAACTCGGCCTTTCACATCCCTTTCGAGTGTAGAACCACCAGTTTACGAAAGTCGCGACGATAACGAACATGACATAACCCACGAAAAAACCATTCGCGTTACCCGAGCTGGAGATCACAGCACCGATCAGAGACGCAAAGACAAAGGGACCGTAGGCGGCTACCGCCGAGGTCCAACCCATGACTCCCGCACGTTGAATCGGATTATGAGAAAAAATCATAGAATACTGACGGAAGGTGGCCGCATTCCCGATTCCGGTCAGAAAGAACAACGCCAGCATACAAGTCACGAAGCTCGGAAACACGTCGAGGCCGCTAGGGGCGAACAAACCGAGAGAAAACATGATCACCGTGACTGCGGCAAGGCCGACTCCAGTCAAGGTTGTTAGGATTGCCCCGCCCGTCTTGTCCGAGACGAAGCCAAACACGACCCGGCTCGCAGATCCAATCAATGGACCATAAAATGCGAACTTCAACGGATCGGGCGCATCGGGAAAGTCGCCGTACAGGCTCTTGATCATCAGCGGAAAACTGGCCGAAAGACCGGCGAAAGAGCCGAACGTCATGACGTAAATGATGGTGCAAAACCACGTGTGCTTATCCTTGAAGATTTCCAACTGTTCTTTAAAGGAAGCGCGAACCGGAATACTCCGTAGCACCACCCAGCTCGCGAAGGTGAGAAGGATTAATAGCGGCACGTACCAGAAGGCGGCACTCTGAAGGTAGATTTCTTTTGTGGCAACGACCTCACCGGCTTTGTCCTTAACGGAGAAGATCTGTGCGGCGCCGAAGGTGGCAAACCCCAACACGAAGGGAGTCATGAACTGAGCAAGGCTGACTCCGAAATTTCCAATCCCGGCTTGGATACCGAGTACAGTCCCTTGTAGCCGTTTGGGAAAGAAAAGACTCGTCGATGGCATATGTGACGAGAAATCTCCTCCTCCAAACCCTGCCAGGAAAGCCAAGACCATAAAGATCCAAAACGGCGTCTGAGTATCCATCACGGCTAGGCCAATCCCGATACAGGGAATGACTTTGATTAGAGTGGAGAAGGTCACGACAGTTCTCGTTCCGTAAATCGGAATCAAGAAAGTATGAAGAATGCGAAGCGTTCCGCCGGCAAGCCCTGGCATAGCAGCCAACCAAAAGAGCTGCTGCGTGGTGAACTTGAAACCAATCCCAGGCAACTTCACCACAATGGCGCTGATCATGAACCAGGTGGCAAAAGACAGCGTGAGAGTCGCTGTCGTCACCCACAGGGTTTTCCATGCCCGTTTTTTTCCCTCGGTTTCCCAGAATTGAGGGTCTTCAGGTGTCCATTTCTCAAGCCAAGTCGTCATCAAGCCTCCTATAGCTGGGCTACCCATTGCGCGTACCAAAACGTCGGATTGAAATCCCCAAGCTCAGCTTTTAAATATTCCCCGGGTAGGAGAACCCCGCCGCCAAGAGTCGCGGTAATTTCCTTGGTGACTGCGTAGGACAGAATGAGATCGAGTTCAGATCCAATCGCACTCGATCCATTGGTATTGGTGCCTAGTGCCGCAATTCCATTAAGTTTATAGGCGGGCGCAGAGGTCGACGTTCGCATCAAATAGTGAAAATCAAATTGTGCGGTAAGGCCTTCGGTCGGTACCGCCGTCAGATGGAGAACTCCGCCTTGAATATTTCGGCGGCCAAAGACATCGGCAATCCCAAGGTATTTATGAGCCAAGGGATAAAGTTGATCATAGCTCGATCCGGCCTGAAAGGCCTCCAATCCGATGCGGCTCTTAAAGGGGGCCTCAAAAGTCCATCCAGCTTCGAGATCGATTTGGTAGGCGCCTGCTGCGTCGATAAACTGAGAGCCGGCTTCCTTGGTTGCCTCCGCCCGATAATCAAAGGCGTCAAGCCGATCCTTGATTCTCACGCCAAGAGCAAATAACTCCAGATTGGATCCCGTGGTTTGATCCTGCCGGTAGAGCAAATAAAGATCCACAGCGCTTAGACCAGTGCCAAAATTATTGGCCGAGTACAACCCCAGAAGGTCACCGTCACCCGCTCCCTGGGCCGTCGCCGTAACTTTCGAAGCAAAGAGTTTGCTATAAAAGACATCTACCGACCCCAAACCATGAGAGTAACGAGCCCGTAGAGCATCAAAGCTTCGGCCGACATTGTCCCAATCAAGGCCGCTTAAGACCACTTCGTCTCCGTACGCCAAGAGCTGCCTTCCGAAAATAAATTGAAAGCTGTCCCCGGGACGATATTCGATCGCGGCTTGATGAATCCCCAGAGCAGTGTCAAAGGTGGTGCTGCTAGTGGACTGACTGGCATTGGTTGTCGTCGAAGTTCCCGGAAACTCTGGTTTGCCGAAAGCCTTGGAGAATTGGGGTTGTACAAAAAGTGAAAGCTCAGAGCCCTTGGATAATCTTATTTCTGGGCGAAGTCGAAGGAGAAATCCGGAACGGCTAGAGAGGTAATCCGTTCGCTCACTTCTTTCAAACCGGAATCGTCCCTGCCCGGAGAAGGTCGTCTTGACCCCAGATTCTTCCGCGCCCACTGCCAAGGTGAATATCAAGCCTATTGAGCCAAACCAAAATAACTTCTTCATCGACTAGTTTTCTCCTTCTAACGCACGATCCGAAGGATCGGGCACGGCGCCTTAGTAAACAAATCGTAAGTATGAACTCCCATCAATAACTTCCCAAATGGAGACCGTTTTTGGCTGGCGAGAATGATGAGGTCGGCGTTTTTTTCACGGGCCAGACCGGCTACCTCTTCAGCCACCTTCCCCTCACGCACCACTTTTTCAAAACCGGTGACGTTGAGCAGTTTTAGCTTTTCAGCCTCGCGGTCCAAGATCGCTCTGCCTTCGTCTAGCCACTGGTCCTTTACTTTTCGCCACTCCGCCGATTCACCGGCGAGCGCACCCAACTGTACGGCGTGATCATCGACATAAAGGAGCGTTAGCGTAGCTCCCGTAGTTTTTGCCAAATACGCAGCTTGAATGGTCGCAGCTTCGGTAAGTTCCGAGTTCCCGCCCACGGGGTAAATGATGTTTCGGTACGCCAACCCTCCGACGGCCGGTACTTTCGCTGTGACGACGGCGGGAATTTTCTCGGTATAAAGCGTTGTCTTCTCCCGAGCGCGGCCTCCGGCTTCGACCCAAGTGCGGGTCCACTTTCGCTGCGCCAGCCGAAGCACCACCAAGGCAACTACGCCCACGGTCGCGAAGACCATGAAGCCGCCAGTGAAACTGCCGGTATATTGTTTGGAAAGCCCCATCGCGTTGGGGATGATACCGCCCCCCAGGGCCCCGACTTCACCGATCATGCTTCCGGCAACTGCCGTCGATAGGGGCCATCGCAGTGGCACTAGTTGGAAGAGGGCTCCGTTGCCCGCGCCTAAAGCCGCAAAGCACAGCATGAACATTCCCGTAGTGGCAACCAGATTTAGTTGCAGGCCACTGGCCAGCGACGTGACGATGATGATTCCAAACATGAGGGTTAAAGTATTAATCCCACCCCAACGGTCAGAGATGTACCCACCCAATATCCGAATGCCACTTCCCATCAGAGCTGCCAGCATGGTGAGCTGCCCCGCTTGAATCTTGGAGACGCCAAATTGATCGTGGAAGTAGGTTGGAAGAAAATTGGAAAGACCGATGAAGCCACCGAAGGTGACGATGTAGACTAGATTGAAAACCCAACCATCCTTTTCCCACAGACAGCTGATGTGTTCTTTAAAAGACTGGTGCTCCTGATCGGGTGGTTCCTTGGCAAAAATGATCATGACCAGGATCGGAATCAACATGAACAGGGCGCCGAAACCGTACACGGTCTGCCACCCGAACTTTGTCGCAAGCGGAGGGGCGAAAAGTACGGCGAGGACCGTCCCACTATTGCCGGCCCCGGCGATGCCCATCGCCAACCCCTTGTACTTTGGCGGAAACCAACCCGAGCCCAGGGAGAGGGCCACACCGAAACTCGCACCGGCGATACCGAGCAAGATGCCCATCTTGAGCACGTCGTTATAGG
>Ga0105164_10001259_pt1 | contig 16349 bp, 11 predicted proteins | sample VDWuncwatermetaG_FD_89674 | JGI IMG/M metagenome (GOLD analysis project Ga0105164, IMG submission 89674) | Wastewater microbial communities from Netherlands to study Microbial Dark Matter (Phase II) - VDW unchlorinated drinking water | ecosystem: Environmental > Aquatic > Freshwater > Drinking...
CCCCTCCCCCACGTTGGAAGCGTCAATCCCGGCGTTGGCGCACACGAACCCGTGCCGCGTCTCCGTGATCAACACCCCCCCCTGCCGCCGCACGATGCGCACGCTCTCGCGCAGGATGAGCTCCGCCAGGCGGGGGTCCTTCTCCGTCTCTCGGGCCAGCCGCTCCGCCTCCGGCGACGGCGTCACCTCAGCCAGCGCCACCACTCGCCCCTCGGCCTTGGACACGACCTTTTGCGTGACCACAACCACGTCCCCGGCCTCAACCCCGGGCCCTCGCCCGGCCGCGGCCACGATCAGCTCCGCCAGATCGTCCCCGGCTTGTATTTCGGGTAGCCCCGAGAGGCCCAGGATACGGATCTCGGTAGCGGTCACCAGGCTAACATCCCGAGACACGGCGCAGGCGACGCGAGATAATAGGCAGGCCCAACTGTCATCGCTTCGAAGTAGCAGGCGCTATCGCTCCGCTCATTCCTTCGACGGGGCTCAGGATGAGCGGAACGGGGCATGATGCTTAGCCCAGACGTTCCTTCCCGCTCGAGGTGAGCCTAGCCTGCCCTGAGCTTGCCGAAGGGAACCATGAGCGGAGAGCAGGCATGTCTCATCTTTCGGGTACTTTCCACGCGATGCCATGACCTAGTGTCTCGACCTAAACGCCAACTATGCGCACCCCGCTGTGCGCCTTGTACATCTTGTTGATGTGCAGCAGCAGGACAGTCCACTCCTCCAGGTAGCGGGCGTTGACCAGGCCGCCGCCGTCCAGCGCCCGCACGTACTCGATCTCTTCCACCAGATCCATGACCCGCTTCTTCGCCCCCTTGTGGTCCGCGCAGACGATAACGTCCCCCTGCATCGGCCTCTCGATCTTCTGCAGCTCGGTGCCGTCCAGATGCTGGAAAGCGCTCACAACCTTGGCTTGCGGCACCAGCGCCCTCGCCTGCTGCGCCGCCGAGCCCTCCTCGACCGCGATCGCCTTGGGTCCGTCCCGGTCGAACAGCATGGGTACCACCACATCCACCAGTATCTTGTCGCCTATCGCCTCTGCCAACGCCGCCACCGTGTCGTGATGGGCGTCGAAGGGGACGGTGAGGAACACCACGTCCGCCCTCTCCGCACCTTCCGCGTTCAAGCCGCCGAACACATCGGCCGCCGGCAGCTTCTCCTTAATCTTCGCCATCGCCTCCTGGGCCCGCTCCTCCGACCGCGAGCCGATGTAGACATCGTTGCCGGACTTGGCGAACCGCATCGCCAGGCCCAGCCCCTCGGGCCCCGTGCCTCCTATGAACGCCAGCTTCGCCATACTACGCTCCCAGAATGCAACAAAGAACAGGGAAGCGTGCCTTCCCTTGTTCCTTGTTCCTTGTTCCGCGTCCCTACGCCTTCGCCTCTACCCCTGAGCGGGCCGGCCTCCTGAACCGGGGCATGACCTCGTCAGAGAACAACTTCATCGAGCCCAGCACCCGTTCCTGGTCCAGGCCGCCCATGTTCATCCAGCACATAAAGTAGTTCACTCCCAATTCGTCGCGCATCCACTCGATCTTGCGGGCGACGGCGTCCGGACTGCCGAACAGCATGAGCTCCTGCCGAGTCTCCCGCACCAGCCGGCCGGGCTCGCCGAAGTCACGGTAGTGCGCGTACTCCTTGGATAGATCGCCCGCCTTCTGCACCGGCGTCCCCAGGGTCACCAGAGAGGCGCCATAGCGCATGGAATACTCCATCCCCACCTGACGTCCGCGCTCGTCGTTCTCGTCCACGTAGATGTGCACCAGGGCCGGCAGCTCCAGGCCCGAGCTGTCCCGCCCCAGCGACTCCAGCGTCTCCCGGTAGAGCTGATAGTTGGTCTTGATCTGGTCCGAGGCCAGGCCGGCCGGCGACAGGATGGGGAAACCCCGCTCCGCCGCAAACTTCACGGTCTCCGGCGTCATCCAGCTGGCCACGTATACCGGCGGGTGCGGCTTCTGCACGGGCTTGGGCAGCACGCTCAGATCCTTGACCTGTGTGAACTGCCCCTCGTAGGAGAACGTCTCCTCCGTCCAGGCCTTGAGCAATACGTCCAGGCACTCGGCGAAGCGGGCTTTGCTCTCGTCCATGGAGATGCCGAAGCCGTTGTACTCCGCCGCCTGGTAGCCGCGGCCGACCCCGAAGTCCAGGCGCCCGCCGCTCATGATGTCGATGGTCGCCGCCTGCTCGGCCAGCCGGATCGGGTTGTGGAACGGCAGCACGACTATGGCCGTGCCGATGCGCACCCTCTGCGTCCGGGCCGCCACCCAGCCAGCGATCACCATGAGGTCAGTGGCGATGCCGTACCACTGGAAGTGATGCTCAGCCAGCCAGACGGCATCGAATCCCAACTCCTCCGCCTTCTGGATCTGCTCCAGTTCCGCCTCGAACACATCCACGTCGCTCCAGCCCTGCGGTTTCTGGAACAGGTGGAACGTCCCGAACTTCATGGCCCGACCTTCCTCTCTAGTGGCGCTAGTATAGCTTCAGAAGCGGGCCACCTTCAACTAACGTAAACGTTAGACTTTCGCCCCGCTGTTGCGCGCACCTGCGCACCCGCGATACAATCTCTGGCGAACCGGCCGGGAAGGTGGCGTGGGGTGCGCCTCCCGGCCCTGACTGCTGGTCGTTGGCCATGCCTTAACCAGGCAGCGCACCCCCGCAGCCATAACTCATCCGGCCTTACGGCCGGACCGGACGCGAGCTACGGCATGGCCAACGCCCAACAGCACGTCTCCCTGCGCGGCCTCAGCCACGTCTTCTCCGACGGCCGCCAGCCGCTGGCTGCCCTGTCCGGTATCTCCCTAGAGGTCCCCTGGGGCCAGTTCACCTCCGTCATCGGGCCCAGCGGCTGCGGGAAGTCGACTCTCCTGCGCATCGTGGGCGGGCTGCTGCGGCCGAGCCAGGGCCAGGTCATCATCGACGGCCAGCCACCGCGGGCGGCGCAGCGCGCCCGCGAGATCGGCTTCGTCTTCCAGGACCCGGCCCTCCTGCCGTGGCGCTCCGTCCTCACCAACGTCCGTCTCCCCCTGGAGATCGACAGCCTGGCGCGCTCCCGGCCCTTGCCCAGGCCGGAGGAGCTCCTGGGGCTGGTCGGCCTGGCCGACTTCCGCGACTACTACCCGCACCAGCTCTCCGGCGGCATGCAGCAGCGCGTCGCCATCGCCCGCGCCCTGGCCTTCAACCCGTCACTCTTGCTCATGGACGAGCCGTTCGGCGCCCTGGACGAGATCACCCGCTCCGCCATGCGCTACGAGCTTCTCCGCATCTGGGAGGCCCGTCCCGGCGCGAGGGGCCGCAAGACGGTGCTGTTCGTCACCCACTCCATCGCCGAAGCGATCACCCTGTCCGACCGCGTGGTGGTCCTCTCAGCACGCCCGGGCGCCGTCCGCGCTGACATCGACATCGAGCTGACCCGCCCGCGCAGCCAGGAGCTGGAGCGCAGCCGGCCTTTCCTGGACTACGCTGACCACCTTCGCAGCCTGCTCAAGGAGGCTCCCCAATGACGATTCGACAGACCGTCCAGCGTACCCTGCGGACCTTCGCTTCGTACGTCCTGCCCCCGGCCCTGGCCGTGACCGCCGCCCTCCTCTTCTGGGAGTTGTGGGTCAGGTGGAGAGACATCTCCCTCATCGTTGTACCACCACCCTCCGCCGTGTGGGAGCGGTTCTGGGACGACCCTACCTTCTTCTGGCGCGAGGGCGGCTACACCCTGTACGAGGCGACCCTGGGCCTGCTCCTGGGCTCCGCCATCGCCGTGGCCCTGGCCGTGCTTATGGCCCACTCCCGCCTCGCGGAGCGCACCCTCTTCCCGCTGGCCATCGTCATCAAGGTTACGCCCCTGGTGGCTGTCGCGCCCGTGCTGGTGATCATGCTGGGCTTCGGTACCACCCCTAAGGTCATCGTCGCCGCCCTCCTTTCCTTCTTCCCAACCCTGGTCAACGCCATCACCGGCTTCCGCGACGTCAACCCGGGCGCCCTGGAATTCCTGCGCTCCCTGCGGGCCTCCTCCTGGCAGGTCTTCTGGAAGCTGCGCCTGCCCAGCGCTCTCCCCTACCTGTTCGCTGCCTTCAAGGTCACCTATCCCCTGGCCCTCATCGGCGCCGTCGTCGCCGAGTGGTTCACCGGCGACCGTGGCCTGGGCGTCGTCATCTTCGTCGCCAACTCTAACCTGGATACCCCTACGCTCTTCGCCGCCATCGGCGTCCTGGCCCTCACCGGCATCGCCATCAACGCCCTCCTCTCCCTGGCCGAACGGCGGCTCCTGTTCTGGCACGAATCATTCCGCACAGTCCCTTAGGAGGAACGAATGCCCCGAACCTCTCACCGAATCCCTCTCATTCTCTCGGTCGTGCTTACGCTTGGCCTGACCTTCGGCGCCTGCGACGGCAACGGGGAAGAGGCGCCGACCAGCCCCGGTCCCCCGGAGAAGGTCACCTTCATGGCCGGCTTCAAGCCACAGGCCAACCTCCCGTTCGTGGGCGCCTACGTGGCCCAGACGAAGGGGTTCTTCGCCGAGCAGAACCTGGACGTCGATATCAAACACAGCACGCCCGGCGAGAACTTCCGATTCCTGGCGGCAGGCGAGGTGCAATTCTCCACGGCCGACGCCGCCACTATCCTCGAGCGCCGTTCGGCCGACCCGCCCCTGCCCATCGTCTCCATCGCCCTCATCGGCCAGAAAGGGCAACAGGGCTTCGCCGTCCTGGCCGACTCCGGCATCCAGTCGCCCAAGGACTGGGCGGGCAAGACCGCGGGCTACAAGGGGAGCAAGCCCACTCCCGATTACCTGGCCATCCTGGCCCACGAGGGGATCGACCCGTCCGCCGTCCAGGAGGTGCGCGTCGGCTTCGAGCCGCAGATCCTCACCGAACGCAAGGTCGACATCTTCCCCGTCTTCCTCTCCAACGAGCCCGACACGCTGCGGCGCCTGGGCTACCAGGTCAAGCTCTTCGAGGGCGCTGACTACGGAGCGCCCACCCTGGGCCTCACTTACGTAGCTACGGAGAAGTTCATCAACGAGAAGCCGGAAGTGGTGTTGCGCTTCCTCAAGGCCGTCCTCAAGGGAATCCAGTACGCCGCCAGCAACCGCCAGGAGACCGTAGACATCGTCCTCCAGTTTGCGCCGCAGGAAGACCGCGCCCACCAGCAGTACATGCTGGAGACGGAGCTACAGGCCGCCCTCCTGGGCCAGGCCTACCAGAACGGCATCGGCTGGCAGACGGCCGAGCAGTGGAAGGCCCTGCACGACTTCCTGGTCCAATACGAGGGGATCAGCGGCGCCCTGCCTGACCCCACCGCCGCCTTCACCGACCAATTCGTCAAGCAGGCCTACAAGAACGGAGAACTCGTGGAGCCGTGATTGCGACGCCGCCTCATCCGCGACCCGGGTCGCATCCCGGCCGTCCGACAGTGGGGATCATCGCGCCGATTTCTTGACATCTCGCTCCCCCTGCGCCTAGTGTGGGGTATCCTCCGGGCGCGGGGCGGGTCACCATGTCGACAGAGCTTCCCGAAGGCACCGTCACCATCCTCTTCTCGGACGTCGAGGGCTCGAGCCGCCTCGCGACCGAGCGGGGCGACGAGACCGCGCGAGAGCTGCTGCGGGCCCAAGAGGAGCTCGTGCGGGGGCAGATCACGCAGCACAGCGGCCACGAGGTGAAGTCCCTGGGCGACGGCTTCATGGTCGCCTTCGCCTCGGCGCGGAAGGCCGTGGCTTGCGCCGTCGGCATCCAGCGGGCGCTAGAGGAATGGAACGCCGGCGTAGGGGCGCACGGCCGTGCGCCCCTACGCGAACCCCTACGCCTCCGCATAGGCCTGAACGCGGGGGAGGTGATCCATGAGGAGCGGGACCTGTTCGGGGCGGCCGTGAACGCAGCCGCCCGCATCGCCGCCAAGGCGGACGGTAGCCAGATCCTGGTCTCGGAGACGGTGAAGGCGCTTCTCGGGCCGGCCAAGGACGTCCAATTCGCCGACCGCGGGCGCTTCCGGCTCAAAGGCTTCCCCGAACGCTGGCGCCTATTCGAGGTCATCTGGCAGGAGGAGCGACCGTCCGTGGCCGCACCGCCGATGGTCGAGCGGACCCCGTTTGTCGGACGAGACGCCGAGCGGGCCGAGCTGCGCCGCTTCCTGGAGCAGGCGGCCGGTGGACACGGTTCGCTAGCGATGATCGGCGGCGAGCCCGGCGTGGGCAAGACCCGCCTGGCCGAGGAGCTCATGGCCGAGGCGCGCCAGAGGGGCATGACCGCCCTGATCGGGCACTGCTACGAGATGGAAGGGGCGCCGCCCTACATGCCGATAGTGGAGGCGCTGGAGGCCGCAGCGCGCACGGCGACGCCTGAGGGCTTTCGAGCGGCGCTGGGCGACGCCGCGGGCGAGGTGGCCAGGATCATGCCGGAGCTGCGCCGCCTCTTCCCCGACATCCCGGCGCCGCTGGAGCTGCCGCCGGAGCAAGAGCGCCGCTACCTGTTCAACAGCGTCCGCGAGTTCATCGAGCGGGCCGGCCGCGCCCGGCCCCTTCTCCTCGTCCTGGACGACCTGCACTGGGCCGACGATTCCACCATGCTCCTGGTTCAGCACATCGCCCAGCAGCTCCACGAGATGCCCGTCCTCATCGTCGGCACCTACCGCGATGTAGAGCTGGACGTGGCGCGGCCTCTCGCCAGAGCTCTCGATGAGCTTCACCGGCAGCGGCTCGTCCATCGAATCGCCCTAAAGAGGCTGGCAGAGGAGGGGGTGTCGGCGATGTTGCGGGCCTTGAGCGGGCAGGAGCCACCGGCGCCGCTGGTGCAGGTCATCTACAGCGAGACGGAGGGCAACCCCTTCTTCGTGGAGGAGGTGTTCCAGCACCTGGCCGAGGAGGGGAAGCTGTTCGACAAACAAGGCCGCTGGCGCTCCGACCTCCAGGTGAGCGAACTCGATGTGCCCGAAGGCGTCCGCCTGGTCATCGGCCGGCGGCTGGAGCGGGTGGGCTAGGAGTGCCGCCGCGTGCTGACCACCGCTGCCGTCATCGGCCGCGGCTTCAGCTTCCAGTTGCTGGAGGCGTTGATCGATCTCCCTGCGGATGCTCTCCTGGACGCCGTCGACGAGGCGGAACGCGCTCACCTCATCACCGCCGCGGCCGACGGTCCCGAGGCCCGTTTCAGCTTCGCCCACGAGCTGATCCGGCAAACCCTGGTGAGCGGCCTCTCCCTGCCCCGGCGGCAGCGGCTACACCTGCGCGTGGCCGAGGCGATGGAGCGGGTCTACTCGCGCGATCTTGAAGCTCACGCCGCCGACCTGGCTCACCATCTATACCAGGCGGGGACGGCCGCCGACCCCGAGAAGACGGTGCGCTACCTGACGCTCGCTGCCCAGCGGGCGGTGGCGGCGGTCGCCTACGAAGAAGGCGGTCGCCTCTACCAGATGGCCCTCCAGGCCCTCGACCTCCAGGAGAAGCCGGACGAGCGGGTCCGTGTGGATGTCCTGCTCGCCCTGGGGCGGGCGCTCCATATGGGAGGTGCGGACCGGGCACGCTGGCGGCCGGCCTTCCAGCGCGCCGTCCAGCTCGCGCGCAGCGCCGGCGACTCTGAGCGATGCGCCAGGGCCGCGCTCGGATTCGCCGCTGGGCGGTCAGTCGCCGGCGTGGTTGATGCCGATGTGGTGCGGTTGCTGGAAGAAGCCCTGGAGCTGCTTGGTTCGGCCGAGAGCGCCTTGCGGGCGAGGGTGCTCGCCCGGCTAGGTCCGGAGCTGGCCTTCTCGGAGGAGCGCGACCGGGGGAAGCTGCTGGTGGCAGACGCGCTGCAGATGGCACGCCGCATCGACGACCCGGAGACGCTGGCGTACGTCCTGAGAATCGTAGCCATCGGAGCAGTGGATGCTGCTCGGGCGCTCAGCCTGATGCGTGAACAGATCGAGGCGGCGAATCGCAGCGGGAACAAGTATGCGGTACTCAGCGCGCACATTGACTTGGCCCTGTACATACTCGCTCTGGGCGACCGGGCCGGCCTCGACCGGGCCATCGAGGAAGAGGAGCGCCTCCAGCGCGAGCTCCGAATCCCGTGGTGGACCGGCTTTCATCGGGCGCTGCAGGCACGGATGGACGGGCGGTTGGACGCGGCCGAACGCCTGGCGCGCCAGGCATTCGCGGAACTGCAACCCTCCGACCGCGGGAACGCCGTGCAGTCCCTTGGGGCTGCCATATTTGGGCTCCGCTTCCATCAAGGTCGACTGCTGGAGATGGAGCCGGAGATCAAGGCCAACGCCGAGCGATACCCGGCGTTCCCCGCCTACCGCGCCGCGCTCGCCTTGGTCTACAGCAGCGACGTACGTCGACGGGAGGACGCGCGGGCGGTCTTCGACGAGCTGGCCGAGCATGGCTTCGGCCACCTCCCCTCCGACGTCAACCTGCCCATCACCCTGAGCTTCCTGGCGGACGTCTGCTGGTCCCTCGGCGACGCGGCCCGCGCGCCCGAGCTTTACGACATGCTGTCGCCCCGCGAGGGGCAGTGCGTGGTCGGCGGCTGGGCCGTAGAGACGACGGGCGCCGCGTCCCGCAGTCTGGCGCTGCTCGCCGCGACGATGCGCCGCTGGCAGGACGCCGAACGCCACTTCGAGGACGCCCTCCGCACGAACGCCAAGCTCGGCGACAAGCCCTGGCTGGCCCACACGCGCGCCCAGTACGCCCGCATGCTCATCGACCGCGACGGCCCCGGCGACCGCGACAAGGCGTTTCGGCTGCTGACGGAAGCTATCGCCATGTATCGCCAGATCGGCATGCCCAAGCACGTGGAGATGGCGGAGGGGATGCTGCGCGAGGTCTAGGCGGCCCCGCCCGCTCCCGGATGTACTCCCCGATGCGGTCGATGGCCTGCTGCCCCTCCGGCAGCATCGCCGCGAAGAAGTGCCAGACGTGGATCATCTGGTCCCAGGCCTCCAGGGTCACGTCCACGCCGGCTGCCCGCGCCCGTTCCGCCAGCCGGGTGGAGTCGTCCAAGAGCGTCTCCGAGGTGCCCACGTGCACGAGCAGGGGCGGCAGGCCCTTCAGGTCGGCGTAAATTGGGGCCGCCAGCGGCGAACGCGGGTCGGCGCCGGCCAGGTAGGCCTTCGCCGACTGCAGCATCATCTCCCGCTGGATCATCGGGTCCACCTCCGCTCGCGACGTCATCGACTCACCCAGACCCTCCATGTCGACCCAAGGCGAGATGCACACCCCGGCCGCCGGCAACGGCTCTCCGGCGTCGCGCAGGGCGACCAGGGCGGCCACCGTCAGACCGCCGCCCGCCGAGTCGCCGGCGATGACCAGGCGGGCCGGGTCAGCCCCCTCCGCCAGCAGCCAGCGGTAGGCGGTCACGGCGTCCTCCACCGCCGCCGGGAAGGGGTTCTCCGGGGCCAGCCGGTAGTCGATGGCCAGCGCCCGCGCCCCGGCGGCCCGCGAAATGCGCCCGATCATGTCGCGGTGCGTGTTCACGGAGCCGATCATGTACCCGCCGCCGTGCAGGTATAGGACCACCCGCTGGTCGTCCGCCCCCGGCGCGGCGATCCACTCCCCGGGCACACCGCCCGCGTCCGCCTTCTCCGACCGCACGTCGGGCTGCGGCGGGAACAGTCCCGCTATCATCTCGAAGCTGGCTCTCGCCGCCGAGATGTCGACCTCCGCCGGCGCCGGCCGCGACCGGAGCACCTGAACAATCGCCTCTAGCTGCGGGCTGGGCATATCGCTCCGCCTTCCCTGTTCGAGCCCAAAGCAAGCCCATCCTGCACAACAAGAGCCTTCCTGTCAATCGTATGCGAGAATGGGGATTGCCATGCGCCGGTTCGTCGTCGCCTACCTGGCCCTGCTCGCGCTCCTCACCGGCCTGGCGGTGGCCGGCGGCCTCTACCTGTTCGACCGGACCGGCCCATCGGACACGATAGAGGCGGCCGCCGACGCCCACGCCTATGACGTCGCTTCCTGGGAGATCCGCCACCTGCCCGGCAAGTGGCTCTACAAGCTCGGCCATCTCTTGCAAAGCCGCAGTCCGGCCCAAGACGGCGAGACGCTGCGCCTCTACTTCCAGCTTGGTGAAGATATCGACCGCCTGGAGCGCGACCCCAGCGCCGCCGACCGGCTCGAGGCCGTCAGCCGCCAGCGCGACGAGCTAAAGAACGAAGTCGAAGACATCCTGGAGGGCCGCGTAACCCAGCTCCTCAAAGAGCAGGGGCTCGTCATCAACCCGGGGCCGTTCACCGACCTGGGCCTGGTCTTCCCGCCCGTGGACTTCGAGGTCGACTTTCCGCCCCGCGTCCTGGCCATCTCTCCCCGCGACCGCATCGAGCTGGACCGCTCCTACCTCTTGGCCCCAGGCCTCGATCCCGCCACGGTCACGGCGATCGAGCGCGACGCCGAAGCGGCCCCCGCTGACGGCGAAGCGGGCGTATCAGCCCTGGTCGTCCCTACCGGCGGCATCGCCACCTACCCCAGCATCGTCTCCGAGCTCGCCCCCTACGACATCCTCATCGAAGACGTCTTCCACGAATGGCTGCACCAGTACCTGGCGCTGTTCCCCCTGGGCCGCGGCTACTTCGCCGGCAGCGAGACCCGTACCCTCAACGAGACCGTGGCCGACCTGGCCGGCCACGAGCTGGCCCGCCTGTTCATCCAGCGCTACGGCTCGCCACTACCTCCAGCATCGCCGGCCGTCACCCCCTCAGGCGGCTTCGACTTCACGGCCGAGATGCGCGCCCTCCGCCAGCGGGTCGAGCAGCTACTGGCCGACGGACGTATCACGGAGGCCGAGGCCCTCATGGCCCAGAAGCGCGACAAGTTCGAAGCTCAGGGCGTCTACATTCGGCGGCTCAATCAGGCCTACTTCGCCTTTTACGGCTCCTACGCCGACGCCCCCGCCTCCATCGACCCCATCGGGCCCAAGCTGCAAAAGCTGCTGGAGCGCGCTGGTTCCCCCGGCCAGTTCGTCCGCCAGGCCGCCCAACTCAGCAGCCAGAGCGACCTCGACCGCCTCCTGGCCCAGGGCTAGCTCCGGGCCACCACCGCGTCCGCGAGGCGGTACGGGAAGTCGATCACTCTCACCCGCTCCCGGCCCTTGAGCAGCGGCTTCAGCCGCAGCACGTCGCGGTTGTGCAGAAACCGCTCCCACCAGTGGCGCGTGACGAAGCTGGGCAGCACCACCGTTATCCCCATGTCCGGCTCGACCCTCTCCAGCGATTCGACATAGGCCAGCATAGGCGCCACGAAGGTCCGGTACGGTGATTCGATCAGCAGTAAGGGCACGTCAGGCACCTCTCTCTCCCAGCGCTGGTTGAACAGCTCCGCCGCCTCTCTGTCGTCGGTCAGGTGCACCGCCGTCACCATGCTGGACAGCTCCCGCGCCAGAGCTATCGCCGCCATGGACAGCTTGTTGATCCCGTCCACCGGCACGACCACGTGCTCCCGCACCGGCAGGCGCTCCGCCGGTACCGCCTTCGGTATGCCCGCCAGCAGGTCGGCTTCCTCTACTCGTAATGCCCGCTCGAACCAGTCGTAGTGACGTCGGATGAGCGTGAACACCAGCATCATCGCCGCTATCAGCAGGATGGATATCCAGGCCCCATGGGTGAACTTCGTGACGGCGATGATGACCGCCACGGCACCCGTGGCTACAGCGCCCACGCCGTTGACGACCATGCTCGCCCGCCACCCCGGCTCCCGCAGGCGCAGCCAGCGCCGCACCATGCCCGACTGCGACAGGGTGAAGGAGACGAACACCCCCACCGCGTACAGCGGGATCAGCCGCGTTACCTCGCCACCGAAGACGATGAGCAGCACCGACGCGGCGGCCGCCAGGAACAGGATGCCGTTGGAGAAGGCCAGGCGGTCGCCGCGGAAGGCGAACTGCCGCGGCAGGAAGCGGTCCTTGGCCAGGATCGCGCCCACCAGCGGAAAGCCGTTGAAGCTGGTGTTGGCCGCCAGGAACAGCACCAGCGCCGTCGCTACCTGGTAGACGTAGTACAACGGGTTTTCGCCATAGGTCTCGCGGCCCAGCATGGATACGATGGTCTCGCCGTGCTTCTCTGGCACCAGTCCGTAGCGGCTGCTGAGGAACGTCACCCCCAGGAACAGGAAGCCCAGGATCAGCGCCATCGCTGTCAGGGTGGTCCTGGCGTTCCGGCTCTCAGGCGGCTTGAACGCCGGCACCCCGTTGGAGATCGCTTCCACGCCGGTGAGAGCCGTGCTCCCCGAGGAGAACGCCCGCAGCACCAGGAACAGAGTTAGCCCCTGGCTGGCGACCACCGCCTCCCGCGCGGGCGCCGCATGCAGCAGCGAACCCGGCGCTTCGCCGATGGCCACCTTCACCACACCCACGACGATCATCGTGGTCATAGACGCGATGAATATGTAGGTAGGTACGGCGAACAGGGTACCGGCTTCGCGGATGCCGCGCAGGTTCCCCAGGGTGATCAGCCCGATCACCGCCACCCCAATGGGGACCCGCAGGTCGTGCAGGTCCGGCACGGCGGAGGTGATAGCCGCCATGCCGGCCGCCACGCTGACCGAGACGGTCAGGACGTAGTCCACCATGAGGGCGGCCGCTGCTGTCAGCCCCGGCCCCGTACCCAGGTTATCGAGGGCGACGATGTAGGCGCCACCGCCGCTGGGGTAGGCCTTGATGGTTTGACGGTAGGACAGGGTGACGATCGCCAGTAGCAGCGCGATGACCCCCGCGATGGGAAGCGCCTGGTTCAGCGCCCCCGAACCGGCCAGCGCCAGGACGATGAGGATCTCCTCCGTGGCATATGCCGAGGAGGACAGCGCATCGGAGGAGAAGATCGCCAGCGCCTTGACCTTGGTGAGCCGTTCGTGGACGGCCTGTGCGGTCGCGAAGGGGCTGCCGATGGCAAGCTCTTTGACCGTGGCGAAGGCGCGACCTAGCGGGCTCGCCGGGCGGCTGGCCAGTTGGGTCGCTTCCAGGCGGCCCGGCGCCACCCGCATGAACTGGCGCTGCCGGGGGACAACCCGCAGGTAGGGCCCCCGCGTTGTCGCCCCGTAGCGGACCTCCCGCAGCTCGATGTCCAGCTCAGGCGGGACGGCGCCCCCCCGCTCCTGGCGCGGGACTACAATCCGAGTGTGGAGCTCGCCCGGCTCGGCAGCCTCGTCTCCCGGCCTGGGCGCTGCCCGGTCCGCCTCAGCATCTTCGCTACTGCCCTCAGGGCCGCGCGCCTTAGGTCCCCTGATGCGTACAAAGGAAGGGCGGCGCTTCTTCTCCATGCAACCGGGCTACATTGTCACACGCTGGCCGAACGGGTAGCAAATCCGCGCTCTGGACCGAACAAGCGACGAAAATCAGCCGTGGCCAAGCCCAGGCTCGGCGACGAGATAAGAGCTGCAAGTCGGTGTGGCGCCGAACGGCCGGCGCCCGCCTGCCGTCCCTAGCGGTGACCTGCCCCGGGCGCGGCCTGATCGCCCGCCTGCCCGCGGCTGGGAATCGTCAGCACATCGCCGGGCTTGATAACGCTGTCTTCAGTCAGGTCGTTGGCCTTCAGCAGGTCCTTCAGTTTGACCCCGAACTGCTGGGCGATGCTGGTCAGTGTGTCGCCCTCCTTCACCGTGTACTGCAACTGCCTGGGCGTCACGCTGGGCTCTTCCGTGGGCGGCGGGCTGGGCGACGGCGATTGTGTCGCCGTGGGTGTCGGTGAGACTCCTCGCGGCGGGAACCTGGGGGCCGACGGCGTCGCTGTGGCGCTGCCCGACGGGTTGGGCGCGCGGCACGCTCCCGGCTTGGTCGGCGTCACGTTCTTGACGAATAGCTCCGGGCGGCCGCCGCAGTCCGCCGTGACCACGTCGTCCGGCTTCTCGAACGGCCGCGGCGGCACCGCCAAGTAGTCCAGCGCCGCCTGCATGAACCCCTTCCACATGGGGCCCGTGCCCGCCGAGCTAAAGGTTCCGGTCGCCATCGCCGTATTGTCGGCGTTGCCCATCCAGACCCCGGCCGCCAGGTCCGGTGTGTACCCCATCACCACGTTATCGCGAAAGTCCTCGCTCGTCCCCGTCTTGGAGGCCGCCGGCCGGTCGATGGTCAGGCGGCTCCACTGGATGGCCTGGTTGGACAGGACGTCCGTGATCATGTAGGCGTAGGCCGGGTCGATGACCTTCTTCTCTTCCGGGGCGGAATACTGGTAGATCAGGTTGCCGCTGGCGTCTTCGATCTTGATGACCGGCACGGGGTCCAGCTCCCGAAAGCCGTCCGGCAGGTCCTCCACCGTTGGCCTGCCCTTCATCACGCCGTTATTGGCCAGCGTGCTGTAGGCGAAGGTCATATCCAGGAGCTTGATCTCGCAGGAGCCGAGCGTGATCGTCGGTCCGCAGTCATTGCGTATTAGGTCCGTAATCCCCATGCGGTGGGCCGTCGACCTCATCTCGTCGATGCCCACCTCCATGACCGTGTTCACCGCCGCGATGTTCACCGACTCCGACAGCGCCTTGCGGATCGTGATATTGCCCAGATAGCTGTAGTTCCAGTTGTTGATCGTCTTCTTGTAGTCCCCTGCGTTCAGCTCTAGCGGCTCATCCCGCACGATGGTGGAGGGGACCCACCCCTTCTCGAAGGCGGTCAAGTAGGTGAACACCTTCATCGTCGAACCGTGGGACTTCAGGGAGCTGGCGATATCCACCTGCCCCTGGATGTCCTCCCGGAAGTAGTCGCGGCTACCCACGTAGGCCAGAATCTCGCCGGTAGCCGGCCGCATCGCCACTAGCGCCCCGTCGTGCCCCTGGTAGCGGTCCTCATTGGCGCCGATGACGTCCTCCACCGTCTGCTCACCGATCTTCTGCAACCCCATGTCCAGGCTGGTCGTGATGCGCAGGCCGCCCTGGAACACGACCTTCTCGCAGGGGATGTCGGCCGGGGGCTTGAACAGCCCCTTCTCGCACATCCTGTTCACCTGGTCCTGCACATAGAAGACGAAGTGAGGCGCATTGATCTCGAAGCGTGGCTGGAGGATGGTCAGCTGCTCCCCTTTCGCCGCCTCGACCATCTCGGGGGTGATCTGGATCCCCTTGTCATTCAAATAGGGGATCCTCTCGATCTCGCTGCGGTGTTTATGCATCAGGTCCAGCACCTCGGCCTGCCGTGCCGTGGCCCCGGATTGGTTTCCCGGCAGCACAGGCGTGTAGCGGGCGGGCGCCTGAGGGATCCCGGCCAGCATGGCCGCCTCGGCCAGGGTGAGGTCCTTGGCATGCTTGCCGAAGTAGCGCTGGGCGGCTGCCTCGGCCCCATAGGCGAAGTTCCCGTAGTAAACCTGGTTCAGGTACCACTCCAGGATCTGGTCGTCGCTGTACTTTCGCTTCAGCTCCAGGGCGATGACTGTCTCCTTGATCTTGCGTTGCACCTTGCGGTCCAGCCGCTCCTCCGGGCTGATGTAGACGTTCTTGGCCAGCTGCTGGGTGATAGAGCTGCCGCCGGTCCCTTCGCCGATGCCGTCCCCTAACGGCTTCGGTAGGTTGGAGGTAAACGCCCTCAGCAACCCCTTGACGTTGACTCCGGGGTTGTCGTAGAAACTGGCGTCTTCCGTAGCGATGGTGGCCCCGATAAGGTATGGCGATATCTCCGACAGGGGTACGGGGTCCCTCAGGCCACCTAGCGGGTCGACAAACTCGTATAGGAACTCGCCGTTGCGGTCGTAGGCGATGCTGGTGCCGATGCTGGCCTCGGCGATGGCCTGCTCGGGCGGCTTGAGGCCGCTGGCGTACGTTTCGTACAGCACGACGCCCGTCACCCCCAGAGCGATGAGGCTGAACACCGCGCCGAAAAGAAAGAGCGTCAGCAGCGCGTGCCAGCGGGAGCGTACCGTCCGCCCCCGCTGCGCCAGCGCCCGCTTGGCCCGGTTCCGTCTGAATCGATAAACGCTGGACACGGAGGATTATGCCTTCTCTAGTACAACGAAGTGGGATAGCCCGAAGATTCGCAACGGCGTCCTCTCCAGGGGATAGAGGAGCGCCCTGAGCGCCCGACCCACCGGCCGCCGGCTCGCCATCACGTGGTCGAACCCCGGGAACACATACGTATGAAGGCGCGGCCGCAGCCCCGCCCGCCGGTACAGCCGCCGCAGGCCGCCCTTCGTGTAGGCGCGGGCGTGGGGAACCAGTCGGCTTCGCACGAAGTCCGGCAGGTAGTTCACCAGCGGGATATTGCCGAACACATACCGCCTGCCCAGGAAGACGCCGTGCGTCTCCAATGGGTAGAGCCGGTTGGGGCAGAACACCACCACCTTCCCGCCCGGAGCCAGCACCCGCCCCGCTTCTGCCAGCGTGGCGCCGTCGTCCGTCACGTGCTCCAGCACCTCGTGCAGAAGCACCACATCGAACGTTGCGCTGGCAAACGGGAGGTACTCCCCTACAG
>Ga0105164_10001265_pt1 | contig 16292 bp, 18 predicted proteins | sample VDWuncwatermetaG_FD_89674 | JGI IMG/M metagenome (GOLD analysis project Ga0105164, IMG submission 89674) | Wastewater microbial communities from Netherlands to study Microbial Dark Matter (Phase II) - VDW unchlorinated drinking water | ecosystem: Environmental > Aquatic > Freshwater > Drinking...
ATCGAAGGCAATCTGAATGTCAATTCTCCTGCCCATAACTGTTGCCTTAGCGTCAAACTACGTTCACCGACAATCCCTGCAGCTCCCACTAGTTATTTGACACGTCGTCTTGGCTCTCTGTAGTCTTGGTACCGCGAGCCTTAGGAAAACGAGTAGTCGTCATGGATTTAAGCGTTTAACGGTACTTGAGCAAGAAGGAGTCCACGTATGCTGAGTCGAATAGTTATTTTATTTTTGGTGAGTGGGGTTGGTTTTGCAAGGCCCATTGATCTCGCGGGTAGGTCTCAGGTCGATTTTCTAGCCGTGGCCCGTCCCGGCTCCGTTAAGATCGCGGGAAAAGGCGATAAGAACGCAGTGATAGGAACACTTCAACTTGATGGGAGTCGTCTTGTGGGCGATGCCATCGTAGAACTTAAGGAGTTGAAAACTGGGTTGGGGCTTCGTGATTCCCATATGAGGGATAAGTACCTGGAAGTTCAGAAATCTCCTCAAGCAAAGTTATCTTTGGTGGCGTTGGACCTTGGGAAGCTCAAACCAGAGGAAGCGGTGCATATTGGTGAACTCAGTCTGCATGGTAAATCTCTGCCTCTCATGGCAAAGGTTGTGAATAAGGGTAGCGTCGATAAAGTTGATCTTGAATTTGCGTTTCAAGTTAAGTTATCGGATTTCGCAATTGAGAAACCAAGTTTTTTGGGCGTCTCGGTGGATGATGCCGTAGAGGTTCAAGTTCGTGTTCAGGAGTAGGTTTCTTGTTGCGATTTTGGCGAGCTTTATCTATGTCGGAAAGGCTGATGCTTTTCCCGAGATGATTCGTCACGGCTATTCTCAGTGCATGGCCTGCCACCATTCGCCTTCTGGGGGCGGTATTCTGACGCCTTATGGGCGGGTGCTTGCGAATGAACACATGAGCAATTCTGGCTCAGAGACCGAAGCGAAATTTCTCTATGGTGCTGTGCCAGATTCCGAGAACCTTAGTTTGGGTGGAGATATTCGCTGGGTTCAGTGGTATCGCGATACGCCCACTTCGACATCGTCTGATTTTGTTCCCATGCAGGCCGATCTTGAGGCTGCTGGGACGTTGGGAAAATTTAAGGCCGTTGCGACGTTAGGTTATCAGGAGGTTCAAGCCCCGGCTAAATTTTTAGATTCCGTGATTTCACGAAGGCATTATCTTCTGTACCAAGTGAATGATAATCTAACACTCAGGGCGGGCCGGTACCAGGTTCCTTTCGGACTCATGATTCCCGATCATTTTACGACGGTGCGCCGAGGGTTGATGTGGGATCAGAATACGGAAACCCACAATATCGAGGCGGTTATCACGTCGGACCCTTGGGAGTTGTTTCTGACAGGGAGTCTTGGTCGACTCGATACTGCCACAGTGGACCGAGAAAAGGGTTTCAGTTTTAGAGCTGGTTACTCATTTTTAGAAAAACAGAAAGTGGGATTGAGCTATTTTTATGGGGCAAACGACGCGCAAACTCGACATGTCGTCGGTCCTTACGCACTTATTTCGTTATCCCCTTCATGGACCGTTCTCACTGAAGTCGATTTTCAAAACCAACAACCTGCCGGGAGAGCCGCGGTCTGGGGACTTTTTAATTATAATCGGATGAATTACGAGATGATCAAGGGGTTCGTTGTCTTTGGCTCGGCGCAAGTATCCTTTGCTAACCTCGATCGCGAGATCACTCGGTTTGTCGCGTATGGCGGTGGACTTCAGTTCTTTGCTCGCCCCCACTTTGAAGTTCAAGTGTCCTACGAAAAACAGAAAATCAATGCGCTCTTTGATCGTTTCACTGATTTTGCGTTTCTAATGTTTCATTATTATTTGTAAGTTCATCACAGTGGCCCTCTTTCGAGTTCCCGATTTCGATGCAGTAGGTCGAGGGTTGGCCTGGCCGTCCTGGCGGCGAGCCAAGGCCACCGGGTGCAACCCGAGACTCAACTTTTAAGCTGAGATCAGGTGAATTTTCCTCAATGGCGATATGAAGTGTTGCTGAGCTTCCTCCCGAAGCTCCCGGTAGATTTGCAAGCTGTGAGGCGATTCGGGGTGCCGCTCCGCCCGGTTGCCCGCGAGTGTCGATATAAAGATCTCCACGGGCGCGTTTGGCTTGAATCTTCATGTTGTATCCGTTTAATCCTGCGATTCCATGCTGAGGGAAATCATTGTCTGCAAAACTGAGGATTTCAGTTTGATTGAAAATAAGTTCGTCTGCCACGATCATAAACTGATTGGATGTGACTCGAATCGTTGCCTTATCGAAAAAGAGTCGCCCATTCATCGGCGAGTTTAGGGTCGCGGGTGAATCCTGCCATCCGCTGAAGATTCGATCGTAGGGAATCTTAATCGATGCGCTCTCTTCTACGTCGGTACCTCGTTCATTGCGGAACTTGAGTCGGTAGGAATATTCTTTTCCTTCAATGAGATTGGTATCCATCACGGAGTGTGGGGATTCGGGCTGCCAATGAGCTAGCATTAGTTCGTGATCGTTTCCAAATGATTTTAGAAGCGTCGCTGGCATCGTGAAGTCACCCAAGGCTTGGATTTGGGCATGGTAAACATGCCGCTCTTGCGGCAACAACACGATACTAAGTGGGTGTTCGGTAGTATCTGAAGTGGCTGCGCCTTGGGGATGATTTGAATTGCTGTTGTCTTGGGGAGTTTGATGACAACCCACATTTGATAAAATAAGTGCGATTGCCATTCCTAAAAGGTGTTTTCGTTCCATCGGTCCTCCATTCATTGGAATAGGGTTAAGCAAATTCAGTGCCAGGGCTATCCCGACTGTTTAATGCGTCGCGATAAGGGGTGTTTTGTGTGCGGAGACTGAAAATTGGTGAGCATGAGTCCAGATTTCGGGCTATGATGATCATCATTAAGGGTTGCAACAGTGAATCGAAACAACGGCATAGTTTTAATTCTTATTGTGTTTTCGAACGTCTTTGTGACATGGGCTTACCCAGCCACGATTCAACGTATTTTCTCCGAAAATTCTCAAATGGTGGTTGTTTGGGATGGCCCTCGTCCCGTCCGGGGGTCAGTGTGGTGTCTGGAGCGGTCGGATAAAAGTTCGAGCTGTGGGAGGGTTAAACGAACTGCCAAAAAACGTGTGACTTTAGAAATGCAGTCCTGGGGTAATCGCCGTTTTGTCGTAGGGGAATCTGTCATTTTATCTTCTCAAGGTAAGTCGGTTAAAAATGAATCCAATCGTGCCGCTCCCCCTAAAACGCCGCCGGTGGTGGGGAAAAAAACGGTCACTCAGTCAGTGGCTGAGGAAACGGTGGTGACCGAAGTCCCCACTGTGAAAGCCTCCACGTCTCACGCTAGTTTTCATTCCCAGGGCAGTTCGTCTCCGGATCTTCGTTTATTTTTCGATTTACTATTGAGGCATCGTCCGGGTTTAAGCCCCTCTCTGAGCTTTGATACGTTTCATCATCTAATATGGTTAGAGTATAACCCGGACGAAAGTTTACGCTTCTTCGTTGAAATCAATCCCAACCCACGTTTGTATCAGATTTCATACCAAGTTCTGCCTCGAGTTCAGTTGCAGCTAGGGCGTATTTGGGTTCCTTTTGATCAAGTCTCGGGACACACGTTCTATGGTGGGGTAGCCAACGTCGTGTCGTTGAATCAACCAGGGACTTCCGTTTTCTTACCTGATATTTGGACTGATTTGGGAGTTGCGGCGCGATTCTATCTCTATGAAGAAGAAAACACCGAGATTGATGGGTATCTCTACGCCGTAAACGGCTTTCAAGATGGGGGTGTGGATCCCATGAGTGGATCCACCAACTACCCTAATTTTTCTGGCTTTAATGCGTCTGACAATAATCATGATAAGGCTCTGGGCGCTCGGCTACATTCTCGATTTTTGAGTACTTTTGGGATTGGGGTTTCAGCCTACCGTGGGCGATATACCAATCAGGCTAATCCCTCAGCGTCTCTGTGGATGTTTGGTTTTGATGCTCAGGCGGATTGGGATCAGTGGCAGATTCGATTTGGGTATATCTATATGAATGTGGAGCTTTTAGCCCCGTCAGTGGATGAAAATTTTATCAGAGGCGGCTGGTACGCTCAACTCACCAAGAAGTATGACGATTGGAGAATTAACGCGACTGCGGGGCAGTCACAGAATGACCACCGATTGGCTAGCGCTTCGGACCGAACGCTGCTGGGGGGTAGCGTTTTTCGCCGGATGGGTGCCTGGGAATTTGGTTTGGAATTCAGTCGAGATTTGCACGATATCGAAGAGAAGAGTAATTTGACGTACGCTGCGTTTCGCGTGAAGACAACGATGTAGCTAAGAGGGTGATCGGATGCCAGGGGATGTTGGTAGGGTTTTGGTCGAGTCGGGAATCCTAACCGCGGAAGAGGTCAGTCGGATCGTGGCACATGCCAATGAACATGCCCTAACGTTCGGAGAATCGGCTAAAGTTTTAGGTCTTTTATCAGATAAGGACTTAGTTCCAGGTATCCATCGAAAACTTCCCCTTGAGTACTTTCATTTACAGCCAAAGTTTTTCCCCGTTGCAACCATTGCCACCATCCCTTTAGCGTCGATTTTAAAGTGGGGAGTGCTGCCTCTGGGTCGGAAACATTCGTATAGTTTCTTTAAAAAGAAAGAAACGCTGAATGTGGGTTGCTTGAACCCCACCGATAAAAATTTAAAAGAATCCATGGTGTCGGTGCTGCCTCAACCCACCGGTATCCATTTGTATTTTATTCTTGTCGATGAATTTTTTCTAATATTAGAGCAATATTATGGTGTCGGGACGAGTGAGTTGGAGAAAATGGATGAGTCTGATCTGCACCCTATGATTGTTCAATTTCTAGAAGATTCTCAGTCTACAATTGCATGACTGCTCTAAGTGCAGCGTAGTAGGTCCCACGCTTTCCAGAAACGGATTTTAGATCGTAGCTAAATTCCCCCGACCATTCAATCAAGCTTGGTCGATAAAGGATTGCCGCACCCGCTATCAGTTGATCGTTTTCATCTTCGATCCGGCGGTCTGGATCAACGGTGCCGATGCGTCCGAGAAATTTCCACTCGGCATTATTCCCAAATTTCTGACTGAGCTCACCATAGGTTCCAAGTCTTTCAAACGTTGTGGCATCATCAAGTTTCACTTGAAAGAATGCGCCACCAACTCGAAATTCGGTGAACCCCATTCGGATTTGAGAGTCGACTCCGAGAAGATGGAGCCGTTGCGGTGCCGCGGCCTGGTCTGACCAAACTCCTGTGTAAAAAGAAGCTCCAATCCCGAGGCGTTGGGCGAAATTGGCATGAAGTCTAGCACCCATCGCTTTATCATTATTATTATCCGTGCTGTTCACCGAGACATCGGCAAAATTAGGGTAGCTCGCACTGACCCCTAAAGGATCTGACCCTCCCGAAGGGAAGCCGTTGACAGCATAAACGTGTCCCTCCATTTTTAATTCAGCGTTGTCGGTAAAGACGTATTTAAGCGCCATTCCTAGGTCCGTAAAAAGATCAGGCATGAATGCCTGCCCACCGATCCGAAGGCGCGACGTGTTGATGCGGCCACCAAAGATATTATGGGGGTTGAGATCATCAAACGGTATCCAGAGTTTTCCCGCACGAAAGGTGAGCTTTTCAGTTGCCTGATAATCCATCTCAAAATAACGGGGCGTTGGGTTGACCTCTAAGGCGATCATGAGATCTCGAGTGGGTATCGCTTCCAATAAGATGAGTGGGTGGAAATTTTGGAACGTGAACTCTGCCTTGCCCGGCTGATGCGAGAGGGCTAAATCAAAAAGGACTTTAAGCTCGGGTCGAGATTCCGGACTGCTTGGGTGTCCATGGGGCGAAGTCCCTCGGATTGAGGTGGGTGGTGTTGGAGCCGCATCCAGCGACCCTAAATCGACGGCTTTAGCTTTGCTGGGCTGCGCGGATTGGGCCAGCAACTGCGGGCTCAATACGAAAAGCAACAGGCTTAAGTGATGGAAACGACGGCGAAGATGATTCATAAGTTCCTGATTTTCAAATTAGTATAGCGGGAAAAAATGTGTCCGTCGAATTTGACTTGAGGTTAGTCGATTAGGCACTGGCGCGTGGTGTCAAGCGATGAGACAGCCTAAGTCTTTGAATCCTAATCCGAAAGGTACTTTGAACTAACGCTACTGACTAGAAGTTAGACGAAAGTCACGAGATCCAATGCCCGTCTGAATTATGAACAATTATGTCTAGTTCGAATTCATGTCAACCAACAGAATACGGCAACCGATGAATAGCTAAGAGGATTTCGAACTCACGGGAATTGGTTCGCTTGTGGGCGCTGAGAGTAAGAAAGGTGGCACGGCTTTGGCATTAACTTCAAGTATCGCGCTGAAAGCAGAAATGAAAACCATGAAGAATCTATTAAAAAAATATTGGGTATGGTTGGTGGCCTTGGCAATGCTGGTCTTAGGGGTCAGCACTCGAGTGTTAGCGGAATCTTCGGATGCCGCGAGTAAGGCACGCAAGCTGTACCAGCTACTAACGGGCGTTGTCTTAACCCAGGAAAATCCTTTGCGAGCTTCCATTGAAGCGAAGGTTAGTGCCGGTGATCTGATGGGCGCGGCCCAGATCATCACGCACCCAAAGACGGGCGCGCGAGAATTTTATGATTCCACGATCCAGAATTTTGCCATGCCTTTTAACCGAGCAGAGTCTGGTGCGAGTGACCCCTCCGATCTTACGGCAATGTTTGTGGGTAATACTCGAGACGAACAGCCCATCGACAATCTTCTCTTTGAAGACATGGTCTACACCGACCCCACCGTAGTCGATGGCAATATATACACTCCAAACAGCAATGCCCACTTTCGATTCCTTGAAACCCGAGGCAGTTTACGAGACAGCTTAGTCAAGCGAACGAATGATGGCTACCCTGGCGCTGGGATTTTCACGACTCGGGGATGGGGCGAGCAGTTCTTTCTAATGGGGACCAACCGCAGGAACTGGGAATACGCGGTGAGGCTTCTATACTGTACGCCGCTGGCCAGTGTGAAAAGCTTTGATTTAGTGGATAGCTACATTCGCCGAGATGTCCCGCGAGTGAACGGGGGCGATCCGAATGTGTTTGTTAAGGATTGTAAGGGCTGTCATTCGACGATGGACGCTGTGGTTCCAGCCTTTCTTCAGTACGATTTTGATAACGGTCGGGTCGTGCGGCGGGGCGCTGTGGTGGATAAGCTAAACGAAATCAACTACCCATCCTTTCGAGTGACGACCGATGAGTGGAATCTACTCTTAAGTGAAGAACAGAACCGCGTCTTCGGTTTCCAGGGTCCCTTTTCGGGCAATGGTTTGCAGGCTTTAGGTCAGGCGATTGCGGGTTCGTCGGGATTTATCAACTGCATGGCAAAACGCGTGGTTTCGCAAGTGTATTTAAGAAAAACGTTTTCGCTAACAGCCTTAAGTGAAAACGATCAGAAGCGGCTACTGCGTGAAGACGCCGTAGTGAAGAAGCTTGCGACGAGTCTGGCGTCTCACCGAAGTTTAAAACGCCTTTTTGAAGAGGCTGTCCTTGAGTACTTGAGGTAGATATGAATTGGAATCTTGATAAATTATTTCTAGGAGCTTTCATTTCCATAACGTTAGTGGGATGCTCGCTTTCGAGTTCGCAGCAACGAAGCTCCGGGCAGGAAGTTGAGATCGAGCCAGGTCGAGCCATTACGGCTGGGTTGCCCGCTCGGATTCAAGTGCTGCCATATTTGGCGGCGCTGACCAATTCGCCCGAGTACATCACCAGCAACCCGATACGAAATCAATATAATACGTCTCTAGGCGCGATGTCTGCGCAAGGTGATACGGCAGATTTTATTCCAGCTTTTTCTTTGGCGATGAATGATCTAAACGCCCTTTTCTGTGGACTTGCGATCACTCGGGAAGTGGCGCTTGAACAAACTGACGCCGCCTCCAAAGTTATCTATAAAGGAATTCGATTGAACGCTACTCTGAATGTGGCGACGGATTCAGAAGTTGCAGCGTTAATCCATGGCTTAAGTCAGCGTTGTTTTGGTCGGCAGGCCGATGCCGAGGAGTTCGCTGCGATTCGTGAGGCATTCGAAGGGATGCGCCAATCACTTCCCGCAACCGGAGTCAATTCTCAGGCAACAACGGCTGGCACTCGTTTGATCTCGCAAGCAACTTGTGCCCTGGTGATTGGAAGTATTGGATGTATCACTCAGGCTGCTGAGTAAATAAAAAGGCGGAGCGTATGGCTAAAGATACTAAAAAAGAACTAGAAACTGGAGTCTTTGATCCGACGGTACCTTGTGAGAGTCGACTGGTGACTCGTCGTCAATTTCTGGCTCGCGGCCTGATTACGGGTGGAACACTGGTGACGATTCCCACCGTGGTCCATGAACTTTTTCGAGCCCAGCCAGCTTACGCGGCCCCCAATGACTGGGTCTTTATGCAGATTAATGGATCGGGAGGGCCTTCGATTCATGGAAATTTCGCCGTCACAAAGCCAGATGGTAGTTTTGCAACGGATATCACGCGAGCTGGGGTGGCCAATTCCGTGAAAAGTTCTGCCGGAGGAATTGACAACCGCTTTGGCCAACCTTTCTTTGGTAATAACGTCAGCCAGATCGCGGCAGGGATGTTAAGCGTTCTTAGCCCCGAGGCTGCAGCTCTCGTGCAGGCGGCAGGCATTGTTACGACTTCGGAAAATGATACGAGTAATAACCCAGAGTTTATTGGCGAAGCGGTTGCTCGAGCAGGCCGAGTGGGGCAAATCACTTCTTTAGCAGGTAGCCGAAATTCAGTGACTGGAATTAGTCAGCAGAATGCAATTTTAGGTTCAGCCACTCGGTCGCTTTTTGCCGGTCGAGTCGAAGATATTCAGAATGCGGCCAACTTTACGAGCGTGCTTAACGCCATTCCCAAGAGTGGTCTGAATGCGATGGCTAATGGGATGGAGAAGTTGAGTCAGATTCAGATGCGAAAACTGCAAGGGCTTACTGATGCTCAGCAGATCGAGCAGCTTTCGGCGCAGACCTTTAGTAAGAACAAAGGCTTTGTTGATTTTACTGCGCAACTAGACGCTCGCCAGGTGGCAGCGTACCAACAAATCTTTAATATCACACCAGCAACCAATTCTGGGACTAGCGATGCTGTGATTGGGTCTCTAGTCATGGGCGCGATGAATGGAATGTTGGGTTGCGTCGGGATCGATGTGGGTGGGTGCGATTATCATGGACAGCAATTAAATGTCACAGAGCCCAAGGATTTTGAATTAGGAAGGCGGATTGGTCAATGCCTTCAGGCTGCCTATGTCTCAGGTAAAAAAGCAATTGTCTTCTTATCAGCCGATGGCACCAATTTCGGGAGTGATGCGGCAGACGGAAGGCGCTGGAGCCAAGCGGATCGAGGGTCGCTTCTAACAACTTGGGAACTATTTATCATGGATCCATCAGGTAAACACCAGCTGCTTAGACCAATCCCCCAGATTGGAACCCTTCAGGATAATTACAGCACGGATAAAGCTGACTTGATCAGTGGCACGCATAAGGCGGCTGCTGCAGTCGCCTTGAACGTTATTTCCTTAATGAATGGTGGCGATATCAGTAAGTTCGAGACGATCTTCCCGAAACTCTTCAAACCGACCGAGCTGGATCAGCTGCTTATTTGGAATCCAAAGCTATAGAAAGAAATTGGGAGCCAATTGAAAAGCGGGACGTACATTGCGATTAGTTTGGCGTTAGTCGTGGCCATTGCGTTAAGCGGATGTGCCCTTTCTAAACGCCGCGGTCAAGGCCAAGCCTTATGTGGGCAACCGCCGATGGACGCAACTCAGGCGTTTCAAAAGACGTTACACCCTGTCTTGGTTACCAGCTGTTCGAGTTGTCATGGTGATACGCCGAGTGCTCCTTACCTTCTTGCACAACAGGACCCCGCAAAGGCGATGCCGATCGCTCAGGGTTTTGTCGTTACGGGAAATCCTGCTCAGAGTCGAATCGTTGAGCGCATGGCGGTCGATCGCCATCAATGTGGTGGGAGCTGCGATTCGCTCGCGGTAGAATTTAAAACCCAAATTGCCGCGTGGGCAAAGTTGATGACCACTGGAAGCCTTGCGAAATGCGCTGACGACCCAGAAGACCTCGGTGACGACGATATCCCGAGGACCGTTGATCCGGCAAAAGTCGTTACTGGGCCGATTGCTGTCCCTGTGACGATAACGGGACCCGCTCAGCGATTGCAGTGGGATCTGTCGTCGTTGAGAGCGGATCTGGCGGGTGCGCATTTACGAATAAGCGCATCAAGGGAGTTCCTGCCTTCGGACGGCTTCCAAGGAACGTTTATATTAAGTAATTTAATCCTTGGGACTTCGGTTAAGAAATTTCAAATTAGAGATGTGCAGATCATTTTAAACGGTGTGCCTTCAGAGTATCTCAATTTTACGCTGCTCAATTTCGTGGTGGCTCCCCTGGCTTTTACTGTCGCCTCAAACACCTGGCCTTTCATCCCGGTGACGCCTTTCACGCAGTCGATCGTGTTCAGTGGCGCTCCGAGTGATAACGTGCAATTAGCTTTCTTTATCGACGAGACGAATCTTCCGCCTGGAGTCGTCATTGATTCGAATTTAACTGAAGACCAATTCTTTTACCAGAGGGTGAACCCTATTTTTACGTCGAGTTGCAGCGGATGCCATAATAATATGGCTCGAACCTTTTACTTAGGTGGTAACGACCTGAGTGATTACAATATTTCTAAAACAATGATCGACCTGGTGACCCCGGCGAATTCTCAGATTCTCCGTAAGGCGACAAATGCTGTGGCTCATAACGGGGGGCAGGTATTCGCGGTGGGATCGTCGAGTTACAACACGATTGTCGAGTGGGTTAATAAGGTAGCTGCAGCGCCGGTGGCTCAGTGACCTATGATGGCGAACCAATACGATTGCGTGGTGCTTAGAATTGCGAAAGTCGGAGCGGATACTTTAATTCTTAATTTTCGGCCCTCAGAGCCCTTTGAGTTTGTTCCCGGTCAGTTTATCAGCCTCGTGATTCCGAGTCACCGTGGCAAGCTGATCACCAAGCGGTGTTACTCGCTAGCGAATTCTCCGCAGAGTGTTGCTAAAACGGGTTACGAACTCTGCGTTAAGGTCGTTCCCGGTGGAGTGGGGTCGACCTATCTAGATCATCTTAACGTTGGGGAGCATTTTCGAATCACTGCGCCGTATGGGGGTTTTACGTACCAGAAAAGCTCTTCAGCAAGGCATGTCATAATGATTTCGACTGGGACTGGCATTGCCCCTTTCAAGTCAATCGTCGAGTCCAAGCTTTTTCAAGAGAATCGGCCTCAGTCCGTGCTAAGCCTATTGGGAGTTCGTTCCGAGAGGGATATCCCTTACCGCGGGGTCTTTGAAGGGTGTGGCGTCGAGCATGTCGTGGCGGTCTCTAAGCCCTCGGAGTCTTGGGCGGGTTTCAGAGGAAGGGTGACTGATTATCTCAGGCAACTGCCCGTGCAGTGGAAATGGAATCACTGTGATTTCTATCTCTGTGGCAATGGCGAAATGATTGAAGAAGTGAAGCGCATTCTCATCGAAGAGCGTGGGGTTTCGCCCCGCGCGATTTATGGCGAAGCCTTTTCGGTTAAGAAAAAGTCGGCTGCTTAGACTTTATCCTTGTCCTTGTCGATTTCTTCGACGTCACGGATGTTGTTATCAGGTTTTCCTTTGATCGAGCTCTTAAAGAGTCTTAGGCTTTCACCAAGGGCTGCCGCCGCTTTGGGGATTCGCTTTGCGCCAAAGAGTAGGAGCAGAACAAAGATAATTAATAGAATTTCGCTGCGTCCAATCATGATGTCCTCAATGGTACTTGACTGGGAGTCGCTCGTCCATACGATGTTGTGACCATGGCGGGTTTCCCAAAAACGATCTGATTGCACTCATATTCGCATGCGCCACATCCGATGCAGAGTTCATAGGAGACATGGATGGGTCGTGTGGGTGTCTGCCCATCTGGAGCTGGGAAATCCGCCCCTCGTGCGGTGGCGATATCGCCCTCGGGCTGCCAACCCATTGATAGGCTGATGGCAGATGTCGGGCAGGCCCGGACACATTCGCTACAGAATTTATTTTCGGTGTAGGAGATGCAACGGTCAGTCTCAAGGACTGCTGTCCCCGATTTGTAGAGGTATTTATGATCGAGAGGGTATTTCAAAATCGCATCCGTGGGGCAAGCCTGCGAGCAGGCGTTGCATGTGGGTTCGCAGAAGCCTTCGGTGGGTACCATGATTGGCGACCAAAGAGAGCGGATGCCGTGTTCTAGGCCTGCTGCTTTTAAGATTCCTGTCGGGCATGCCTTGATGCATTCCGTGCAGCGAATACAGCTTGATAGAAAATCTCGTTCCTCGCGAGACATCGGGGGGCGCAGGAGGTGTTTAGACGCTTCAGGCTTTCCCGCCATCAGGCGAGTCAGTGGTGCCGTGATTAACGTCAGTAGCGTCGTGTAGAGCACTGAGCGTCGCTCAAGGGATACCGGGTGTTGGCTTGGGGAAAAAGCGGGCAGTGGGTTTTTTAAGGTGAAAAAATTAGCGTCGACAGGGCATTCCTGCGAGCATAGAAAGCATTTAATGCATTCGGATTCGTTGTAAATTTCCTCATTCTTGAAATTGATCGCACCGGTGGGACAATGGTGCGCGCAGATATTGCAGTGGATGCAGCCCGAAGTGTCCCTGCGAAGCACAGAGTTTCGAGATAAAACTGCGAGATAAGCGCCTAGCGGGCATGCCGTTCGGCACCAGATCCGAGAGAGTCGGGTCGTTGCCGACATGATCCCCATGAAAAGAATCAGCGTGGCGAGATCAACAAAATAACCCCAGTAGCGAATCGGGTCGTTGATGTTCCAAGTGAGTTCTAAGGGGTGAAGCAGAAAGGGGTTAATCACGGTTGCCGCAGTTCTTGTGAGTAGCACGATGGGATCGAAGCCCATGAGGGGGCTAATACTACCAAGGGCTGCGAAAATTAAGATGGCTAAGAGTAGGTAATACTTAAATCGAAAATACTCCGGTGATGGCCCTTCCATGGCGACTTTAAACCGTCGAAGCACCCAACCGTAGGCATCAAAAATCGCTCCCAGCGGGCAGACCCACCCGCAGAAAACACGACCAAGAATTAGGCTAACGACGAGGGTGATAGCACCTAGAAACGTAATGCTCACGGCCGTTCGCATGCCGCCCGTGACGACTGTCATGACGAGCGGGTCAATGCGCAAGAGTAAGGAGACAGGGATGTTCTTTGCGATCCAACTCTCCATGGGGTGGTGGGTCGCTAGAATCAGAACAACCCATAGCGTGAAGATTGCGGCTTGGACGATAATGCGTATGCGTCGGGTTGGGATTCTCATTGGGTTGGTTGAGCTTTAGCTGCCGAAATGGCTGTGACCACGGCATCTGCCGTAAGTAGACAACTTCCGGTGGCTTTTGCAATCGTTCTTGTTTCGGATTTTAGCGTCGCAAGTTGGGCAATTCCCTTGCCTTTAAACTGGTCCAGAAAACTGGCTGAACGGGTTGGAAAGGCGTGAGGGCAACTCATCTCAACGACACGGATGCCAGTCACCTTTAAAGTTTTAGCATTCACGCCGATCACCCAGGTGTGGGTGCAGTTGGGTTCATAAATTTTCTTTTGTACGACAGCAAACTGAGCGGGTTTTCCATTCTTGGCTTTACTGAAAAAGATATCGTGGGTGACTCCGCCAAGGGACGCCTTCTCACGAAAGGCTTCTTTGGTCCCCAGAGTCTTAGCGATGGCACTTCCCAGTTTTTCAAACTCGACGGCAGAAACGGCAAAGGCCCAGTGGAAAAGAAGGGTCAAAAACGTAGTTTGAAAAGGGTTTGTTTTAGGGCGTTTTGGTGTCATTTGAGTTTCCTTTTGATTTGGGCTGGATCAAGTGGATTAGAACTAAACAAATCATCATGGCTGGAAGAAAAATCCAGAGGGCATTTCTTTCAACAAGATACGGAGTGAAACTATCCATCCCCAAATCACCGAGATCAATGGCCTCATCTGCCATCGCTTTAAGGGGGAGTAGAAGCGCGAACCCATATCGAATCATTTGAGTGGCCCCCAGAGTTCTTCGAAGGTTCCATTCCACTCAGGCTCCAGCGATTCATTGACAGTGGCCATCGCGGGCAGTGTAAAAAACTTTTGAAAGGTTCGATGACTTTCGTTCCAGCCGTTCGCAAAAAGAGCGGTCGAGAGTGCGTCGGCATCGGTGGCGCTTGTTGTGGCGACTAGAGCGCTTAAGAGACGATGGTTTTTAGCGACGACAATATGCTCACCCTTTTCAAGAATTCCTGAGACTCCAACGGCAACGGTGCTGCCCGTGTGGGTCAGTGGGATCCCTTGGTATTCGCCTGAGCCATTCTTATGAAAGGCCCAGCCCCATTCCCACGGAGCATCATCCGCGGCTTGCCCCGATAGAATTAAGCTAGACCCCCCTGCGGAGAGGACATAATGTTGAAACTCCGATTGCTCAATGAGCGTGCGGCACTGGTCTAAGGCGTAGCCCTTTCCGATGGCTCCGAAACCGACTCGGTAGCGCGGATCTGTTTTCCACGCGACGGAGTCTTCTGAGTCCCAATGGACACTTGGGGGCAGGGGCACGAGACTCTTAACCCCAATATTAAACGCATTCTCCGTTGCCTCCATGAGGAAATGGCTTCGGTCTAAAAGATGGATGACATGTTTTGAAACGGGGATAGGTTGCTTTGTGGGACCATGATTCAGGCGGTAGACGCTTGAGTCGGATAGAAATTCGCTGCAGTCCAATTCAATCGCGTGGATGAGTTTATGACAATCGATCAATGTCTGGTGCGCTCTAAGCTTTTCATATTCTTGGCAGGCGATTTTTAAATCAAAAGTCGTCGCCATATGATTTTGGCTGAGCCGGACATGGATGAGAGACATACGCCTATTCTACCAAGAGCGGGCCTTAATCTTGGATAACTTTTTAGGAATAAAATAACGCTGCGCGCTACGGAGGAGTTTGCCTTGCAGGACCGGCACTCACTCAAGTAAAGTAATAGAATGTTTAATCTTGGATTACCAGAGCTTATCGTTATCGGTGCGATTGCCCTTTTAGTATTTGGGCCCAAGCGACTTCCAGACCTGGCTAAGAATCTAGGAAAGGGGATCAGGGACTTTAAGAAGGCGCTTGATGGGCATGATCCGGAAGCGGATAAGCCCATTGAAATTCCAAAGCAAGACGAGAAAGAAAAAGAAAAAGTGCCGCCACCTTCTTCTGGATCTTCGAGCTAGAAAAAGAATGGCCGATGAATCAAAAACTACGATGCCGCTCTGGGCGCACTTAGACGAACTCAGAAAAGCCCTCATTCGCTTACTTGTCGTATTAGGGGTTAGCACCTGCGTCACTTACCAGTACTCCGATCAGATCGTTTATTTTCTTGAAAAGCCGCTTTTGGATATTCTCCCCGAGGGAGAGAAGTTCTTATATTTCACAGGGATCGCCGACAAATTTGTCATTTACTTCAAGATATCGATCCTTGCCTCGCTATTTCTAACCTGCCCATACTTACTGTTTGAGATTTGGCGATTTATCGCACCGGGCCTTTATGGCAAAGAGAAAAAGTTCGCGATTCCGTTCATGTTTTTGGGAACGGTGTCGTTCTTTCTTGGGTCGGCTTTTGCTTATTATATTATTGTGCCCTTCGGGTACGAATTTCTGATTCAGTTTGGCTCGCCCACAGATAAGGCGATTATCACGCTCACAGAATATTTCGACATCACCATTAAGCTGATCCTCGCGGTGGGTCTGGTCTTTGAAATGCCGGTGGTCCTCATGCTCTTAGGCAAGCTCGGTCTTGTTTCGAGCGCTTGGCTCAAATCTCAGCGGCGATCGGCCTTCATTGCGATTTCCGTTATCTCTGCGCTTGCCACGCCTTCACCCGATGCGTTTACGATGTTTCTCGTCATGGTCCCCCTGTGGATGCTCTTTGAACTCAGCATCGTCTTAGTCAAGTGGGTCCAGCCTTCCTAAAGGTACGGCCTTACTTTGGGAAGTCGTCCCATTGCAGCGCAAACGTATCAAGGTGATTTCCTAAAGTAAGGCCGTACCTTTAGGATGCCGATAAGGGGGTATGAGGTCGTGGATTCTATTGATTATGATGCTGGCTGTGAGTTCGGGTGAGGCAAGTTACCGGATGCATAAGCTGAAAGTGACACCCTATGACGCTAAGGGTCGAGCTAGGCCGTCTCGGGTGGTTGAGAGTTCGCTCGATCAAATGCAGTATGAGAATTATTACGGTGGTTATGGA
>Ga0105164_10001266_pt1 | contig 16289 bp, 15 predicted proteins | sample VDWuncwatermetaG_FD_89674 | JGI IMG/M metagenome (GOLD analysis project Ga0105164, IMG submission 89674) | Wastewater microbial communities from Netherlands to study Microbial Dark Matter (Phase II) - VDW unchlorinated drinking water | ecosystem: Environmental > Aquatic > Freshwater > Drinking...
CCATGGTGCCAAATTGCTGTCAAAAAATTTCCATAAAGTATTTAAAATCACATCGTTTTTTGGTGTGGGGCGGCGAGCCGTGGAGGTCTTAGGCTGCCTATGGTACAATGTTACAATGGCACGAACGCTCAGGGAACAGTATATCCAGCCTGATGCTCGGGGAAGAATTCAGCTCCCCAAGGAGCTTCGGGGTTTTCGACTGTTCAAACTTGGAGAGAAGGACGGGGGGTACGAATTGGTCCCTCTTCGTTTCGAAGAAGAAAATTTAAAACCAAAGCAATCCAATCTTTGGCTGAGCCAGGAAGTGGATCAGTACCTAAAGAAAGAGATGTTTCGAAGTTTGGCTGATTTCTTTGAAAAGGATCGACCGGACGGACTCTCTGCTGTGTTTTTGTATGGCTCTCGTGCGCGAGGAGATGCGCTTTCTAATTCTGATTTTGATCTCGGATTGCTTTTTGATCAGTACCCTTCGTTAGACCAAAGGCATGCGCTTTGCGATAGGTTGCAGCTGTTGCTAAGAGATGAATTTTCGGTTCTAAAGAGTCATGGAGTCAACTCTGAGCCTTCATTCCATTTCTTTTCCTCAAATTTTCAGCAAGATGATCTACCGCCCATTTACTATTCGATTGCTACGGATGGCATTAAAATATGGCAGGTTAGTCGGGGATGGGATCAGTTTCATGAAAGGATTAGAAAAATTATGAAGCACCGAAAACTAAGGTCTGAAGGTCAAGGTAAGAGTCGTAAATGGGTTTGGGAGACGAAATAATGGATAAACTCGCTAAATCCTACTTTTCAAAATTTTTAGTTAGGGTTGAGGTGCTTTCAGAGTATCAGAAACGAAAAGCCTACTCCGATGTCATTCGGGAGTCTCAGGAGGCTCTAGAGCTGTTTAATAAAGCGCTTTTGCGTGTGATGGGTTGGTCGCCGTCCTTCTCTCATGATCCCGGAAAGGAACTTGCTGAACTAAAGGACAAGGTTCCGGCCGCGTTTAATCCGATAACGGAAGATTTGATTGAATGGTCAAGAAAACTTAGAAGGGAGCGCGAGCTCTCCTACTACGGCGCCGCTGATTTTATTCCTACTGAGGAATATACGGAGAAGGAAGCCGAGAAGGCTCTTGTCTTTCTTCAGGACGTCGCCAAGCGACTGATCCATTTTTTAAAGTAAAGATTGTGTACCACGTTACTTCCGGGCCCGGAAGTAACGTGGTACAAAGCTATCCGATTAACGCGGGAGCTGTTGCATTTGGCGTTGAACTTGTCGGTAGTCTCGGTACACGGACGGATAATCGTAGTACGTGTCATAGAGGTAGCGATCAACTTCATACCAGCGCTGGTGAAGGTTTCCTATGATGTACTCGCAGCGTTCTGGTACTGAATCATGCTCCCAGGTTGGAAGTCCAGAATTGCTGCAATTGACGAATTGCCTGACGTCATTGGCAAACCGATAGACCGCATTCTTGACATGGTACCGAAGCGATGAATATTGGACTGATCTCTGTAATTGGTAGGCACTATTATAAAGACCTCTGATTGTACCCCCTGGCAGTTCGTGGTCGGCAATGCCTGCTGCCGTGAACCCCAAGAAGCCGGCGACAACTAATGTTAGAAATAGACGCATGATTGATTCCCTCCCTATGTTTTCGAATGATGACTGGATCTCTACTTAGAGACTCAGTCATCGCGTTTAACTCTAAGGACTTGCGAGAATCATGCCAATGGTTTTATGGATCGCGTTCGCACCAAAAGTGTATTCACGGGTGTCAGGATGGCTCTGATTGGGTCTATCCGGGGCGTTTTGATACCGCCTAATCGACGCTACGCAGCAAGAGTACTAGCTTATTACTTCTTAATCACGGTTTCTTCTTTTAAGATAAACTTGGCGAAAAGAAATACGACTCCGGCGACAATGAGAAAATCGATCGAGGTCCCAATGACTTTGCCGTAGAAAATTCCATGGAAATTAAGTTGCTTAATATCAGCAACATTTGCTTTCTCAAGAGCCGGCTGAAAAATCAGAGGCATTAAAAGGTCATTCACAATGGACGAAACTAGCTCATTCGCCTTGCCGCCAATAATGACCGCGATGGCAAGACCGATGACGCCATAGTTTTTTAGAAATGCAAGAAACTCTTTGATCATAAAAATTCCCTTCCTTCGTTAAGAGCCAGAATGAGTGAGCAGACTAGGTGAAGTCAATCAAGATTCCAATCCACCACGATGCCAGGTTGGCGAAAATGGAAGCGCTGATTGCCTGGACCTTAGTCCATTGAAAGTATCTGATGAGAAGGAATGCCTCAATGGTAGGGGCGAATAGTTCGGCTGCCAGTAACATTTGGGCGTACGGCAAAGCCAATATCTGGCTCAGTTTTGGAAAGCCAAAATAAACCATTGGGTGAGTGGCCAGATTCAGTAGCAATGCTGTAAGCGGGAGCCTTTTAAGATGTTTAGAAAAAAGTGCGAGGATGGGGACTTCGAGCAGCAAGGTCAGAGCAAATGCCTTGGCGTATTCGGTGAAACTGATGGCATTTATGGTCGCAGGGTGATTCATCCAAAGTGAACATGAGATGGGTTCATTGAAGGGCGCGAGAAAATGTTGGTAGAGTCCAAGGGGCGTGAGGCAGGATCGGCTCAGCATCTCTTGATTGGTGCCAATGAGAGCGCGACGAGCTCCGAATAGCCGTGGAAGGCAGCGATGGAAAAATAGATGAGCCGTGCCAGGGGTTGGGCGGCAATCACCCACACGGCGGCGCCAGCGACGACAAATAGAATGATGGCAAAGGTTGTCCTGCCAAAATCAATTTTCAGTAGTTTCCAGCTCCGGGTAAAGGTTGTAGGGATCTCTCGGTCATGGCATTCGTCGGGGATGGCCTTGAGCCAAACAAAATAATGAAGCGATTGCCCGAACGCATAGGCGACCACAGCGTGCCACCAAAGTGTGTAATCCTTAGACCAGGGAATGATGTCTTTTCCCAAATTCCAAAAATTGAGTTTGGCCCATAGGACTTGCCCCTGGGGGGTAATGGTCTGGTAAAGAAAATCAAATAAGCCAAGAAAAATGAACGCAGTGATTGTGATGAAACTGAGAGTCGCAAGACCCGCATGGATCTTCTCCTGCCTTGTGGAACAGGCGCTATACCAGAACCCAAAGGCAATGAGATTATGCAGAAGAATCATCGTGCCAAGGCTTTCTCTGGGAAATTCCCATGCGAAATAAGCAAAAACACTTACGGCAACTATGCCTCGGAGCATGGATAGGGCGTTTTTTCGGTACAGCCAGAGCGTGATTAGCAGGGTGATGCTAATGAAGAGGATTTCCGGAAGGGGGGACCCGAGCGGCAGGGACTGTAGTTTAAAAAAACCAAGATCGTAGCTAAGCCTACCCAATGCGGAGAATGCGAACCAAACGCTTAAGATCTTAAGCTGCGCGTGTCCGGAAATAGGCTGATTAGAAGAGAGTGAATAATGGGAATACCTAAGGCTTGCGATCAAATGGGGGAATCCATAAATCATGGGGCCAAGGATTAGGACCCACAGCGGAAAAAACAGGGATAAGAACAACGATGTTAGAGTCGCAAGAGCAAATAGGCAAGACAGTCTCTTAGCGCGGTTGAAAAAGATTCGTTTTGCAGCGGGAAAGGCAAATAACCACCCTACAATTTCACGACGAATCTGATCGAGGCGATGAGTGATAGTAGCCGTCATGGAATATCCCAGTACCTGGCGGCGGAATGACCCGCCACCAGCTTAGGGTACGTATCACTTATCCCACGATCCTGGTCACAACATAAACCGGGAGGGCCTCGCCGCTTTCCGATTTTTCAATGGTGCAATCGCCATCCACCGCGGTGGTGCGGGTGCCAGCGTTAGTCACGGTCCGTCGGCATACAATTTGGCTCTCACCCGATTGGCTTCGGTAAACCTTCACGAATCGAGACAGGTTGCGTAACGTCGCTTCGGGCTGGGCTTTGACGTTGAGAGCCTCGTAGAGGTTTAGAGCGTCTTGCCCTCTCAGTTCTATCGACGACACATCTGGGTCTTGTGGCGTCGGAATATCAGCGAATAGGCAGAAGGAAAAGAGAATGCCAACCAAGGCAATGATAGGTTTCATATGGGAACTCCTTATAGATTGAAATGTTTGAAAGGCATCGGCAGACCCCAACGGTAAGTCGCGCCCCTCAACCCTTGTTTTTCTTATCCTGTAAGGATTTCCGGCTGTCAACGCCAGGCGTTATTTTTTTTCGGGGGCACTTTTTAATCGTTGTAGGTGACGCGGTTTGTGCAATGGACCAAGGCGGGAAAACCAGGTTCGCATGGGCAATGTAATCGTCCGATGGAGATGATCGCCAGTTGTTTACTGACTTTCTCAAGTTGCTTGTAGAGCTTACCCCGCGCAATATGATCCGCTTGCCCGCAATCAACTCCCGAGCCCTGGGTGAAGAGGTGCTTGTCTTTTTCGCCGACTAGTTTGGGCGAACCATCTTCAATTCTTACCGACCCCAAGCAGACTGATTGGCTAACGTTCCTACGAGAATCCAATGAGCACGAGCAGGAATCTTTGCGACACCAGCCGGGTTCGACAGCGTCGATCGTGGGCATGATTTCTTCGCCGCCTTCGTAGCACAGCTTCAACGCCGCCTGAGTGGCGTCGCGGCAGGTGTAACCTTCACCATGAAAAGGCGCAAAAAGTACCTTTTCAGTCGCTACCGCGTTCAGAGTCACTAAAGCAATCAGGCTAATCAGAAATTTCATAAAACCCCCGTATCCTTCGGGTATAGGCTAATCTCCTTGAAAGGGCACGACGCGTTGCAGTGCTGGCTGTTTGAAATTTGTCGACGGCAGATTGACTCATTGGGTTAGAGCTGCGAGATTGACCGACTTGCAGAAGAACACATCACATTGGTTAACGGGGTTAAACCCGGAGCAGCAGCGGGCCGTTCTCCATGATCAAGGGCCACTGCTTATCTTAGCGGGGGCTGGCTCGGGAAAAACGACGGTATTGGTCTCGCGGGCAGGCCGCCTCATTGAAGAGGGGAAGGTTTGTCCTAGCGAGCTTCTAGTTCTGACCTTTACCAACAAAGCGGCCCGCGAATTAAAAGAACGGGTGGCGCGACGTTTGGGGAAAGCGAGTCAGAAGATTTGGGCGGGAACATTTCATTCCTTTGGGCTTTATCTTTTACGAAAATACTACCGGCAGGCAGGTCTGCCGAAACAGTTTGGAATCTTAGACCCAAAAGACTGTTCGAGTCTGGTTAAGGAGTTATTAAAATCATTCACTCACGGGACAAAGAGTGCCTTCGATGTGGACAAGTTGCTTTTTATGATGGCGCAGTGGCGTGAACTTGGTCAGACGAAGTCCACGTCGGATGACGAGTATGGCGAAACGGTCGAGTGGTTATTGCCCAATTATCTCAAGAAACTTTCGATCCTAGGGATGGTGGATTTTGATAGTCTCATTTTAAAGCCGACTGAACTTTTGGAAAATTTTCCTGAGATAGCCAGTGATGTTCAGAATTGTTTTAAGCAGGTGATGCTCGATGAATTCCAAGACACCAGCGTGATGCAGATGCGTTTTGTAAAGAATCTTGTCAAGGCCCACCAGAATATTGTTGTGGTCGGAGATGATGACCAATCGATCTACGGATGGCGAGGTGCGTGCATTAATAATATTCTCGATTTTCCGAAACGCTACCAGAACTGTGAAGTGATTCGACTTGAGCGAAACTATCGGTCGACTCCCGCGATTCTGAAGGTTGCAAACGCTGTGATAGCAAAGAATGCAAAACGGCACGGCAAGACTTTAAAAGCCGAGAAGACCGATGATCTGGGCACTAAGCCTGAGCTGATGGTTTTTGAGGACGAGAGTGAGGAAGCTGAATCCGTGATCACTGAGATTGACCATCAGAAGGAGGCGGGCTTTAGGCTGAATGAGATTGCCGTCTTATATCGCTCAAATTCTCAAGGGGCGCTATTAGAAGCGGAGCTCAGAAATTCCAGCGTCCCCTACGCCATCAGTGGGGGGACAGCTTTTTTTGATCGCACTGAGACTCGAGATATTCTGGCGTTTTTAATTGTGGCAACAAGATCCAATGATGTTGCGCTTAGGCGTGTGCTTAATGTTCCATCCCGTGGGATCGGCGATAAGACGATTGAAAAAATTCAAGACTTCGCCGATGAAAGGAGCACTAGCTTTACCAAGGCCATCGCTCAGTGGAGAAATACCGAAGTCGACCCTGATACCGGTGAGAAAATCGACGCCTTTTTTGAAATGGTAAAGAGCTGGATCCCCAAGATCCTTGAGGCGGCCGAACCGGGGATGGCGTTAAAAGACTTGCTCCTGGCAATGGGCTACAAGAAACATCTCTCGAGTATTTCCAAAGACGAAGTCGGAGCGGCTCATCGGTGGCGATTTGTGGAGATTTTCACCGACGTATTGAGTAAATATATTGCTAAGGGGGCTAGGGATCTGAAAACGCTGGGGTCTTTTCTCGAGGCGATGTCGCTTCGAGATAGCCCGTCATCAGAAGACAAGGAAGTTGATAAAGTTCAGCTCATGACCCTGCATGCCTGTAAGGGATTGGAATTTCCAGTCGTGATCATGGTGGGGATTGAAGAAGATATCCTGCCTCATAAAACCCTTGGCTCAGATGTCTCAGAAGAGCGTCGCCTATTTTACGTCGGAGTCACTCGTGCGATGCAACATCTCATTCTGACTAGGACAAAACAGCGCCGGCGCAATGGTAGGGTCGTCTCGGCGATTCCATCGCGGTTCTTATTGGAAATTCCTGCCGAATTACTTGAGCGTCGCAAGGGTCCACGTCCTGTCCGAGAAGAAAAGCGCCAGGCCTTACTTGCTGCGCTATACGCCAAACTCCCATCCTAAGGGTACGTTTACAAAACATTGTTCCATCATGATTGCTTCACAGTTGCTACTTATACTCATGGGCGTGGGTGGCGGTGATTCAACGGAATGGGAGTCAGAATGCGTAATCAAATTAAGATTATTGGCAGTTTCGTAGGGATTGCCGCTTTTGTCGCTGTGATTCAGGGCTGCGGGTCGTCGTCATCAAGTCCAAGTCTGGGATCAAGTCTATCAGGGCTTGATCAGTTGCCTAGCGCAAGTCAGATGCTGGGTTCATCAAGCGGATCGAGTGTTTCATATGGTGTCTTAAAAAACCCCATGCCAGGGATGAATATTGCGCTTCAGGTCAGCGGCACTCCTCCTAAACTCAAAGAGTTGGACACTACCAACGTTGATACGTATTTTTGGAACGGGTTAGTGGCTGCGATTAACACAGCTGGCACCGCGACGAGTTCCCAGGCCAACCAGTTCTGGGGTTCAGTCAACGGCGGTCCGGCCGGACATGGTGGATGTTTTATGGCCCAATCGGTGGGTGAATCCTTTGGCCGTATTCTCCAAAGCGCAACAAGTCAATGCTATATGAAGCGAATGCCAGCAGCAGTTCAGGGGTCACAATTACCGGAAGCACGGCGAGCACTCTCTTTCAGCAGGGAGCGTCGAATCGCTTAGTTAAGGTTGCTGTTAGAAATATGCCAGGGGAAAGCGATCAAGATGTTTTCATTAAAATCCACGGCTCTGATGAAGCAGGTGGCGACAACTATAAAACGACTCTCTACTTCTGTAGTTCCGGTACGACGGGAGGTTATGAAATCTTGACGGTCAATAAAAGCACCGGAACGTTTACCACGACAGATGTTGGCTCGGAAGGAGGCGCATCGAAATCCAGTTCAGTGACCGCCTATTTGACCGTCGATGGAAGTGGAAATATTATTTTTGATAAAAGTAAATCTCGTTCCGCAACCTCGACCTACTACCAATCTGGTGGCAATATTTTTAAGGGCGATGTCACTATCACAGCGACAGACCTAATCTATGCGAAACGATATTTCTCATCGGTTTGGGGAGTGAATCGAAATTACTCGATCTCGGGTTTTACGGGCTCGTCATTTGATAACCTGCGATTTACCGAAGCCGGTTATACCGGTAAAGACCAGCGAAGCGGCAGTGGAAGCCATAATTATGCGGGATCTGCGGTTTTTAATTCGACTCACTACACTACGGATACCAGTAATGCTTTATACTCTGAAGTGAGTGGCTACGATTTTACCGCGGATTCTTTCTTTACAAGCATTAGCGCGCCAACGGTCGACACTTCGGGCTATAGCTGTTCGGCGACTCCCGATGCCGAAGTGACAATGGACTTCAGCAATTCAGATGTCCAAGCCATCCAAACTGCCTGCGAAGCGGATCGCTTTGATAACTATACGATGTGCTGGGGGAGCGCGATCCAAAATGCCTCAAGCACCGTCTTTACCTCGCAAGCCTATTAACCAAAAAAGCGTCCTAAAGGAGTCGGAAGTAAGGCCGTACCTTTAGGGGAAGAGTTTTTTGCTTTCGAGGAGGTTCAGAAAGTTAGCAATGGGCAGTATTTCAATGCCATCGTCTGTCGTTAATTGCTCCTCTCCCAAGTAGACCACGAGAGATCGAATGGGGCCATTTTTCTTCCAGCCGTCTCGAAAGGCTTTAAGTCCCTTTGCAAAATCGGGACGGTAGCGGGGGCCGGCTTTAACTTCAATGGCAACACATCGATTCTTTTTCCAAAGTAGGAAATCAACTTCTCTTGAGTCCGATTCGGTAGGGGCCCAATAATTCCAATCATCAAAAATTTTAAAATAACTTTGGTTATCTTCCTGCCTTCAGGCCTCGTAGCATTTTAGAGAACATTCCAATGTCAGCCAAAATGGATTGGTATAATTTTTCGTTGAGCAAATCGACATACAAGGCATCCTGAAAATACGTAGGACGGATCGACTACGCGGACTTTTTAAGGGCGTTAGCACGAGTGATGAGGTGATTGCCAATGACGAGTAGGTCCATCTCGCAGTTTTGAAAACAGCGGATGGCGTCCTGAGGGGTGCAGACGATGGGTTCGCAATCATTGAACGAAGTGTTTAGGAGCATGGGGATGGATGTCTTCTTACGAAAGGCTTCGATTAAATCATAGTAGAAAGGTTGGAGTGCTTTGGTGACGGATTGAATTCGGCAAGTACCGTCGGTATGAACGACTGCGGGGATGCGATGTTTCATGGAATTTTTAACATCAAAGACGGCTTCCATGTACGGCGACTCGAAACTCTGCTGAAACCAATCTCGTTGATATTGACTCAAGACACTTGCCGCGAAGGGGCGGAAGGCTTCTCGGTGCTTGACTCGGGCGTTGAGTTTGTCTTTTGCGTCGCTTGCGCGGGGATCGCATAAGATACTTCGACTGCCAAGGGCTCGAGGGCCAAATTCCATCCTTCCATGAAAGAGGCCGACAATTTGGCCATTGGCTAGTGACTCGGCAATCGTTTGAAGAAGTTGTGTCCGAGAAGGAGCTTGGCGCGATTCGAGACTCTCATGAAGGATTCCCAGATCGTAATCATTTTCATCTGGGCCGAGAAGCGCCCAGTTTCCATTTTCAGCTTCTATGGGGCGGTTAGCCGCGTAGATTGCGGCGCCGACGGCAATGCCGGCATCGTGACTCGCGGGAGCTAAGACGACATTCTTAAAAGGAGTCAGGGCGGGAATCTTCCCAACCCAGACGCTGTTATGAGAGCAGCCGCCTGAGAGCGCGAGATTTTTAGTCTCCACTCGACGGTGGAGTTGGTGAAGAAGGGTGTTGGCGACTTCTTCGAATCGTTGTTGGATGGAGCGCGCGAGATCCCAGTGTTGGCGATCCAAATTGTCTTTCTGCTTACGCGGTGCAACTCCGATGATCTGTGTCAGAAAGTTGGCGTTATAAAACGGTGCCATTTCAGGCTGTTCATTTCGGATTTGAAACTTTAAAGGGTGCCGGAGGATCGGGAAGGCTTCTAGGTTAAGTTTAAAGCCAAAGGGTTCAGTCTCTCGGATGCATTCACGCATGGCAGCAAGATACTTCGGTTGGCCATAGGGCGCTAAGCCCATGACTTTAAACTCGTCACCGAAATGAGGGAAGCCCAAGTACTGCGTCATTGCGGTATAATAAAAGCCTAGGGAGTGTGGGAATCGAATCCGATCTAGAACTTCAATTTGATTCCCCTGTGTCCGTCCTATCGCAACGGAAACAAAGTCTCCTAATCCATCAAATGACATAAAAGCTTGCGAGTCAGCGTTGCTTAGAAATCGAGCGCTCATCAGGTGCGCGAGATGGTGTTCGACTCGAATGACGGTTGCGTTGCCCAATCCAGAATCAGCCAGAAGTTGATGAAGCTTTGGTTGTTTGGGTCGGCGCATCAAATACTGCGAAAGGATTTGAGGATGGCTAAGGCCCAGCTGCATGCGGTACCAAAGCTGATTCAAAGGTTGCTGGCCTACTGCGATGTAGCCGATATCTTTGGCTTCAATTTTTGCGTGCTTCAAACAGTAGGCAATGGCATGGGTTGGGAACGACGCGCAATGTTTGATTCGCGTGAACCTTTCTTCTTCAACCGCCGCAACGAGTTGATGATTGACGATAAGCGCCGCGGACGAGTCACCGTGGCCATAGGTAATGCCAAGCACAATTTCAGATGGGGATGCCATGGAAAATAGTAGGGAAAGACTATGAGATATCGATCAAGTACTTTTCAAGTTTACCTGGTTTTCATCCGATTAGGTACCTAAGAATACCCATTTCATCGGTAATCTACTCTATGACGGAGTCACTCACATACATTGCCCTAGGATTGGGCTTATCCATTCCACTTCTACTCATGAATATTCGCTTGGCTCCGAAATGGGGACTGATCGATTGGCCAAAAGCACGCGGAGTCGCTCAGGATCATATTCCTATCGTGGGCTACAGCCTCGTTCTGATGGTCTTCTCGCTCATTCTGGTTGGGGCTTTATTCGAAAATATTAGCGGATGGGTTGTCGCTACCGCGGGTGTGATGGGTGTCATGGGTCATCTTGATGACCGACGGCCGCTGCCTCCCTTTGATAAAATGTTTCTGCAGTTGGCCTGCGTGAGCTGTGTCGTAATCTTCGACCCTAATATTTCAGCAGCATTTGGAGAGCGCTATGGGGCGTGGGGAAGTTTCTGGGCCGCATTTTTTATTCTAGGATTAGTCAACGCGATCAATTTTATCGATGGCATCGATGGCTTGGCCGGCATGGTGATATGGGTCGGTGCCCTTGGGTTTCTCTTGCTTGTCCCCAACGGGTCCCATTTTGATACTTACCGCTTCTTCACGCAACTTACTCTTGGTGCGATCATTCCGTTTTTCTATATAAACGTGGTTCGTCGCAAAGGGTTTATGGGTAATGTGGGGAGTTATTTCTTTGGTTATCTTCTTGCCGTCGCTCATGTTTCATTACCACTTCAAGCCGCTGACCCAATCTCTCGACTCGCTCTGAGCGGGCTATGTTTTTTAATCCCGATCGCTGACGCTTGCACCGTGATGGTGACTCGGCTCGTGACACTTCGTTCCCCTTTTCAGGCTGATAAAGGACATCTGCATCATCGGTTGATCCAAAGTGGGGTTGCCCTTCGTTATATTCTCCTATCGTTTGCTGCCATTGAAATGTTGGCGCTATCAAGTGCTGTGATTCTGAATCATTCCGCCGTCGCCGCTGCCTCTTGGCTTCCCTTATCGGTGGGAGCGTGCCTTCTTGCAGTCACCTCGTTACTGACTTTATTAGTCGATAAGGCGTCGAAAAAAAGAGTGAGGGGCTATTTCCAACAGATGGACGCACTCAAAGAAATCCAGTACCTGAGGTATCAAGTGGGCACTGCGCTATCACCCGTAAAGCCTGTTCTGCTTAAACGGCTCGAGGCAAGAATTTCTGCGGAGCTTCGTGTGACCGATGTGTGTTTTGCGGAGCCTCCGGATCATCTCTTCATCACCCTCTGCATTCACTCCGAGCCCGTTCAACGCATTACGGCGCGTATTGAAGCCATTTTTATCTCCGAGAAGATTGTAGAGTTCCACAAAGTTGAGAGTGGAGTGATCCAAAAGATGCCAAGCGCCGCGGTGCCCATCAGGGCGATCGCCTAAAAAAATGTGATTCAAGCTTATGAAAATGATTGGATGTTTTTTTGCGGCTGCTTTCTTGTGGGGTTGTACCGCTGAGAAGGCTGTTGTCAAAATTGGCGACGAAGTGCTGACTCAAAAAGAGATTGCGTTTCGCAATCGCCTGATTCGATATCAGAATCCCAAAGAAGAGCGAGAGCTTGGACTTTCGCAATTACTCAAGGCCTACCACTACGCGGCCATTCTAAAAAAGATTGGATACCCCGTGACGCCCGCTCAAATAAAGGCTGAGAAGGAACGGATTGACCAAAAGACCCTGATGCCTGACCGCTTGGCCGCGATCAAGGGGCTTTTTAAGGGTGATGAAGCCTCCTACCTTCGTGTTTTCGTCTTACCGACGCTAGTCGAACGAGTCCTGTACTATGATATTTTTCTTAAAGATGAAAAAATCCAGCATCTTGCCTTTCAGTCTGCGCGAGATTTAATCCAGGAACTTCAATCCCCAAAGTCGAGTTGGAAAAAATCATTAAGCCAAAGGGGTCTTGCGTCAGTATCCCTAAGAGTCGGTGGCGACGAACTTTCAAAAACAGATCCAACTCCGTCTGCCGGACCCACGATTACGGAAATTATCTCCAAGTCCGCTCCGATGAAGGTAGGGGAAGTTTTCCCTGCACCCATTGACGCGGGAGAAAGACTTTTAGTGGTCATCTTCCGAGGAAAATCTAAAGTAAAATCGGGTGGTGATTTAGTTGATGTGGTGGTCTTTCCAAAACTCAATTTCTCCGAGTGGCTCGGCGGATTTCCAAGAGGCGAGCAGTATTTGTAGGATGAATTTCCTGGTATCTTAAGTTCGTTATGCTAAAAACCAGCCTGTGAATCGCAAAGACCAGCGAGAATTGCCTGAGGGCCTTCTTTATCAAACCGGGTTTGTGTCACCCAAGGATCGCTTACTCATCTTGGATTATCTTAGAACGATTCATCCGATTTGGGAGAGCCGATACGCCCCCAATCATCCACCCCCTCGTGGAGAGATTCCGAGAAATTTACTAAGGCCTGTGTACTGGCTTGGTAATTGGCAGTTTGCTTGTTTGGATTATTATCGCCCACCTCATGGTACTGACGGCAGATGTGTTAAGGCGGAGCCTTTTCCCCCAGTCTTGATCGGGTTGGTTCAAAGAGTGGAGGGATTAGTGAGGCGTCGTTTTGAGGCTCGAGTGATCCCGAAGACGTGGAATCTTAATACCTGCCTGATCAACCTCTACGGCGCTCGTATCGAGGGTGAGCGGCGAGTCGATTGTGCTCGAGTGGGTGAACATCGGGATTTTGAGCCGGGGCCCGTGGCATCGATATCGTTAGGTGAACGAGCGATGTTTCAGTTTGTTTCAACAAGCCGGGTTGGCCATCGGGATCGAGTTGTTTTTGAACAGTGGCTCGACGACCGATCGCTTCAAGTGTTTGCAGGTGAGCGGTGGAAGCAAAAGTTCTTTCACCGGGTGCAGCGAGTGGATAAGCGGGGCGGCCATCAATTCGAAATGCCTCTAAGGGATTTCGAGGTTCGCCGAGTGAATTTCACCTTCAGGTATGTCCCTGAACCCCATATCGTTCGTTACTCCGAGCTTCTCAAGCCATCAGCCGAGGATGTCGAGTCGTACATGAAAGAGCTCGCACAGAACTCTGCTTTTTTTCGTGCCGAATTAGCTCGCCGTTAATGTTTTTGAGCTTTGAGTCAGGGGGGATCTCCGCTATGCTCGGGCCTAGGCATGCGTTCTGAAAAACATTTAGTGCTAATCAAATTATTTCGCGAATTTAAGCCCTACCGTGGTCGTGTGGCGATCGTAGTGGCTTTGGGCCTTGTGATTTCAGCGATCCAGCCCCTATCGGTCCGTTTATCGCAGAAGATTTTGGATGAACTGCAGCGCGGAGTCGACAACGATTGGATTCGTTGGGTTCCGGGAATGCTTGTTCTGCTCTTTTTTGTGAGTGGCATTGCCAAGTATTTACATCAAACCGTTCGTCGGTATATGGCGGAAAATATCATCATCCGGCTTCGTTCTGGCCTTTTTGAGCGCTACCTGTATCTTCCGATGTCTTTTGTGGATTCGCAGAGAACGGGTGAGCTCATGGCCCGTGCCCAAAATGACCTTGAGAAAATTGCCTCAGGGATCGACACGCTCTGCGATCTACTGAGGGAGCCGTTTACTTTCTTTGGTTTATTGGGGGTTGCTTTTTATTACGATTGGCGGCTCACGCTTTGCACTCTGCTCGTGGCACCGTTAGTGGGTTTGTTATTCTCGAGATCTGGGAATTCGGTGAAACGATATTCGATGAGGAATCTGCAGCAGTTTTCAGATTTAATGTCCATCTGCCAGGAGAGTTTGGTGGGGTCTCGAGTGGTCAAGATCTTTACCTTGGAGCCGACATTACTTAGGAAGCTTGAGCAGATCCATGCTCGATACTTGGCGACCGTTTGGAAGTCGATTCGGGTGCAAGAGATGGCGGTTCCTCTGGTTGAGTTTGTTGGGGCTCTGCTGATGGCAGGAGTGATCGCGTACGGCGGCACTCGGATCGCCTCGGGCGCCTTAACGGCGGGTGAGCTTGTGGGATTCATTATTGCGATTGGGCTTGCTCAGATGCCCATCAAGAAACTCAACAATAGTTATCTTAAGATTAAGGCGGCCGAGGCGGCGGCCGAGAGAGTCTATGAGGTGCTCGATCGGCCTGAAGCGCTAAGGCAGATTTCGGGAGATCGTCGGATTCAGGCATTTGAAAATTCTATTGTCTATCAGGATGTCGCGCTCGAATACGGGGCGAAGGTGGCGCTGAAGGGTGTGTCTTTCGAGGTTGCTCGGGGACAGTGCGTGGCCTTTGTGGGTCCTAGTGGCAGTGGTAAGACGAGCATTGTGAATCTGCTTCCTAGATTATACGATTTTTCTCGGGGAGAAATTTTCATTGATGGAGTGGGTATTCGTCAGTTTGTGTTAGAGGACCTTAGGAAGCTGATCTCGGTTGTGACTCAGGACACGTTTCTTTTTCATGATTCGATTTACGAGAATATACGATACGGGCGCCCGGGAGCCTCCGACGATGAGATTGCGGCAGCCGCCGAGGCTGCCTATTGCACGGATTTTATCGCGGCTCTTCCTGGTAGGATGGACTTTAAAATCGGTGATCGAGGCGCGTGCCTATCGGGAGGCGAGAAACAGCGTGTGGCGATTGCACGAGCGATTTTAAAGGATGCTCCGATCTTAATTTTGGATGAGGCCACTTCAAGTCTCGATACCCAGTCAGAGGGCATTGTTCAGAAGGCATTAGATCGGTTAATGACTGGTCGGACCAGTCTTGTCGTGGCCCACCGTTTGTCGACGGTACGAAAGGCTCAGAAAATATTCGTGGTGGATCAAGGGCGAATCGAGCAGGTTGGATCGCATGACCATTTGGTGGGGTCCCAGGGTATTTACCGAACTCTTTTTGAGCATCAGTTCCAAGAAATATAGTTTGTCATCGAGTGCTTCTTGACCAGTTCCGGAAATTGCTCGGGGTGAAAAATCGCCGCCATGATTTCACAACTCTCCGTCAGCCGAGGCCCAGGTCGATTGAAAAACTGATTCCCATCGCAGATGTAGATCTGCCCCGTTTTATAGGCAGCAAGACTCTTAAGCCGACGACTTAAGGTATCGTCCTCGAGATCCTGAAGGGTTCGCTCCATCGTAAACCCACATGGCAGGATTAAGATCTTATCCGCTGGGATTTTTTCAACCTCATCCCATTCTAGCTTTTGAAATTTCTCAGGTTCAGAGACCACCAGAGGGGCCCCTCCGGCGAGGACCGCTAATTGAGGCATCCAACCGCCTGCAACATAAGGAGGGTCGAGCCATTCGAGTAGGAGCACCTTAGGGTAGTTCAGTTTGGTGCCGGCTCGGGCATTAATCTGGTTCAGTCTGATCCAAAATTCAGTATGAAGCGCCTCGGCTTGGGCCTCTTTTCCAGTGGCCTTTCCAATCTGATGAAAGGTTTTGGGAAGATCGTCTAGTACATAGGGGCGAAGGGAGATGATTTCGGTGGGTTGGTGAGTTAGATGACAGACGGCTTTTTCCACATCTTTTAGGGTCACGGCACAGACATCACATTGGTCTTGAGTCAGAATCAGATCTGGCTTGAGCGTCTCAAGCACGTCGGTCAAGACTCGGTAGATGCTTAAACCATCTCGGACCATTCGGATGACGTCTCGGTCTATCTCTTGGCTGGGCCGGGAGGGGTCCAGTTTTGCCTCGGAGACCTTCGGCAAATGGG
>Ga0105164_10001268_pt1 | contig 16282 bp, 12 predicted proteins | sample VDWuncwatermetaG_FD_89674 | JGI IMG/M metagenome (GOLD analysis project Ga0105164, IMG submission 89674) | Wastewater microbial communities from Netherlands to study Microbial Dark Matter (Phase II) - VDW unchlorinated drinking water | ecosystem: Environmental > Aquatic > Freshwater > Drinking...
GGCCCACTCCACCGGCGGGAGCGCTTTCTTTCTCGACCCCCACTCCCAACCATGAGAGAAGCTTCAAGGCAGTATGGATATCTAAGAGATCCGGGACCCCCTGATAACGGCAGCGCTCGGCGGTCAAAAGGGCGGAGATTAAAATGGGGAGCGCGGCATTTTTTGAGCCGCTCACCGTCACTCCACCTTCAAGCCTGCGGCCACCTTGAACCAGGATCTTATCCAACCTTAGTCCTCGCTGCCTTTCGACTGTGCTCAAGGTCGTGAGCCCGTCGAACGACGCTCGAAATTACAGAATTACAAATCTCAGAGCTCAGATTTGAATCTTGCCTTCAGTATATCGCATCAGCCGGGAGTTTTCGCGCAACAACGACCCTATTCCTTCCGGCATAGTCTCGGCGCACGGAAGGCGCGCAATAGCAGCCGACGTTGGTGATCAGGCGGCGAACTTCTTCTGCCATGTCGGCCCCGATCTCAAGCGCCACGAATCCTCCCTCCGCGAGGTGATAATCCGCTTCTTCGATAACCCGACGATAAAAGTCGAGCCCGTCCGTTCCTCCATCCAGGGCCAACCTCGGTTCCCACTCGCGCACCTCCGGAGACAAGCTTCCCAGCTCTCCCCGCCGCACATAAGGGGGATTGGAAACGATCACGTTAAAAAAACCTGTCTGCCCCCTAACCGGCCCGAAAGCATCGCCCGGGAGAAAGCGGATTTTTTCTTCGACTCCGTGGCGTATGGCGTTGGTCTGAGCAACTTTCAGGGCTTGAGCGGAAAGATCCGTCGCCCACATCTCTACGTCGTCTATTTCCTTGGCCAGGCTCACGGCGACAACTCCGCTCCCGGTTCCGAGATCAAGAATTTTTACGGGATGATTCCCTTCGGACTTTTTCACCAGCTCGAGGGTGACCTCGACCAGCAATTCCGTCTCCGGACGCGGCACGAGCACCTCCGGGGTCACGAGAAAATCAAGCGACCAGAACTCCCTTTCCCCGGTGATGTAGGCAATGGGCTCCCTTCGGGCGCGGCGCTGAAGCAGGGAGAAGTACAAATCTTTCACGGGAGCCTCAATCCCCGCCTCATAGTCGAGATAGAGTCTCTCCTTGGCGCACCCCAAGGCCTTGCCCAAGAGCAATTCCGCATCGAGTCGGACGCTGTCTACGCCCATCCGAGATAGAAACTCCGCCCCATCCCGCAAGGCCTCCCGAACTGTGACGGAACCGAGATCATGGAGACTGATTGCCCGAGCCTCTTTACGTTCCATCGTGCCTATCCCGTCGCCTGCAACGCCTCCGCCTGGTAGTGCGTGGTCAGGGCATCCAATAACTCACCGAGTTCCCCCTCCATCACGCGGTCCAGCTTATAGAGAGTAAAATTGATCCTATGGTCCGTGACTCTCCCCTGCGGGAAGTTATAGGTGCGAATCCTCTCGCTGCGATCCCCGCTTCCCACCATCAGCTTGCGCGTTGCAGCGATCTCGGAGCGCTGCTCCTCCTGTCGTTTTTCCAGCAGACGGGCCCTCAGGACTTTCAGCGCTTTAGCCCTGTTCTTGTGCTGCGACTTCTCGTCCTGACAAGTAACCACCAAACCCGTCGGGATATGCGTAACCCTAACGGCCGAGTCCGTAGTATTAACGCTTTGTCCCCCCGGTCCGGATGAACGGAAGACATCAACTTTAAGATCTTTAGGATCGATCTCGACTTCCACCTCGTCCGCCTCGGCGAGGACGGCAACGGTCACAGCCGAGGTATGAATGCGACCCGATCCTTCGGTGACCGGGACCCGCTGCACCCGATGGACGCCGCCTTCAAATTTGAGGCGGCTATAGGCCCCTTTCCCCTCGATCAGAGCGATGACCTCTTTGAATCCGCCCAGTCCCGTAGGATTGGAATTCATTACTTCGACCCTCCAACCCCGAGACTCGGCGTAACGGCTATACATGCGAAACAGTGAGGCGGCGAAAAGGGCCGCCTCTTCTCCTCCCGTCCCCGCCCTGATCTCTAAAATTACGTTCTTGCTGTCGTTGGGATCTTTCGGAAGAATTAAAATTTTCAGGCGTCCCTCGAGTTCCTCCTTCCGCTCCCGGAGAATGGACACTTCTTCTTTCGCCAGCTCTCTGATGGCCTCGTCATTTTCATTCAGCAGTTCCCTGTTTTCCTGGATTTCCTGTTCTACCTTTTTCCACTCCCGATAACGGGAGACAATTTCTTCCAGCTCGGACCGCTCCTTCGCCACCTTGGAGTACTCCCTCTGCTTGTTCAACAGCTGGGGGTCGCTCAAGAGACTTTCCAGTTGTTCGTATCGTTTCTCTACTTCAGCCAGTTTGTCCAACATCATTTTACCACAGTGTTAAAAGAAGACAGTTAAAAATAAAAAAGGGCAAAGGGAGTCTCACTGCCCTTTGCCCTTTCTCTCACCTAAGGCCTCTAATAAATCACATTCAGCCTCAAAACCTCCACCAGGATCAATTTTTAATCCCGTATTTCCTCTTAAACTTCTCTACACGACCGGCCGAGTCCACAAACTTCTGTTTGCCGGTAAAGAAAGGGTGGCATTGGGAACAGATCTCCACATGAATATTCTGAACCGTGGAGCGCGTCTCAACGACATGGCCGCAGGCGCACGCAATGGTCGCCTTTTTATACTCTGGATGGATACCCTCTTTCATGATTTTTTTCCTTTTGAATTTTATAGCACAAACAGACCCCGTCTTCAAATCCTACCCCTTACCAGGCCTTTACTAGGCACATTTTAAGAGGGGGGGACACCCCCTTGGACGCCAGGATAATAATTGGCACAGAAGTTGCTGCATTCTCAAAAAAACAGAAACCATCTAAAAAAGGCCATGAAAGGCGATATTTTACTAACGCGATTCGGTACTTTTTTGTAAAATTGACAATGTTTGACAGCCAAGGGTGATGAAATATGGGGCAGCTTACACCTCGAATAATGATTGTTGAGAGTTTCGGAAACAACATCAGGTCGCTATCAAGCCATCTATCTGCCTTCCCGCTTCCCCTGGAACTGGTTTCGGCAGGTGATGCCACATCAGCCTTGGCCCAGTTTCAAAGGGAAACCATCGACTTGATCATCGTCGATAGTTGCTTGAGAGGAAAAACAGATGGCTTCGAGCTTTGCCGTACCTTGAGATCGTCCTGCGAGGATAGGCACCTCCCGATCATCCTCATTTTGTCCGGTTACCTCTCTCTGGAACGCTTCAAGGGTATTGCGGCCGGCGCCGATCTGCTTCTTCATAGGCCTGTTGTAAAAGAAGAACTTCTAAAAATGATTCAATTACTCCTCGGGTGGAGATTTGAGGAAAATGCCAATTTACACCTGGCGGCGATTGAAAATCGCTGCCTCGAAGGTTACACTCGGTGAGTTAGTTTAGGAGGATAACCGTGCCAACCAGAGTGCTTATTGTGGAAGACCATGCGGATTCTCTCGAGGTCCTGACTATACAGTTGAAAGCTATGGGCTACGAGGTGATTGAGGCAATGACGGGAGAGGAAGGGATCGAAAAGGCCCAGGTCCATCATCCTGAGATCATTGTCATGGATCTTGGACTGCCGGGCATCAATGGGATCGAAGCGACTCAGAGATTGAAAAGGAACCCTGAAACAGCCAACATCCCGGTGATCGCTCACACCGCATGGCCGGAGGAGACCTTTCGAAGCGAGGGATCGAAGGCCGGCATATCGGATTTTTTAACCAAACCTACTTCCCCATACCGCTTCAAGAGCACGATTGAAAAGTGTCTCAAGTTGAGGGCGCACTGATTTCCATACCGAGCGGCTGCCTTCCAATCATTACAGTTTGCCAGAGCTGATCCCCACCGGCCCATCCTGCCGGTCGCGGCAACCCTTGCTAAAAAATTTGTTAGAAAAATATAGGGAGGCCATGGATTGTTGCACCCGAAGGGGATTTGATTTAATGAACATAGGTTGTGGCGTTACCCGCAAGAGAGAGTCGAGCCGGCGAGGTCTGGGGCGCGCTGGCCGCCATGTTGGTCGCCCTTCCCTCAGCCATCGCATTCGGCCTGATTATCTACTCGGCTGTGGGACGCGACTATGCCGCCCAAGGGGCCATAGCGGGCATTGTCGGCACTATCGCTATTGGAATCGTAGCTCCCCTTTTCGGCGGTACCCCCCGGCTGATTTCGGCGCCATGCGCCCCCGCCGCCGCGGTCATGGCGGCGCTGGCGATGGATCTGCTCAAGCTCGGGACTCCCGACAAAGCGGCCGGCATCGAACCCGCGCAGCTCTTCTTGCTCCTGACGCTCGTGGCCGCGCTGGCAGGCGCCCTGCAGTTTATCTTCGGAGCCGTCGGGGGCGGAAGGCTTATCAAGTACGTCCCCTATCCCGTCGTCGCAGGCTATTTGAGCGGCGTCGGCGCGCTTATTTTTCTTACCCAGTTGCCTAAACTCTTCGGCCTGCCCAAGGGAGTCAGTTGGTGGATGGGCCTCGCCGCGCCCGCACTGTGGAGGTGGCCGGGTCTCATCGTCGGGATCGTAACTATAAGCGTGATGCTGGCCGCGCCGAAGCTGACCCGAACCGTGCCGGCGCCGATTTTAGGCCTCCTCGCCGGGATCGCGGCCTACTTTGGCATGGGAACGTTCATGCCGGAGCTGCTGACCCTCTCCGGCAACTCTCTCGTGATCGGTCCGGTGGCCGAGACCGGTGGGTCGATTCTCGGCGCGCTCAGCGAGCGCCTGACCGCGGTCAGCCGACTCCGGGTGGAAGAGCTGCACATTATTCTTGTGCCGGCTTTGACCCTCGCCGTATTGCTCTCGATCGACACCCTCAAAACATGCGTGATCGTCGACGCGCTGACACACACCCGCCACAATTCCAACAGAGAGCTCGTCGGACAAGGGCTCGGAAACATGGCGGCGGCTTTCGCCGGCGGATTGCCCGGGGCCGGCACGTTGGGCGCCACGCTCGTCAACATCTACAGCGGCGGCCAAACGCGCCTTTCAAGCCTCTTGGAAGGGCTCTTCGCTCTCGTCGCCTTCTTACTCCTCAGGGATCTCATTGCCTGGGTCCCCATCGCCGGCTTGGCCGGCATCCTCATGGTGATCGCCTTCCGCATGATCGACCGCAACAGTATCCACCTGCTGCGGCAGAAATCCACGATCTTCGACTTTGCCGTGGTCGCCGTCGTCGTCGTAACCGCTATCGGCGTCAACCTCATGGCGGCCGCGGGCGTCGGCCTTGCCCTGGCCATCCTGCTCTTTCTCCGCGAGCAGATCCGCGGCAGCGTCGTGCGCCGCAAGTCCTACGGCAACCAAAGCTTCTCCAAAAGGCGCCGCCTCCCCGCGGAGATCGCCGTGCTGGAGCAGAAAGGGGAGCAAACCGCGATCTACGAGTTGCAGGGGAATCTGTTTTTCGGCACGACCGACCAACTGTTCAGCGAGGTAGAGGGCGATCTCAAGACGAAAAAATATCTCGTCTTTGACATGCGCAGGGTCCAATCCGTGGACTTTACCGCGGCCCACATGTTGGAGCAGATCGAGGCCCAGCTCGCCGCCCGCCAGGGCAAGCTCCTTTTTGCCGATCTCCCGCCCAACCTGCCGACGGGTCAGGATCTCGAGGCCTATTTCGATCAGATAGGTTTGGTGAAGCCTTCGCGGAACGCCTCAATCTTTAACGAGCTTGACAGCGCCCTCGAATGGGCGGAAGACCAGATCCTGATAGAAGCGCTCGTGTTATCAAGGGAGCGCGAGTCTCCTCTCAAACTGGAAGAAATCGACCTGCTCAAGGAAATTGATCCCGACGCCGCGGCGGCGCTCGCCTCCTGCGTCAGTGAAAGATCTTTCGACGCCGGCAGACGGATTTTTGCCCAGGGCGATACCGGAGATGAGCTCTTCATGATCCGGCGTGGCGCCGTGCGAATCGTCTTGCCGCTCAATGGAAGAAAATCCCACCACCTGGCGACATTCGCCCGAGGGGATTTTTTTGGAGACATGTCGTTTCTCGACGGCAGCACTCGATCGGCCGATGCCGTCGCCTTGACCGCCGTGGACCTCTACATCCTTCCCCGCGCTGCCTTCGACAGAATAGCCGATGAGGATCCATCGGTCGGCAAGCAGGTCTTCGCACGCCTGGCGCGGGCCCTCGCGATCCGCTTGCGGCAGACCGATGCGGAACTGCGCGCCCTGGAGGAATTCTAAAGAATCGAACGCCCCGGCCTCCAGGGTGATATCTTCGTACATTTATTTTTTATAGAGATTATCGATAAAGCCGCTCTGATCCAGCTCCTTTAATATCGCGATATTGATAAATTCTTCCGGCTTCGCGCCCTTGGCCTTCGGGTTTGTTCTGGCGGCCTCCTGGATCTGGAACTCTATCCCCTTGAGCGTGGGATAGGGTTTTCGTTCGGTCAATTTCATGTACGCCCTGTAGGTCTCGTTCAGGATTTCCTTGTCGGTAATTCTCAAGCGCTTTGCCAGAATCTCTTCTGTTTTCTTCTCATCGGTCATCCACAAATGAATTCCCGCGATGAAAGCCCGCACAAATTTTCTGGCCGTCTCCGGCCTTTCTTTCAGGAAGCGCTCGGTCGTAGCGACGGTTTCATGCTGGTAGGGCAGCCCCAGATCCGCCATGTCGGCGAGGATATTGTAGCCCAACTTCTTCGCCGTGATATCAAAAGGGGGCGAGATCACGGTCGCCTGCACGCTGCCGCCCGTCAAGCCCGCAAACCGTGTCGTCTGGTCGCCCAATTGAATAATGGCCACGTCTTTGTTGGGCGCCAACCCGTTTCTCTCCAGCGCATACCTCATGGCCAGATCCGAGGTCGAGCCGAACTTGCTGATCGCCGCCTTACCGCCTTTCAACTGTTCAAATTTCGTTACATTTTTCGCGGCGGCGATACTGTAAGGCAATGTGTTCATATAGCCCAATATCATGGTGAGATCGGAGCCGCCCAAACGGCCGTTGATGATTTCAGGTCCTGCCGTCACGGCGAAATTCACGCCGCCGGCGATGGTCGCCTGGATCAGCTGTGTCCCGCCCTGGAAAAATACCAGGTCCACATCCAGTCCGTACTTTTCATACAGTCCGCTGTCTTTCGGGATAAAGGCGTGGGCCAGCGGGCCGCTCAAGCCGGCGACTCCAACGACAACTTTTTCGAGCTTTCCCTGGGCATACCCGGCGGCGCTCCAGGCGACGAATAAAAGTAACAGACAGGGTATCAGAAAGCTTGCTCTCTTCACTGCATCTCCTCCTCTCTTGCTGCGCCTAAGATCTTAACATCTTATTTTCTCATTTCCATAACTTCAAGGCGCACGCCAGCCGAAAAGTACCCGGCGACCTTTCTGATGTCAACCTGATGTGGACTGATTAAAGGAATAGACAAACGCGAAGGGAGTCGAACCCACGACCTTTTGAATGCCATTCATTTACTACTGGTCAATAAAGCTACTGTGGGGCATGCTCCGAGTCTAGCTGCTTCAAGAATTGCCGTGCCTGCTTGTTCCTGGGATCGAGAGCCAGAGCCTCTTTGAAAAGGGACGCTGCCTCGGAAGCGCGATGCGTCCGAACCAGCAGCATCCCCAACGACACCCGCGCGGCGGCGAGCTTGGGATCGAGTTCAACCGCGAGTCTGAATTCCCTCTCGGCCGCTGCCAGATCGTTCCGGAGTTGAAGAATATTTGCGAGGTTGTGGTGCGCCGTCGCGTTCGACGGCTGAAGCTGGAGCGCCCGCCGGAGCATCTTTTCGGCGTTGTTATAATCTCCTTGCTTGCCGAGCAGCGCCCCCAAGATTTGATACGGCTCGCTCCTCTGCGGCATCAGGATCCGAGCCTCGTCGGCGAACTGCCAAGCTTCCGCCGGCTTGCCTTCCGCGTTTGCGACCGAGCTCAGGCCGAGCAAGCTCGACGACCGATCACGCACGGAATGGACAAACACCCGAGAGCCCGCGGCCAGCGCCGACAGAAACTCCTGGCGCGCCCCCACGAAATCCCCTTCTCCAAAATAGACGGTGCCAAGGTTGTTGTGAATCAATGCCGCATCGGGGGAGACCGAAAGAGTCGCAGTATAAAGGGTCTTGCTATCCTTCCAAACCGGATTCCGTCCGATTGTCAATACGGATAATCCCAGAACCAAGAACGTGCAGGCGAGAGCGCCGGCATAGTATGGGATCTGCTTTTGAAAGCGTTCGATCACTGCGGGGACCAGAAGACAAAATCCCAGCGAAGGGATGTAAAGATATCTCTCGGTATAGATGTTCTGACCTAGACCTTCGAGGTTCAGAACAGGAACGATCGTTACGGCAACCCAGAGGGCGAGAAAGCAGAGTTTGCGGTCGGTATTCAGGAGCTTCCATATCAGGGCGCCGCCGAGTGCAAGCAACAGAATCGGGAATACCCATTCCGCTGGCGCGAGCTTCGAAAAAGGCCGAAACACGTGGTAAGCGTTCTGCTGGAAAGGTGCGATGAGATCCTGAAGGTAGCGGCCAGTAAAGTAGAGTGTGGTAAGAAATCGGTCGCCCGCGCTGATGGGAAGAGGAACCGTCCGGTGCGTAAAGGCACCGAGTGCCTTCAGGCGGAGGACCGCGTAGAGCGCGAACACGGCAAAGAAGGGGAGCCAGCGTCTGAGCTTCGCCGAAAACGTCGCGGTGGTCTCCTCAGGGACAAGGTAGTCCAAAAGGATCACTACCACGGGCAACGTGAACGCCATTTCTTTAAAGAGGAGGGCGTTCAGGAATGCGACAAGCGAGCCGGCGAGCCACATGGTCGACGGCGACCCCCTCTGGCGCGCCCGTATGTAGGCGCCGAGCGACAGGAAGAAGAACAACCCGCACCCGAGGTCCGTGATTCCGGCAATCCAGGCGACATTCTCCGTATGCATGGGATGCGCCGCGAACAGAAGCGCCCCCCAAACCGAGACTGTGGGATCGGACAGCAAAAGCAAGCCGAGCCACAACACCGTCAGGCTGGCGCAAACGTGCATCGCGATGTTGATCCAGTGGTAAGACGCCGGCCAAAGCCCTCCCAAAGCATAGCCTGTCATGTAGATGATTGTCTGAAGGGGTCGAAAGTAGTTGCTGGGTGAATGAGGATAGATAAAGGCCCAGAAGTCCTCAGTGAATGCCGCGCCGACGCTTGAGAAGCTTCGGATCCGCGGGTTCAGCACGATCTGGAGCGCGTCGTCGTACGCGAAATCGTAGCGCGCCGTCTGCACATAGCAGCCGAGGGCAACGGCGGCGACAACCAAGTATCGCCATAGCACGGGAGCATCCCGCGTCTTAAGGCTTTTCTCCTCTCTGTCCGTGAATTGCCCGTCAGTTCTGAAGACTGGTGGAGCCGAAGGGAATCGAACCCTCGACCTCTTGAATGCCATTCAAGCGCTCTCCCAACTGAGCTACGGCCCCACGAGAAGCAAGGATGAGGGATGAAGGAGGAAATTAACTCAGGCTTCGATCACTGTTAATATCTCGGAACAACCCCCAAAAGTCAAATAGCCAAGTTTTGGCCTCCCGCCTTTATCCTTGCCCTTTCACCATCTCCTCCGCGTGGCGCCTGGCCTTTTCCGTGACCTTCACGCCGCCGAGCATGCGCGCCACCTCGGCGATTCTCTCCTTGTCGTTGAGCTTCTGGACCGTAGTAAAGGTCCTTCCCTTTACGACCTCTTTCTGCACCACATAATGAGAATCGGCCAGGGCCGCTATCTGCGGCAGGTGGGTGACGCAGAGCACCTGGTGAGAGGCGGCGACTTTTTTTAGCTTCTTGCCGACGATCTCGGCCACCCGGCCGCCGATACCGGCGTCCACCTCATCGAAAAGGAGCGTCGGAATATCCCCCTGGGTCAGGACCAGAGACTTAACCGCCAGCATAAGGCGCGAGAGCTCGCCGCCCGAGGCGATCTTGGCTAGCGGCTTCACCTCTTCTCCCGGATTCGGCGAGAAATAAAACTCGACCTGATCCATCCCCTGCTCGTTCACTCTTCTCCCGCCGACCAAAAAAGGGGGCTCGTACCCATCTCCATCTTCTTTAAGAAAACGGACCTCGAAAACAGTTCCGGCCATGCCCAGGCCCTCAACCTCTTTTTCCATTTCCTTCTTAAACTTCTTGGCAATTTTCTTGCGCTCGACGGAGAGGGCCTCCGCGGTTTGCCAGGCAGACTGCCGCGCCTTCTCGAATGCGCGCTCGAGAGCCGGGATCTCCTCCTCTCCGCGATCCAGGGCCTTGAGATCTGCCTCGACTTGCTCCTGGATTTTCAAAATATCCTCGATAGCGCCGTTGTATTTTCTTCTGAGCCGGTTGATTTCGCCGAGCCTGTCCTCCAACTGCTCCAGGGCGGCGGGCTCGAATTGGATCTTGCCGGTATAGCGCCTGAGGACCGTTGTCGCCTCCTGCAACTGAGCCTGAGAAGAGTTGAGAAGCTCGACCGCTTCGTTCAAGCCGCTATCGATATTCGCCAGCTCCCGCAGCCGCAGCGCATATCTTCCCAGCCGGCTTACCAGGGCGTCCTCGCCTTCGTAGAGGAGATCCTCCCCTTCTTTGCAGCCCTGAAAGAGCTTCTCCGCGTGGATCAGGACATTCTTTCTCGCTTTGAGATCCTCCTCTTCCCCGGCCTGCAGCCGGGCCTGCGCGATCTCCTGCGCCTGAGCGCGCATCAGTTCCTCTTCGCGTTTTCGCTTTTCGAGAAGCTCCTTCGCCTGCTTCAAGGAGTTCCAGGCAAGACCGAGCGAGCGGTATCTCTCTTTCATCTCTTCCGCCTTTGTCTCCAGCCCGCCGTAGGAATCGAGCAATTGAAGATGGGTCTCCGCTCTCAGCAGCGCCTGATGCTCATGCTGGCCGTAGATGTGGATGAGGCAGCCTCCCGCCTCGGACAAAAAAGCCGCCGGACAGAGGCTGCCGTTCAAGTAGATGCGGTTTTTCCCCGAGCGGCTGACGACGCGCTTGATCACCATCTCGTCCCCGTCCCCGTATCCTCCCTCCCGGAGCCTGTGGCGAAGCGCCTCCGGCAAGGAGCCAAAGAGCGCCTCCACGCCCGCCTCGTCCTCGCCGTGGCGGATGATGTCCGAAGAGACCCTGCCGCCGGAGATGAGACCAAGGGCGCTCAGGACAATCGTCTTGCCGGCGCCGGTCTCGCCGGTAAGCACGTTGAGTCCGGGCCCCAAGTCCAACGCCGCTTCATCGATCACGGCGAAATTTTTGATCCGTAGTTCGCGCAGCATCGCGCTCCCGGCCTATCTCTCGCCCCACTTGAGCTTGTTGCGCAGAATTTCGAAGTAGCTCCTGGAGGGCGCCTTGACCAGCGAAACCGGCACTTTGTAGTCCCGAACCTCGACCACGTCGTCGTTGTTCAAAAGCACTCCCTCCTGTCCGTCGGGACTTAAAAAAACCGTATCCCCCGAGGAACGCAGTCTGACGCGAACCGTGGACTTACTGGAGACAACGATCGGCCGGTTGGTCAGCGTATGAGGACAGATCGGGGAGAGCACAATCGCCCCCAAAGAAGGATAGAGGATCGGCCCGCCGGCAGCCAGCGAATAGGCCGTCGAGCCCGTCGGGGTGGAGATAATCAACCCGTCCGCCCGGTAGGTGCAGAGGTATTCCTTCCCCACGTGAGTCTCCAGATCGATGATCCTGGCGCGCGCCCCCTTGGTAATGACCGCATCGTTCAACACCCGGAATTTTCTATGTCCGCCCTTTTTGCCGTGTATCTGGATCTCCAGCGTCATTCTTTTCTCGACGGAGAAATTCCCCGCCAGTGTTTTTGCCAGGATGGATTCCAGCTCTTCGACGGCGACCTCCGTGATAAAACCCAGCCCTCCCAGGTTCACCCCGAGGATAGGGACCTCCGGGCGCTCGACCAGCCGGGCTATGCTGAGAAGCGTACCGTCTCCTCCCAGCACCACGATCAGGTCCGCCTTTCTCGCCATCTCTTTTTTGCCGCAGCTTCTGCCGCCCATTCGCGCCATGCCCGGCTCCACCAGGACCCGCTTCCCTTTTTCCTTGAGCCATGGGACAAGCCAGCTCGCTATCTCGGCCGCCTTGGGCTCTTCGTACTTCGCCACCAGACCTATGACGCGAATCATTAGACTCATTTTCTCCCTCGCGAGAGATTACCACAACGTCGAAAAATGTCTATGAGGAATGGGCCGGGAAAGATCAAGCGGCCGGGCGCGACGATTTGAGGGCGAAGTAGATCTTCTCCGCCGTCAGCGGAAGGTCGAAGATTCGAACCCCGACCGCGTCGTTCAGGGCATTGGCAATGGCCGGCGCCGTAGCGACGATGCCGTTCTCTCCGATCTGCTTGGCGGCAAAGGGACCGGGGCCGGCGGGGTCCTCGACCAGCACCGTCTGCAGAGGCGGAAGATCCCGCGTGCAGGGGATGCGGTAATCGCCCAGATTCGTGGTCAAAACTTTCCCATTCTCCGTCACCACCTCTTCCATGATAGCGTAGCCCAACCCCTGGACCAGCCCGCCTTCGATCTGCCCCTGATGGGTGAGTGGATTGATAACAGTTCCCACGTCGTGCGCGGTCACCATTCGTTTCACTTTGAGTTGGCCGGTTTCCCGGTCCACTTCGACTTCGGCAATCTGGACGACAAATGCGGCGACCGGCGAACGCTCCTTCACTTCGTAGCTCTTGCGGAGACGCAGCGTGCCATTTTCCTTGGCGGCTTGCCGGGCGACCTCGGCGAAGGTCAGTGACTTCTTGGCGCCGCGCGCAGTCGAAAAACGGCCCTTCTCCAGCTTCACATCGCTCGCATCGCAACCCAAGAGCGAGGCCGCAATCGAGATCAGCCGCTCGCGCATCTCCCGAGCGGCTGCCAGCACCGCCTGGCCGCTCATGTTGGTGATCTTGCTTCCGCCCGGCGCAGCGTCGTTTTCGAAAGTCTCGGTATCTCCGATCTCGGCTCGCACCTCACCCGGCGGGATCGTGAGCACTTCCGCGGCAATTTGTTGGAGCAGTGTATGCGTGCCCGTTCCAATGTCCGGAACCGCGGTGAGGATTGTGATTTTGCCGTCCGACGAAGCCGAAATCTCGGCATTCGCGACGCCCGAACCGCCGACGTGACGGAAGGAAACGCCGATGCCCAGACCGATATTCTTCGCCTTTTTCTTTCCCCAGCCCGCCTTCTTCGCCGCCGCCTCCAGAGTTTCCCGGCAGCGCACCTTGTCCACGCTCCTGCCGCCGGGAAGTTTGTCCCCATTCTGCAGGAGATTCCTGAGACGAAACTTGAGCGGGTCCATTGCGAGAGCCTCGGCAATGAGATCGGTATGGGATTCCGCGGCAAAGACCGCCTGGGGCTGGCCGGGCGCCCGGTAATAGCCGCAGGGCACCGTGTTGGTGTAGACACCGTAGGAATGGATCGCGTAGTTGGGAATCCGATAAACGCCCGCAGTGAATGTGGCGCCGCCGAGGTTGGGGACATCGCCCGGCTTGAACGAAGCATAGGCGCCGCTGTTGAAAATCACTTCCGCTTCACGGGCCACCAGCGTGCCGTCCCTTTTCACGCCGCTCTTGATCCGTATGACGGACGAGTGGCGCGGATCGCCGGCCGTCAACTCTTCGGCATAGGTCATGATCATTTTTACCGGCCGGCGGCTCGCCTTAGCAAGCTGATAGCAGATGGGAATATCCATCAGCGCACCTTTGCCGCCAAAGTCGCCGCCAACGGCGACCACATGGACGCGGATTTGATCCTTGGGGATCTCCAGCTGCCTGGCGAGGTGCGATTTGACACGGAACGGCGCCTTGCACGAAGCCCAGATGTCGATGCGATCAGAACCGTCCACCGCGACCACAACCGAATGCGGCTCCAGATAGGCCTGATGGGCCAGTCCCGTCTTGAAGATATGTTCGAGAACCAAATCGGCTTCTTTGAAGCCGCTGTTTACGTCGCCCGCGGTCCAATGCTGGATCGCAAAGACGTTCGGCAGCAGCTCCGGGGGCGGATGAAATCCTTTGTACGACTGCAGCTCTTCATGAACCAGGGGCGCGCCGGGCGCCATCGCCTTCTTCGGGTCGAAGACTCCGGGCAACTCTTCATACTCGACCTCGATGAGTGAGAGCGCTTCGTCCGCCGCGTCGAGATTCTCCGCCGCGACCGCGGCTACCTTTTCGCCGATAAAGCGGACTTTACCCTGGGCAAGGAGCGGAGTGTCCTGCAAGCTCAGTCCGACACGAAACGGAGGCAAATCGTCCCCGGTCAGAATCGTCGCCACCCCTTTTATTTTTCTTGCCTTCTCCGTATGCACCCGCAGAATTCGCGCGTGCGCATAGGGGCTGCGCAGGCACCTCCCCCAGATCATGCCGGGAAGTTGAACGTCGGCCGTATAAAGGGTCTTGCCCCCGACCTTGTCCGGCCCCTCGATCCGCCCCAGCGGGCGTCCCACTACTTTAAGTTCCATCCCTTTTTGCCTTTCTGATGTTCCGAAAATTTACACGACGAGTCTTCGCAGGCGCGAACTCGCATAGTCAACTACCATGACCAACACGATCAGGACAAGGACGATGGCGGCCGCCTCCTGGTATTGAAAAGTCCTGAAGCTGGTATTCATCAGGTAGCCGATCCCTCCGGCGCCGATCAACCCCAGGACGGAAGCTGCCCGGATATTGGTTTCCAATCGGTACAGGGTGAAAGAGATCAGATCCGGCAACACCTGCGGCAGGACGGCGAAGGCAAGAATCTGAGTGTAACTTGCGCCGGTGGCGCGGATCGCCTCGACCACCCCTTCGTCGATGTTCTCGACCGACTCCGAGAGGAGTTTTCCCAGCACGGTAGCCGTATGGATGAAAAGGGCCAGAGTCCCGGCGAAGGCGCCCAGACCGACAGCGGCGACGAAGAGCAGCCCCAGCGCCAGATCGGGAATCGTGCGCAGAAGATTCAGGACGATGCGTGCGCCGTGATAAACGGCGGGGTGGGGAGCGGTGTTGCGCGCCGCCAAAAAGCCAAGGGGAAAGGCTACGAGAAGGGCCAAAAAAGTTCCGGCTAACGCCATCTGGACGGTCTCAACGGTCGCCCCGACGATCGTCTGCGGAAAGGTGTTGTTCCACCATCTCTGTTTGACCCTCTCCTGTTCCTCAGAAAGAGGTAGAGGGAGCAACAGCTTGGGCAAGGAGAAGCTCTCGGGAACGAAATAGCCCCTGGCGTCCGTCACCTTCGAGAAATCCGGCGGCAGCATTCGCCCCAAGCTCACAAAAATTTGCGGTATCCCTTCAACCAGTTCTCCGGGCCTGATCTTCGCTCCCTGAAAGGACCACCAGAGGACCAGGAAAAAAAGCGCCAGCAGCGGGAAAAAAGACAGCCTCTTTTTTGGCGCCGGGGGCGCTTTGCGGAAAATGTCCTGACCCATCCCGTCGACATTTGCATCGGACTGTTGTGCCAATGTTTCTCCCTCCCGGCTGATTTATTGACTTGCCTCTGCTTTTATCATCTTAGGCAACGCCTTGGCTACCCTTTTCGCGGCTCCAATCTCAGATTGACACAACTGTCCGGGGTGGGGTACTCAGAGAGTGGTTCTCCGGCTTGACCGGGCGCGCCTACGGAAGATCGGGCGGAATATAGTAAAGCGATGTCAAACAAAATTCTGATCGTGGATGACGAGCCGTTCAATCTCGACCTCCTGGAGCAGGAGTTGAGCGATCGAGGCTACGCTATCGAAAGAGCTAACAATGGAACGGAAGCTCTCGCAAAAGTCGAATCCTCCCAGCCGGATCTCGTTCTTCTAGACTACCAGATGCCAGATATGAACGGGGTTGAAGTTCTCAAGGAGATTCGCGCGAGCGGAAACGATGTCCCCGTAGTTATGATTACGGCCTACGGCACCATCGAGCGGGCAGTCCAGGCGATGAAGGAAGGGGCCTACGACTTTATCCCCAAGCCCTTTGAGCCGGACCATCTAGCTCTCATTGTCCAAAAGGCGCTTGAACGGGAAAGACTCAAGGCCGAGGTAGAGATTCTCTCGGAGGCGGTGAGCGAGCGCTATCGACTGATCGCGGGGAAGAGCGCCAACATGAATCAGGCTATAGATTTTGCTAAGAAGGCGGCCGCCAGCAAATCCACCGTCCTACTTCTTGGCGAAAGCGGAACCGGCAAGGAGCTCTTTGCCCGCGCCATCCATAATTGGAGCGAGAGGAAAGCCGAGCCTTTTATTGCCATCAACTGCGTTGCTCTGTCCAAAGAACTCTTGGAGAGTGAGCTATTCGGCCATGAAAAGGGGGCCTTTACCGGAGCTCACGAGCTTAAAAAAGGAAAAATAGATTTGGCTCATGGTGGGACGGTCTTCCTTGATGAAGTCGGAGATATCACGCCAGAGCTTCAAAC
>Ga0105164_10001269_pt1 | contig 16281 bp, 13 predicted proteins | sample VDWuncwatermetaG_FD_89674 | JGI IMG/M metagenome (GOLD analysis project Ga0105164, IMG submission 89674) | Wastewater microbial communities from Netherlands to study Microbial Dark Matter (Phase II) - VDW unchlorinated drinking water | ecosystem: Environmental > Aquatic > Freshwater > Drinking...
AATTTGGTCCCTAAGGCCAAAATCCCTTGAGAACGCCGCATCCTGCGTTATCTGATAAACCTGCCGAGTTAGGTGTCGTGCCTCTTTCCAGACCTCCAAGTCCTCGAAGTATTTTATCGTCATGTTACCTCCGTATTCACGGGTTCAAATCGTTCAAATAGTTCGAACCGTTCGAATGGTTCAGGGATCATCAAAACGCCTTGAACGACTGAAACGATTTGAACGACTGGAACGATTTGAACGACTGGAACGACTTGAACCGGTTATACATGATTCCCGTACGAACAAAGAAATCTCCGCCGGGTGGCGCTTGTTGTGAAAGAAGATAAACCGCTTGATCCAGCCAACATATGCTTTCTCGGTCATGTAGCTATAGTGTCGGGTTCGGATCGCCTGGCGGACCTGGTCAAGCAACTTGGGCTTTGGCGAGCCCGAAGGAGGAGAGATGTCCACGGCTGGCTGTCCACTCGGACTTACCACTTTGAGTCTGTAGTCAGTTAGACTTTTTACTTTGAAATTTTCCATAAGAGACCTCCTTGCCAGATTGGAGCCCGGGAAAAGAAAAGAGCCCGATCCCTACAGACGAACGAATCCATCTGATAGAGAATCGGGCTCCCGTCCTCAGTCCGATCTATGCTCGGGCAGATCCTTTACCCCAGAGGGGCAACTTCCACGTTCCCTTCTGCCCTACCTATCGGCTGACTCTTTAGACGAAAGTGGCGGCAATTTGCTTCAATAGAATTGTGAAGACAGCAGTGATTGGGCTCTAGCGGTGAAAAGCAAGCCGGTTCAACCGGTCCGCTATCGGCACGAGGTAACTAAGCCTCCGTCAGAACCGGTCCGCCGGGCTGTAGGTCAGGAGCCGTTCTTTTACTGTTTTCCCTGGTCCGTTTTGTCTCAGGATTGAGCTCAACGACGCTTTAATCAAATCCAGGAGTCGTTTTTAAGTGCGACCAGGATAAACGCCTCGCACGAGAGAGGTTGGATTATGCCCCGATGGATTTCAACGAACTCGTTAAGGAAGGCGGGAGCTTCCGCTGGGTACCCCGATACCATACTTGGCCCATTCCCGGGTCACTTCCTCCATCACGTCCTGCCTGGGCTGGCAAGGCACCTCAAACTCGGCAGCATCATACTTGGTAGCGTCGATGATCATCTTTGAAGTTCGGGAACGGCCGCTTTGCCGCTCTTGAAGAGGGAGTGAAGGATCAAGGATGCATCCCACAACGTCCCTGATAATCTCCACATCTCGGTGCGGCTGCACACGTGTGGCCAGGGCCCACTCCACCTGATTCCAGTCAAAGGGGTCGATATCGTCGTCAACGATGATCAGTGTTTTTACAAAACGCGCTCCCCAGGTCCCAAGCACCGCCATAGCAATCATCTTCCCGTAGCCCTCGAACTGCTTCTCGATGGAGACCACACAGTTGAAAGCGCCGCAACCGCCCATCGTGAGGTTGATCTTTCTGATTCCCGGAAGCGGGCACTGCCTGGCAATGTCCATCTCGATGGGCAGGCCACGAATGATCTGCTCCTCCGTCGGTGGCCTGCCATTATAGAGACCGTGGTAGATTGGGTTGTCTCTGTGAGTGATGGCTTTGATCTCGACGACTGGCCGTTTGACTTTAGCCCCGTAGTAGCCAGTAAAGTCGCCGTATGGTCCTTCCTCTTTAGTTTCGCCAACCAGGATTTCTCCTTCGAGCACAATCTCCGCCGTCGCAGGCACCTCAAGGTCAACGGTCTTGCATCTCACCACCTCCACTGGCTCGCCGCGCAATGCACCGGCCATCGCAAACTCGTCAACTCCGAAAGGCAGAGGCGCCAGTGCCGCCAGGGCAACTGCTGGATCAGTGCCGATAGCGATGGCGACCGGTAAGCCCCGGCCCTCGGCTGACGCTTTGCCCCGGTGAATCTCGGTGTGGCGGTAGGGGGCCATGAGAATACCTAGCTTGTTCCGCTCGTGGACCTGTAGGCGATACATAGCCGCATTCCTTATCCCGGTCTCCGGGTCGCGGCTGATCACGATGGGAAGCGTAATAAAAGGGCCGCCGTCTAGCTCATTCCAGATTGGAATGGGAAACATCTTAAGCAGGTCCAGTCCGTCACCGACGAAAATGTTTTCCTGGCATGCTCCTCGGGAAATCAGAACCGGGTTTATAGGAGGAAGGCTGGTCCTCCTAAGCCACTCTTCAGTCAATGCTCCGTCCGAGGTGCCCAGGGCCATGGCGAATCTCTTTTTCGTCCCCAGGAGATTACATGCCAGGGGGACGCTGTAGCCCCTAACCTTCTCGAAGAGCAGCCCCGGACCAGCGTGGTCGTTCACCTTACGACAAATCGCGCCGATCTCGTGGTCTTTCTCCACCTCGACGTGAACGCGCGCCAGCTCTCCTTGCTCCTCCAGGCAACGGAGGAATTCCCTTAGATCAGCGAAAACCATTGATTTTAATCCTCCATAGATGATTTTCTACCGGAGTCTGGTGAAGAACCCTTCTCTCTCTAGCTCGTCCAACAGGCTATTTTCCACTAAATCTTTCACCGCGACTTTCTTGACATCCTCCCCCTTTGCCAGTTCCGTCAAAACGTTCTCGATGCCTTTCAGGCTGGCTCTGGGGATGGCCTCCATATTGCGCGCAAAGAAATCATAGGTTTGGCCGAGCATGTCCGTGTCGGTGAGCCGGGTCTGCTGGCTCAGGACTCTCGTGGCCGTCGCCCTTTGTGTCCGGATGGCGTGAATAGACTCGCTGTAACTCTTCAAAAAGTTTTTCACGATGGCACGATTTTTCTGCAGATAATCCCGTCTTACAGCAATCGTGCTGGTAGGGAAAGAAGCACTAAGGTTCGCAACATCTACCAGCACCCGGTATCCCATCCTTTTGATTTTGACCAACTCGGGATATGAGAAGACGGAGGCGTCAATAAGGCCCTTCTCTAGAGAGACCATGCGCTCCGCAACATTACCCGCCTGAAGAAACGTGACATCCCTGGCTTCCAGGCCAAGTGCTTGAAGCTCCAGCGTTGCCACCCATTCATTCATGCCACCGAAGCGGACAATGCCCACTCTTTTGCCTCTAAGATCAGCGGCGGTTCTAATCCGTGGGCTGGACACCAGGGAGTAGACGAGACGGTTCAAGCTGGCTGCGACGGTGACGATATCCCCGCCTCTCAAGGCTGCCCCCACGGTCACGTCGCCTCCCACGTGGGCGAGCTGCGTGCTCCCCGCCATCAAGGCCTGCACGCTCATAGTTCCCCCGCGCACCAGGATGATCTGCACGTCCAATCCGTGTTTCTTATCCAAGCCTTGCTCCTTCAGGATCCAAAGGGGCAGTTGAAATCCGGAAAGGCCGGCATAGCTTACCCTGACTACTTGGATCGGCTCACTCGCCGCCCGGAGGGTGCGGACCGAGAAGAACCCAAGCAGTGTCAAGCTGACCACGATGCAAAGACAAAGCCATATTCGCCTTTTTTTGTGCGGCATTGTTGTCCTGCCTCCTTTTTCTTCAGGATTATAAGAAATCGCTGGCAGATTCTCAATTTCTCAAGAGTTGTGCAATAGGGCCACAAACATCTTGCACTCCCTGAGCAATCCGATGTGGCCGACTGGAGCTTTGCAGGGGAGGGCGCCAAGGGTTAAAAGGGGGCAAGTGAAGAGGCTATCGATTTGCCGGTGTCCTTTGCCTCAGAGAAGTGCGGCTGAGCTTCAGAAGATCTGTCCTGGGAAGGACGTCAATAAACTCGATAATACTTGGGACGGCATAAGAAGCTATCCTGGCCCGGCAAAATGTTCTGAGTTCGTCAACGAGGTTTTCTGAAGGGCTAAAGTCGGCCCGGAGAACCACAAAGGCCTTGACCTTTTCTCCCTGGATTGCATCTCCGACACCGATCACACCGGACTCAAAGACTGCCGGATGTTCGTTAAGGGTATTTTCCACCTCCTCGGGCGAAATGCGATAGCCCCGGCTCTTAATGATGTCATCCGTACGGGAAACGTGCCAGAGACAGCCGTCTGGATCTCGGTAAGCCGCATCTCCTGTTAGGCTCCAACCATTGATCACCGCCTTTTTTTGCTCCTCAGGCTGGTTCCAATACATCACGCCGGTAGGACCTTTTAACGCGAGCTTTCCCGCTTCCCCCGCTGGACACTCTTTCCCTGACTCATCGAGGATAGCGCACTCGTAGCCTGGATAAGGATAGCCTAAGGAGCCGGGCTTAAAAGGCTTTCTCCATGTGCCGATGAAGGAGCCCAAGAGTTCATGAGAGCCTATCATGTTGATGATTTCCTGGCCAAATCTATCTTTCCATTCCTTGATCGTAGCGGGTGGAATGGGCGCCGAGGCAGTATAGCAGGCCCTCAGAGTCCGAGTCTGGTAGATCTTCTCCCCCTTGGGAATATTCAGGATCATCCGATACATGGAGGGGACGCTATGGAAGAGGGTGACGCCATGGCGTTCTATCGCCTCCATGGCTTTCTCCGGGGTCGCTCTCCCCTCAAGGAGAGAAACTGTGGCGCCGAAATAAAACGGAATCAACATCGCGTGGTGGTACCCATAGGTGAAGGGAAGCGGGGGGGTGCCACCGAAGATATCGTTCTCCTTAATCCCGCCGGGATAGATGCACTCCGAGACATGCACTACCGCTAAGGGTCCCGTGACCGGGTGCATACATCCTTTGGGTTCGCCGGTTGTGCCACCGGTGAAAAAGAGGATTCCTAGTTCGTCCCTGTCCACAGGCACAGGATCAAGTTCCTTTTTATTTTTCTCTAAAAGATCCTGATAGGAGTGGTAGGTTCCCGAGCCAGAATCTCCGATTACAATAAATTGTTTCAGGGTTTCATAGGATGTCTTTCCCTTTTCCACCTCGTCCAGAAGGTCTGCATCAACGATCATCAATTGGGCTTGGCTCGCGTTGGCGATCTTTACGAGAGTTTTCTCCTTGAGAAGCATCATGGTGGGTATGGGGACCGCGCCAATCTTATGAATGGCCAGGGCTGCGACGATGAATTCAGGTCGGTTGGCAATCCTTAGAACGACAGGATCGCCTTTCCGGATTCCCAGCGAGAGCAGGGCGTTGCCCAAGCGGTTCACGGAATCATAAATCTCCGCATAGGTGACCTTTCGCTCTGCGTAGAGAACCGCCACCTTTTGTCCCCGTCCCTCCCGGATCTGCCGATCCAGCACCTGCTCCGTTATATTGATTTTGTCAGGAAACTTACATTTAGGATGGGTAAAGATTAAGTGCGGTCGAAAAGGGGATTCGATCTGTTCAACGGGTTTCACGCCGATGCTCTTATCTTAGGCGCATGCGCTGCCGAAGGGCTTCTAATTCCTTGGCAGAGATGTGATCCTTCTCAATCTCTATGTCGAAGGAGGCGATAAAATGATTCACCACGTTGGCAATGCCGATGGCCACATCCAGCTCCACTAGCTGCTCTTCGGTGTAATGCTTTTTGAGGGCCTCCACTACTTCGGCGCTTGCCCCTACTTGCTGGAGGTATTCGTCGGCATAGCGGAGGAGGAGCTTTTCCAGCTCATCAAACAGCGGGCTCTCGGTGTAACGAAGCAGTGCCTCCAACTTCTCTTTGGTCAATCCCGCCCTTAGACCAAGGGCTGAATGGTGGTGCACTCAATACTCGCACCCGTTTTTCAGGGAGACGAAAACATTGACCATCTCCCGGTGATGCCGAGGGACCTTCCCCTTAAAAATCAGGCTGCCCTGCATTTTCCAGAAACCCTCAAGCAGGGCTGGTCTCTGGGCTAAGCTCTGGTAAAAATCAGGGATCCAACCTCCAGTGGCTCGACCGATTTCCTTATAGATCGCCTTGACTTCATCTGAAGCGCTCTCTGGCGAGATCCGAGAAACTTTTTGCATCAAAGCCCCCCTTCGTTGCCTAAAGCGATGTGTTTTCAATGAGCAAAGCGATCCCCTGGCCACCCCCGATACAGGCACTTCCGATGCCGTATCGTGCCCCCCTTCTCCTCAGCTCATAAAGGAGGGTAACAGTAATTCTGGTGCCAGAGGCCCCCAACGGATGTCCGATGGCGATGGCTCCCCCATTAACGTTGACTTTTTTCCGATCAAGACCGAGTTCCTTTTCGACCGCCAAGTATTGCGGCGCGAAGGCCTCATTGACTTCAATGAGATCCATCTGGTCGAGGGTAAGACCGGCCCGTTTAAGAGCCATTTGGATGGCTGGGGCGGGCCCAATCCCCATGATGTCGGGCTCGCAACCGACGATCCCCCAAGAGAGGATCTGCCCCAACGGCTTGAGGCCTCTCTCTTTGGCGATTTCCGCGGTGGTGAGGACAATGGCCGCTGCGCCGTCGGAAATCCCGCTAGCGTTTCCTGCGGTCACGATCCCGTCCTTTTTGAACACGGGCTTCAGGTTCGCAAGCCCTTCCATGGTTGTTTCCGGCCGGGGATGCTCATCCTTCTCCAGGAGGGCTTTCCCCTTTCCGTCTTTGATTTCGACCTGGACTATCTCCTCGCTTAGGCGTCCTGCTTCCTGAGCGGCGTTGGTTTTCATCTGGCTTTCATAGGCGAATTGATCGGCCGCCTCGCGTGAGATTCCGTAACGCGCAACGAGATTTTCGGCTGTCAGGGCCATAGAAAAATCGCAGTAACTATCGGTCAGAGCTGACCAAAGAGAATCTTCCATTTTTCCCTGCCCGAGTGCAATTCCCCAGCGGGCTCCGCGGATGACATGAGGAGCCTGGCTCATGTTCTCAGTGCCGCCAGCAAGAACAAAATTTGCTTCTCCCAGTAAAAGAAGCTGGGCGCCACTCACAATGGATTGAAAGCCTGAGCCGCAGATCCGATTCACCGTGAGGGCAGGGGCGGATATGGGAACACTAGCTTTGAGGCCTATGTGGCGGGCCAAATAAATGGCATCTGAGCTAGTCTGTTGGGCGTTACCGAAGATGACGTGGTTGATCTCTTGCGGAGATATCTTGGCCTGCTCAAATGCTGCCCGAGCAGCGATCACACCCAGCTCAGTTGCCGTGAAGTCCCTTAAAGAGCCCCCGAACTTGCCGAACGGAGTGCGTTTCCCAGATAGGATAACAACCTCTTCGTTATTTCCGCCTTTCATATCTTGGCTACTAACACAAAAGAGTTTGAGACGGCAAGTCCTGGGCCTTCATGGAGCAGGGAATCTGGCCTGGAATGTGCTATACGCTTCCATATGTCTGGCGGCGAATTTTTGCTGAAGGATGTCTCCCCGAATAAGATCTTCACCCCGGAGGAGTTTGACGAGGAAGAAAGGGCGATGGCAGAAACAGCCCGCTCTTTTGTCCGGAGAGAGGTTGTCCCGAGGGCGGAATTGATAGAGGCGGCTCAGGAAGGTCTTATTCCCGAGCTGATGAAAAAGGCAGGAGCTTTGGGGCTTCTGATGATCGACGTCCCTGAGGAATACGGGGGCCTGGGATTAGGTGAAAAGCTCACAACCTGGATCAGCGAAGTCATCGCAGAAGGAAGCGCCTCCTTCGCAATCACGCTAACGGGCCACATAGGGATAGGGATGTTGGCAATCGTCTATTCTGGAAATTCTAGCGCCAAGGAGCGTTACCTTCCCTCCCTTCTGAGTGGGGAGAAAATAGGCTGTTTTGCCCTAACCGAACCTGAGTATGGCTCCGATGCCCTCTCGGCCAAGACCACTGCAACTCTATCTCCAGATGGGAAGCACTATAGTATAACGGGGATGAAGCAGTTTACTACGAATGCCGGGTTTGGCGGTATCTTTACTGTTTTTGCCCAGGCCCCTGGCAAAGGATTTACGGCCTTTGTGTTGGATGGTTCTTCCCCCGGACTTTCAACAGGGAGAGAAGAAAAAAAGATGGGTCTCAAAGGCACCTCCACGCGTTCTCTCATCTTAGACCACGTGAAGGTTCCTGTGGAGAATGTATTGGGGGAGGTGGGCAGGGGCCACGTGGTGGCCTTGAACATGCTTAATTTGGGGAGAATTAAAGTCGCCGCTTGCTGTGTCGGTTCGGCCAGAACTCTCATCCGGGAGTCTCTCTCCTATGCACAGGAGAGAAGACAGTTTGGCAAGCCTATCGCCTCATTTGGCCTGATCCAGCAAAAGTTGGGCCGCATGGCCGCTCAGATGTTCGCTGCTGAGAGTACTCTCTACCGGACGGCCGGGCTAGTGGAGGGCGCTGTTTCGCAGCTTTCGATGGGGAATAACTATGATGCTAGAGCTCTCCAGGCCATAGGCGAGTATGCGGCGGAGTGCGCGTTAGTGAAAGTGCAAGCGAGCGAAGCGCTGGATTTTGTTGCCGACGAGGCAATGCAGATTTTCGGCGGCTACGGCTATATCGAGGAGTACCCGGTTGCCCGAGCCTATCGCGATGCGCGGGTAAACCGGATTTTTGAAGGGACAAATGAGATCAACCGGCTTTCCATCATAGACTGGTTTTATCGTCTCGATCAGAAAGGAAGGCTTCCCCTTAGGGTCAAGGCGAGAGAGGCATTGGAGCAGCTTAGGGCAGCGGTTCCAATGGCTCAGGAGGAGATCCAGTCAGCCAAAAATCTATTCCTCTGTCTCTGGGCTATGACGCATGAACGTTTTGGAGAAAAGTGGCAAGAAGAGCAGGAGATCCTCGCCATGCTTGCCGATCTCTCCATCGATATTTATTCTGCTGAGAGCGCGGAGCTGAGGAGTCAAAAAATCAGCCAGGGATCGGCGCCGGAGACAGCTTCTCTGGCGCGAATGTTATCTCAGCTTTGTCGGCTGCATTTGATAGAAGCCGGACGGGGTATTCTTCCTCGCTTTGTTGGGGCCCTTGCAGAAAACGACGCCTCTTTCAACCGAGAACTGAGCTGCCTTGAGAAACTCCTGCCTTCCCCTAGAATCAATGCTATTGCACTGGAGCGTGCGGTTGCGGCCTGCCTTCTTAAGTTCGCCCGCTATCCGTTGCCAGCCTTTTGAGATCCAGTCTCTATATTTTTTTTCGCTGCCTCTCGCGCAAGGCTCCGGTAAAATAATGCTCGCCCCGGACGGCTCGTTCGGCATCCTCCTCGTCATGCTGACTCCAGCTACCCAGGTTATATCCGAACCATGGGTTTTTGAGTTGCAGCTCAGGTAATCCCAACTCTCGCCAAATTGTGCGAGCCCTCTCCATATATTCCTTTTTCGGCAAGGAAATCGGAGGATAGTCCCACTTTCGCGTTGCATCAATCAGGATGGCCGAGGCCTTCATTTTTTCAGCCTCGGCGCGAGAAGAAGGCGGGGCAAGGGAGAAATCGAGGGCGGTGGAAATTTGGATGTCGTGGATCTCCACGTCACGGTGAGGTTGCATCCTGTAGGACATAGCCCAATGGACAGCGTCGGCGTCCCGTGGATCAATATCCTCATCGACAGCGATTAAGATCTTGGGTGCGGCGCGCGGAATATCGGCAATCACCCGCAGCGCCTCCATGGGCCTGGCCATGGACCGGCCCATTCGCACCACGCAGACCCCATGGCTGCCGGCAGCTTCAGCCAAGGCCACTTCGATGATCCCTTTTATCTTATGGTCTACGGTCAAGAGCTTGTAGAGGACCCCTTCCATCCCAACGCCCCGAAGCACGCTCGACTCGCTGGGCGGAAACTGGCTGAAGAAGGCTTGGAAAATAGCGTCGCGTTTCCTAGTGACACATGTAAGATTCATGAACTTATCCGCTTCCCGGTGGGCCATGTACCCGGTAAATTCTCCGAAAGGGCCTTCGGGCTCCAGCTCATCGGTGGGCACGATTCCCTCAATCACGATCTCGCTATGGGCCGGGACCAGAAGGTCCACGGTTTTACAGCGCACGAGCTCCACCGGCTCTCCTGCAATGCCTCCGGCTACGGGATACTCGGGCACAGGTAATCGGGCGGTCGAACAGTAGGACAGGTTGGGGGTGCACCCGATGACAATGGCCGCTTCCAGTGGCTTGCCCATCGACCGCGCCTTGTTCCAGTGCTTGCTGATGTCCTGGTAAGCAAAAGCAAATAAACCGATTCGAGTAGGGCTCTTGATCTGACCACGGTAAGTGCCAAAGTTATGGTCGCCGGTTTCCGGGTCCTTCGTGACCCAGTGTCCGGCAGTGAGGAAAGGACCGCAATCAAAGCCGGGCGTGGAGATTGGGATAGGGAGCATCCCAACACCGCCAGCGTCCAGAAGAGCTTGCCCCTGAAGCACTAGCTCTTGGCAGGGGCCGGAAGGGACTACGCGTGGAGATACCGGACGAGCTTGAGCCTCAGCCCACTTGTTAGCGATCTCATCTGCGGAATTCACGCCCATTCCTAAGGCGTAGACCAATCTGTTAGGGGCCATCACGGCCAGGGCCACAGGAATATCGTAGATTTTTCCTGAAAAGTCAGCGACCTTCTCAAACAACCAGCCTTTCCGCTCTTTTTCAGGTAAGCCACGGAACTGCAGTCGCACGAGAGGGTGGAGCTCGGTGTCTTTATTGATCGGCCGCTGGATGCGGTTCAGATAGCCATGGGCGCTAAGGAAATCTATCCACTCGTGTAAATCGCGATAGTAAGGCATAATTTCAGGACTAAGCGATGAGGAGTGAGTAATGAGTTTTGCTCGGCCCTCGGCCCTCGTTACTCATCGCTTTTTTCCCTAATAGGGCTTGAAGTCATCTTTCAGCATGGAGACATCCCCACCCTTAAATCCCTTCTTGGCATCGCGCATGAGCATGCTCATGCGATTATAAAGCCCTGCCGAGGTGTTCTTCATATGGATGGTAGGTACGTCGCCCGTGTTCGTGTGCTGATGCCAAGCAAAGAGCGGTACCCGGATCACATCTCCCTCTTCCCAATCCACGCGGACATGATTCAGTGTGCTGAATCCTTTGCCTTGATAAATAAAGATCTGCGCCTCGCTTGCGTGGCGGTGCATGTTGCCGATCTGGCCCGGTTCGACCCGGGAGGGGATCTGGCGGGTCGTTGGGATTCGGTAGTCAAATTCAAAAAGCGTGGTCGCCCCTTCTCCCTGGGCCTCCCAGTTCCCTCGTATCCACTCGTCCTTCTTGAGGATGACTTTGCCGATGGGTCCGCTCTCCTGATCCGCGCGCTCCCAGGATGGAGGCGGGTCGAGCCTCTCCTCGCGGTAGACCCCGAGGTAATGAAACAGAGGAGCCGTGCTCATCCGTGCATATCGTACGGTTTCGCTTCCCGTGTTAACGTGCTGATGCCAGGCAAAGAGAGGGACGAAAAGAATGTCCCCTTTTTCCCACTCGAATTTGCGCCCGTTCACCAGAGTATGCCCTCTGCCTTGCAGGACGAACATCGTTGATTCACAGAGTTGGCGGTGCATCGGCCCCGAGCCGCTGGGAAGGATCTCCGTAAGTCCCCAGGCGACTACCTTCGATCCAAAGTCGTACCAACCGGTGCGGAAGCCTTCGTGCCCGGGGATCGGCTTAAGCTCCACCTCGCTCATTTTTATACAATGTTTTTTGTTGTAGAAATTGTCCCGGAGCATCGCCTCCAGGTTGCTCGGTCGGTTGAGTTCCTCGTGACGTACCTGTTCCATAACAATACCTCCCTGCTATTTCCTAAGTGGGTCTTGCCGGCATATCACTGATCCCTGACTGGTGAACCTCCATTGTGCGTTTAGCGGGTAACTTCGGACCGTCTTAAATAAGACTCATCAAAAAACTCATCCGGGCCGCCCTTAAGCCCGAGGACGTTTAAAAGAGCAGCCACGTTCTCCTTCTTAAGGCGCACATCAAAATCCTCTGCAACGTAATCGAGCGCCCTGCGCTGGACTTCCGGCTCTCCACGCAGTCTATGCATTCTTCCCAACTCGACAGCTCTATCTTTGTTCTCCCGAATAAGCCGCATCGCCCTGGAGAGAGCCCGGAGAACGGCTGCGACCTTATCAGGGTTGGAGGCCGCAAATCTCCTCGTGGCGGCAACCACGGTGAAAGGAAAATCGGGCAGGGCCTTACCTATTTCCAGAAGAATTGGGAAACCTTGCTTTTCTACCCGGACCCGCTCTCCCGAGGAGAGGGGGGCAGCAAGGGATTTCATTCCCTTGGCGCCTACAAGGGTGTAGTCAGGCTTGTCCACAATTCCTCCCACGACCATCGCTGGAGCGCCGCTGGCGATGCCACGCAGCATAGCAACGGCGCCAACAATGACCATTTCCGCTTGCCCGCTGGTGAGTAGCGCCATCATGATCGGCCCCCCGCTGGCAATGGTCACGGATCGCACCTCAAGCCCTTCATCTCTGAAAAACCCGGCGCGCTCGGCCACCGCCGGAGGCAACTGGGTGTTCCAGCTCGTAGAGACTAGGCCGAGGGTGATGCCTCTAAACTCGGACGCCGCAAGCGGAGCAGCAACTGCCATCAGCAAAATCATGGCAAAGTTTTGCAAGACAATTTTCATGCTATGCCTCGGTGGCTTGGACAGATCAATTCTCGCGGCGCCGATTGAAGGCTGCATCCATCTTTCTGAATACATGCGTACGTTCATATTACATCTCATGCCAGGTAGCAACATTTTTCTCACCCGGTTAGCGTCGTGAATTGTGTCGTTGACTCAAGGGACGCCGAGGGGCCTGATCGTTTCCACGCGCAAGAAATTGGCTGAAATTTGTCCCTCCAGCATCGAGAAATCATGATTTTTGGCACCGGTGACGAAACTGGCTGCTGAGAATGCAGAGTTGTTCTGAGCAACTTGATCCAATATAGTGTTTGTAATCTTGGAGCTTGCCGGAAAGATTGATGCTATCCCTGGGTTGTCAGTGGCCAACAAATATAATATGAAGCGATGTTGGAATCTCAAGAACAGTGCCTTATAAAATGCCTGACGCCGATTTAAGAGAGTTTCTCCACCGACTAGAAAGAGAAGGAGAACTGGCCCATGTGCGCCGTCCGGTCGAGCTCAATTACGAGATTGGGGCGATCTGTCGCAAAACGCTGGATCTGCGCGGGCCGGCGCTTTGCTTTGATGCCATCAAGGGGCATACGATCCCGTTGGTCGTCAACCTTTTTGCGACGCGCCGGCGGTATGCTCTGGCAATCGGAACTACGCCGGAGGAGATCCACAGGCACTGGAGCGAGCGGACGGAAAAACCCATTGAGCCGAAAGTCGTGAAAACCGGCCCCTGCAAGGACAACGTCATTCTCGGCAAAGACGTCGATCTCGGGAAGTTTCCGATTCCGATCTGGAATGAGCTGGACGGAGGCCCTTATATTACTCTTCCCTGTCACATTACCAAGCATCCGGTTAACGGCTCGCGCAACGCATCCATGTACCGAGGCCAGGTGCATGATTCCAGGACTATCGGCTTATTGGCTGCTCCCTACCGGCACATAGTTCTCCATCGCACGGAAGCCCTGAAGCGGGGAGAGCCTTTGCCGGTGGCGATCGCTTTGGGTGTCGACCCCGCCATTACCGTGGCCAGTGCGGCGGGTTTTCCCTATGGAGTAGACGAACTGACGATGGCGGGCGCCCTTCGCGACGAGCCGATAGAGTTGGTCCGTTGCGAGACCATTCCACTCGAAGTTCCTGCCAGCGCTGAGATCGTGCTCGAAGGAGAAATCGATCCGAAAGAGCTGAGAGGAGAGGGATTATTCGGAGAGTTCACCGGTTACTACGGCATCAAGCATCCTCGACCGGTCATCAAGATCAAAGCGATTACCCATCGCAATAACCCCATTTACGCGGCAAGCTACGAGGGCCTGCCTCCGCATGACACCGCGCTCCTGCAGGGGCTGCCAATTGAAACCGAGATTCTTCGCCTTTGTCCGCTGCCGGGCATACAGAAGGTCCATGTGACCGAAGGCGGCGGCGGCGCCTTCAATTGCGTGATTTCGATCAAGAAGCAATTTGAGGGGTTCGGAAAGATGATTGCCATGGCTGCTCTGGGGACGTGGGGGGCGCGCTATGTCAAGACACTCATCATAGTGGACGACGACGTAGACCCTTTCGACTGGACGCAAGTGGAGTGGGCCTTGGCAACCAGAGTCCAGCCCCACCGCGATGTCGAGATCATCAGAGACGTGGTCGGTTGCATCTTGGACCCGTCGCTTTCTCTTCAGGAGCGGCGGACAGGCCACTCCCGCACCTCAAAGATGATCATAGATGCTACCAAGTACGACGCCGCTGAGTTCGAGATTCCCTGTCGGCCAAAGCAGGATATGATGGAAAAGATCAACCGGGAGTGGGTCGAGTACGCCATCCCTGCGGGCAATGGGCGTTAAGAAACGGAAAGGAGCATCTCCCATGGAGCCAGCCCGGCATCAGGAGCTAAACCGCCCGAGCAGCGTAGAGGCGTTGCTCCGGGATGACTTTTATCACAAAAAGCATCGGATCAGGAACGGGAGCGTGTCCTATACGAACAGGGATTGATAAAGCAGAAGCCTGGTACTGAGGAGATCTTTGCCCAAACACATTTATCTCTGTAATTGGGGTTCAGCGCACCGGGACTACCCGGACGAAGGATTTGGAAAGACTGTAGAAAAGGAGGCAACAAATGAACGAACTCAAAGAGCTTATGGCGTCTTTGGAAAAGACCGCTTACCAGAGATGGATCAAGGGTGAGGGGGTTCCTGTGGTAGAAGGCTTTGGCGTGGAAGACGTGCGCGAGATGGAGTTGGGCGCCTGGCGCCGAATTGGCGGCAAAGGCGCTTTTCTTAACCTTTACGGGATGGAGGGCGCGACGGGAATGTACGTGGCCGAGATCCCTCCGGGTGGCGCCCTTAACCCGGAGAGGCATATTTACGAGGAAGTTATCTGCATCCTGGCTGGTCAGGGTGCCACAGAAGTGTGGCAGGAGGGGGGGGAAAAGCGCATGTTTGAATGGGGTCCTTGGAGTGTCTTTGCTCCACCTCTTAACGCCTGGCACCGGATTCTCAACGGAGGCAGGGAACCGGTTAAATTACTGGCCGTCACCAGCGCGCCTGTGGTCATGGATTTGTATCGTAACGCGGAGTTTGTTTTTAACTGTCCCTTCGTTTTTGCCGAGCGGTTTTTAGGGGAAGAGGAATACTTTAGCGTAGGGCAGAAGCATTATGTATCGGGCATGCAAACCATGTGGGAGACCAACTTTATCTCCGATGCCAGAGCGATGGGGGTGAAGGATGAGTTGTACACCAAAGGGGCAGACATAAAGCTGGTACAATTTGAAGCCTCTGGGAATGGGTTAATCGGACATGTGGCGGATTGGCCTACGGGATTGTATCACAAGGCCCATTACCATGGCGCAGGGGCGGTGTTGGTGATTTTGCGTTCGGCCGGATACACATTGATGTGGTCGAAAGGGCTCGGGATACGGCCCTACGAAAGCGGGCGCGGTGGTGAAGTGGTCGAGATCAAGTGGCGCGAGGGGGCGGCTTTCAGTCCTCCGGGTGGCTGGTTTCATCAGCACTTTAACGTGGGGAAGGAGCCTGCCCGGCAACTTGCGGTAAGGTACGGCAGCCGCCTCTATCCCGTGGGTTTTTATCAGGCTGCCAAGAAACAGACCGATGGGGTTTACATATCGGTAAAAAAGGGCGGCACGATGATTGAATATGAAGACGAGGACCCTGAGATCCGCCGCCGCTACAAGGTCGAGCTCAATCGTCAGGGGGTCCCGTGCAGGATGCCAGGTTAGGCCCCGGCAAGCGAAGGAATGGTGACGATGAATTTGACTTTTGCAGAGGCGACCAAAACTGTTTCCAACCCGTAGAGTTCCTCCATGTCAACCTCGTCCACTTCAACCTTCACATAATCCTGCAGGTTTTGTTCATGGTGAAAATGCTGGTCTGGAGTCCCTTACCCTGACGTTCACAAAGGATTTTTAACCGTTCCCCAAGGGGAGGGCCAGAGGGGCAAGAAGTTGGAATGGAATGATTAATAGTCAGCGTATCAGGCCCGACCAGAATCTCTTTGACCACCAGACGCAAAATCGGAAGTCTGTGGGCTCACAATAGTAGGAACAGGTATGGCGATCCATTCCTCTCTGGGGCGCTCTTTTTAGAGCGACGGATGCGCAAGGTTCTACAGAGGCGAAGACAAGTGAGGGGTTTGGATATAGGCGCTGGCCGAGCGCCCGGCTGTATCGAGAGTTGGAGCTTTATCGATTTCGCTCCATGGCCCTTATGGCCTTGCATTACAACAAGAAAGATGTGTCCGTTTAGCGATCTTTTACACCATCCCTCTTGGGCATCGATATTGTGTTGGTTGAGGGTTTTAGTTCAGGACTCTCGGTTATCTGCCTTGGCCTCTTTCGGTTTTCAATTCCTCAACCAACGAGAGGTCGAAGTATTTGAAGGCAGGTATGGAGGCGAAGGCGGGGTCCTCGTAGCTCATCGTTTTGAGAACGT
>Ga0105164_10001270_pt1 | contig 16272 bp, 16 predicted proteins | sample VDWuncwatermetaG_FD_89674 | JGI IMG/M metagenome (GOLD analysis project Ga0105164, IMG submission 89674) | Wastewater microbial communities from Netherlands to study Microbial Dark Matter (Phase II) - VDW unchlorinated drinking water | ecosystem: Environmental > Aquatic > Freshwater > Drinking...
CAAGGTCGGCGAGGAGATGGAGACCGTCCAGGCCGCCATCCAGCTGAAGGAAGAAGAAGTAAAGCGTCTCGGCGCTTAAGGCCGCCGACCCCGCCCGCGGGGCTTTCTTTTTCGGCCCGCCCGCCTTATACTCCGGGGATGAGAACCTGGAAAGCCAAAGCCGTCTGGCTCGCCGTCCCCGCCGCGCTCGCCTTCGTCGTCCTCTCCGCGCTGTGCGCCGGACGCACGCGCGCCGGCTGGTCGGAGGCCGCCCGCGGCGACGCCTTCGAGGTCATCGTGCCCCTCAACGCGCGCGACCCCAGCGCGCTCGTGATGGGGCCCGGCGCCGGGGATTGGCGCAGGTACGCGCCGTCGATCGAGAGGCCCCAATGAGAACCGTCCTGTTCGCCGCAGTCGTGGCCTTGTCCGCGCCCGCCTGGTCCCAGCCGCCGGAGGCCGTGCTCCCGGCCGAGAGGTTTACGCCGGAGGCTCCGTCGCTTCCGGCCGAGAAGCGGCCGGCGTGGTACAAGCTGTTCCCTCGCAGCTTCGCGCGCGAGCTGATAAAGGAGGGCACGCGCGCCGTAGCGATCCGAGTCGACGATCATCATCTCGGGCCGGTCCGCACGGGCGACGCGGTCGACGTGCTGGCCGTCTTCGACGCGAGGAAGACCTCGGGCGCCAGGGAGCGCGTCGGCTCGACCTTGATCCAGAACATGCGCGTCCTCGGCGTCGAGCGCGGCGACGCGAAGACGAAGGGGACGCTGCGCCTGCGTGCCAACCCGAACGAGGCGCAATATCTGGCGCTCGCCGCGGTGCAGTCCGAGCTGTCGATCTCCCTGCGCAAGGAGCACGACCCCGACATCTACCCGATGGAAATGTCGACCTTCGTGAAGCTGTTCCGCTAAAGAATGAGACCGATCGCGCTCGTCCTCTTTCTGGCGTCGACGGCGATGGCCGACGACCGGGAATTCACCAAGGTCACGGAAGACTGCAGCGTAAAGCAGCCGGTCTGCCTCTATTCGGCCCTGACGGAACCGGAGTTCGCCTTCCTTCTGGGAACGAAGATGGCGACCCTGCCCGAGTTTAAGCGCGATGGCCACGCGTTCATCAGCGGCGGCGACAAGGACGCGCTCGTTATGCGCTGGCGCAAGCGCGTCAAGTCGGAGGCGTCGCGGAAACTGGAATCAATGGACGGACAGAAACTGGCCAAGATGTATTTTACCGCGCGTTTGGTGATGATCGGGAATTCGTCGGAGATATTCCCCGCCGCCGTCGCCGAGATCCGAAGGCTGGACGCCAAGCCGGAGAGAGCGGCGGAATCGCTTGCGCTCAAGGAACGCCTTCGGGTAATCAGGGAGCATATGGGTTCCTTGTCTCTCGACGACGTCACGGGCCTTGCCGTGGCGGCGGACGCGTCGCAGCAGACGGACTATCTCGGCCGGTGGATCAAGGATTGCCTGCGGCCCGCCGGCGGCCTCCTGCCGGTCGCGCGCAGCCGGCTCGCCGCTTGTAAGAGCGCGCTCGGCGGCTTGCCGCCCGTGGCCAACGCGGCGCGCTGATCAGAGACGCCGCTTGGACATCATCGCCTTGAGCGCCTCGGCCATGGCGCCTACGGGCGCCTCCTGCGGCTTGGCTTGCATGGGACGCGGCGACGCGCCGCGGCTCGCGGCGTTGGCGGACTGACGGTCCTCGCGCGCGCCGATCACGGGCTTGCTCTTGAGCGACAGCGCGATGCGCTTGCGCGCGAGGTCGACTTCGAGCACGGTGACGTGCACGCGCTGCTGCACCTTGAGCACGTCGGACGGCTGCTTGACGAAATTGTCCGAGCACTCGCTGACGTGCACGAGCCCGTCCTGGTGGACTCCGATGTCGACGAACGCGCCGAACGCGGCGACGTTGGTCACGATGCCGGGCAGCTTCATGCCGGGCTTCACGTCCTCGAGCTTGGAGACCGCGCCGAAAGCGAACGCCTCGAACCCCTGGCGCGGGTCGCGGCCGGGCTTGGCGAGCTCGGCGACGATGTCGCGGAGGGTCAGCTCGCCGACTTCGGCGGTGGCGTACTTCTTGATCTCGATCTTGGCCCGCAGCGACGCGCTCTTGATGAGCTCGGCGACCGTCGTGCCCAGATCCTTCGCCATCTTCTCGACGATCTCGTAGCGCTCGGGGTGGACGGCGCTCGCGTCGAGGGGGTTTCCGCCGTCGCGGATGCGCAGGAAGCCGGCCGACTGCTCGAAGGCCTTGGGCCCCAGGCGCGGCACCTTCTTCAGCGCGTCGCGCGAGGCGAACGCGCCGTTGGCGTTGCGGTAGTCGACGATGTTCTTGGCGAGGACGGGGCCGAGACCGGAGACGTACGACAGCAGCTCCTTGCTCGCGCTGTTGACCTCGACGCCGACGCTGTTCACGCAGGAGACCACGGTGTCGTCGAGCGAGCGCTTGAGGCCGAACTGGTCCACGTCGTGCTGATACTGCCCGACGCCGATGGACTTGGGATCGATCTTCACGAGCTCGGCCAAGGGGTCCATGAGCCGGCGGCCGATCGAGACGGCGCCGCGGACGGTGATGTCCTCGTTGGGAAACTCCTCGCGCGCGGCGTCGGAGGCGGAGTACACGGAGGCGCCGCTCTCGTTGACCATGACGACGGTGACGCCGGGAAGATTGAGCCCGCGCACGAACTCCTCGGTCTCGCGGCCGGCGGTGCCGTTGCCGATCGCGACGACCTCGGTCTTGTGGAGCGCGGCGAGCTTCTTGATCTTGACCGCGGCGTCGAGGCGGCCGCCCTCTCCGGTGTGCGGCATCACGACGTCGTGGTGCAGCAGCTTGCCCTGCTCGTCGAGGCAAACGAGCTTGCAGCCGGTGCGAAAGCCCGGGTCGAGCGCGAGCAGGCGCTTCTGGCCGAGGGGGGACGACATGAGGATCTCGCGCAGATTGCGCGCGAATACGGCGATTGCCTCGCGGTCGGCCGCCTTCTTCGTGTCGAGCCGGACCTCCGTCTCCATCGAGAAGGACATGAGGCGGCGGTACGCGTCCTCGACGGCCTGGCGCACCTGGACCGCGCACGGCCCCGTGCCCTTGGCGAACAGGTTCTGCAGCATCGGCACGGTCTCTTCCTCGTTCACCTCGACGCGCATGTAGAGGAAGCCCTCGGATTCGCCGCGCCGCATCGCGAGTACGCGGTGCGAGGGGGACTTCGCCGCCGGCTCCTTCCAGTCGAAGTAGTCGGAGAACTTGGCGCCCTCGGCCTCCTTGCCGGAGATCACCTTGGAGTGGAACTCGCCCTTCGCGAAGAACACCTCGCGCAGGCGCGCGCGGGCCGGCGCGTCCTCGGCCACGCGCTCGGCGATGATGTCGCGTGCCCCGGCCAGCGCCTCGGCCGCGTCCTTGACGCCCTTTTCCGCGTAGATGAAGGCTTTCGCGAGCGCCTCCGGACGTTCCGGGCCTTGCGCGAAAATCTTGTCGGCCAGCGGCTCGAGGCCCTTCTCCTTGGCGATCATCGCGCGCGTGCGCTTCTTCGGGCGATAGGGAAGGTAGATGTCCTCGAGAATCGCGAGCGTCGCCGCCCCGACGACCTTCGCCGCGAGCTCCGGCGTCAGGAGCTTGCGCTCGTCGAGCGACTTCACGATCGCCTCCTTGCGCGCGTCGAGCTCCTTGAGCTGCGCGAGCCGGTCGCGCACCGCCGCGATCGCGACCTCGTCCATGTTTCCCGTCATCTCCTTGCGGTAGCGGGCGATGAAGGGGATCGTCGCGTCCTGCTCGAGCAGCGCGATCGTCGCGTTGACGCCGGCGGCGGGCAAGGACAGCTCGGCGGCGATAAGCGAGGGGTATCGGTCGATCATGAACTGATTTTACCTCGAAAATTTGATGTCAGGCATACAAATTCGTTGAATTCGCCGGGAACCTGTATCATATGGCTGTGCTGATCAAGAATTTCCCTTGGCCGGAGGCCCGGTCCGTCCTGCAGCTCGCGGGGCCGATCGCGCTTACCCAGATCGGCATGGTCATGTACGGGACCGTCGACATGCTCTTCGTGGGGCGGCTGGGGCCGGTGGCCATCGCGGCGGTCGGGCTCGGGTCGATGACCTACTTCACGGGCTTCGTCGTGGGCATGGGCGTCGTCATGGGCATCGACAGCCACTCCTCGAAGGCCTTCGGCGCGGGACGGCCGGACCTGTGCGGCCAGCTGCTCGTGCACACGCTCGTGCTCGCGCTCGCGGTCGCGGTGCCGCTGTTCTTCCTCTTCGGCTTCGCGGGCTGGGCGTACCGCGTCATCGGCGTCGATCCGCGCGCCACCGAAGGCGCGATCGCCTACCTCGATGTATTGCGCTGGGGCCTGTTCCCGGGGCTGTGCTTCGTCGCCTGCCGTCAGTTCCTGCAGTCGATGAGCGTGACGACTCCGCTCCTCTATGCGATCGTCCTCGGAAATCTAGTCAACGCGGCCCTCGACGCGATCCTCATCTTCGGCCGCCTGGGCGCGCCCGCGCTCGGCGTGCGCGGCTCGGCCTTCGCCACGCTCACCGCGAACTTCGTCATGTTCACGGTCGTGGCGATCGCGTCCTGGAGGCGCCTTCATGCGATCGCCTTCAAGTTCCACGGCTGGCATCGCCGGCTGTTCATCGACGTCGTCTCCCTCGGCGCTCCCGGCGGCGCGGCCATGGCCGTCGAGGTCGCGATCTTCTCGCTCGCCACCGCGCTCGTCGGCCGCCTGGGCGCGGAGATTCTCGCGGGACATCAGCTCGTCATGAACCTCGCGAGCCTCACCTTCATGATTCCGATGGGTCTGTCCCACGCGGCGGCCACGCGCGTCGGCCAGGCGCTGGGCCGCGGCGAGCCCCGGACGGCGGCGTTCTCCGGGCGCGCGGCCGTGATCATGAGCGTGATCTTCATGGCGTCGACAGGCCTCCTGTTCGCCGCGTTTCCGCGCTTCTTCCTGGGGCTCTTCGGCGCGGGCGACGATCTGATCGCGACGGCCAAGCCCCTGCTTTACTGCGGCGCGGCTTTCCAGGTCTTCGACGGGGCGCAGGCCGTCCTCACCGGGGCGCTGCGCGGCCTCGGCCAGACGCGCCGCCCGCTTCTCATCAACGTGCTCAGCCACTGGCTGATCGGACTGCCGGTAAGCCTTTGGCTGGGCTTCGGCCTCAAGTGGGGCGCGCTCGGCGTCTGGCTGGGGCTCGTCGCGGGCCTCATGTCCGTCGCGATCCTGCTGTGGCGCGAGTGGGAGCGGTCGACGCCGCAAACCGGCGTTTTAACCTAGGCCCATTGTCCATCGCGGTCAGGGCCTTTCTTCCCTAGGCCGTCGACGGGTAATCTCGATAATATTACCCCATGAAGCATTCCCTCGCCCTGCTCCTTTGCCTACTTATCGAGCTGCCCTCCGCGGCGGCCGTCATCGCGCCCCAGGTCCGCGTCGGCCTCGCTCCGGCCCTCGCCCCGTCGCTCGCGGCGCCCTCGCTGTCCGCTCCGACGCTGCAGGCGCCCCTCGCGGCTCCGACGCTTTCGCTCAACGGGACCATCGCCCTCGCTCCCGCGCCCGCCTTGGCCGCCGCGCCCGCGCTCGCCGTCCCGTTCGCCGCGCATCCGCTCCTCGCCGCCGTCCCCGCCGCTCCGGGCCCCGTCGCCGCCGCCGCCCGCGGCGCCGCCGAGGCCGCGCGCCAGGTCCTCGCGCACGCCGGCTTCGCCGCCCCGAGCAAGGACGCCAAGTCCGACGACGCGCCGGTTCCCGCCGCCTCATCGTCAAAGAAGAAGCTCAGCACGGACTACCCGCGCATGTTCGCGCTCGCGCGCGAGACCATGAAGCGCTCCGACGCGCGCAAGTTTCTTCGCGAGATCTTCAAGGAGGAGCTCACGCTCACCGAGGACCAGCTCAAGGAGTACGGCCTGACCGAATCGGTCCGTGAAATGTCGGAAAGCCAGTTCATGCTCCTCCTTCAGCACAATCAGGACCTCTGGCCCGAGATCGAGAAGTTCCTGAAGGCCGCGAAGCGCGAGGACAAGGCCGACCCCGACGAGGCCGACCGGGAGTTCGAGAACGAGTGGCGCGCGAAGTTCCGCGTCCTGCTCGAGGACGCCGACGTCCTCGCGACCTTCAAGAAGTTCAACGACCCGCTCACGCCCATGCGCCTCGACACCGCGGACGGCCGCCCCGGCTACCGCAACGCCGAGGTCCACGCCAACCACCAGCGGATCGTCGACGGCAAGACCGTGCCCGCGGGCGACCTCAAGAAGGTCATGATCGACTTCATCGCCGGCGCCGAGACGGAGTTGATGTTCAACGTCTTCGACTTCGACCTCATGGACGTCGCCGACGCCATGATCGCGCGCGCCAAGGATGGGGTGATCATCACCGGCGGCATCGACAAGAGCGTCGTCGAGACCCGCCCCGAGGTGAAGGCGGTCTTCGACAAGCTCAACAAGGCCAAGGGCATCACGATCCGCGCCGTCGACTCCGTCGGCCTCAACCACCAGAAGGTCATGATCCGCGACTTCAACGACGATAAGAAGGCCAAGGCGCTCTTCTCCTCGGGGAACTTCACCCAGTCCTGCGTCGGCCCGGAGGGAGACCTCAAGGACCTTCCCGCCGACAAACGGCCGAAAGACTCCATCCCCAACGCGAATCACGTCCTCGTGCTCGACAGCTTCGCGCTCGCGCAGGTCGCGGCCAACAGCCTGACGAAGACGCTCGTCTACGGGCTGCGCGGCGCCGAGTATCCGCTCGACGGCGCGTACCGGATCCTGGGCGACGACGGCCAGTGGATCGTGATCTCCTTCTCGCCGCGCGGCGGCCTGGGCGACATCAACCGCGACATGACGCGCCGCCTCATCATGACCACGACGGGCCCGCTGCGCCTTATGCAGTTCGCGTTCTCCTCGACGGCCGTGCGCGACGCGATCATCGAACGCGCCAGGATCGAGGGCAAGGATTTCGATCTCAAGACCGTCGGCGACACGCCGTTCGCCGTGCGCCCGTGGAGCATCTTCCTCGACCTCGCCGGCTGGGCTCTGAAAGAAGACGGCGAGAAAAAAGAATATGTGAAGGCGGCCGCCAACGCCCTGCGCGAGGTGCTCGGCGCCAAGAAGTACGAGGAGATCCGGGCGAACCTCCGCGTCGGCCCGCGCGCCTACAAGAACCACTTCTACAAGGACGGCGAAGCGCCGGCGATCCAGTACGGCGCCAAGATCCACCACAAGGTCGTCATCAGCGGCGGCTTCGCGGTGCTCGGCACCTCCTTCAACTTCAGCGAGGCCGCCAACTCCAACCAGGAGCAGTTCCTCGTCACGAGCGACAAGGCGCTCGTCGCGGCCATGACGACCGTCTTCGACGGGCTCTTCGCGCTCGCGACCGTCGGCATCGTCGACGAGATCATCCGCCGCAACGAGATGTACGCCAGGAACGAGGCCGAGGAAGGCGACGGCGACGAGAAGCAGTACGAGCACGTCGACAAGGAAGCGCGCCGCTCCCGGAAGTAAAGGCTAGGCGCGCAGCAGGCCGGTTCGTTGCGGCACGGCCCTCGACGGCTCTCATTGACAAACCCGGCCGGCGGGCCTACACTGAAGAGCCGGCCCCCCTCGAATGCGTCTCCTTATATTGGCCGTTCTCCTGTCCTCGACGGCCCACGCGGGAGAGCCTCCCGCACCCGACCTGTCCGTCACGATCAACGACGATCTCGGGGAGGTGGCCTGGCGGCCGAAGTCGCTTTACGGCGAGGGCCGCTGGTCTCTGACCCCCGTGCTCAAGGGCGGCGTGCTCGCCCTCACCGAGACCTTCCCCTACCCGTATCCGATCCTCAAGCAGTCGCCCTTCGGGCTGCTCGGCGCCAAGCTCGCCTACAGCGGCGCCCTCGAGGCGACCGTCGTCGCCACCTTGGGCGGCGTCAACCTGCGCTCGCACCGCCTGCTCGACGATCCCGGCCAGGAGCTCGGCTCCACCGCCAGCCGCCACGCGGGCCGCGACATCTCGCAGACGCAGACCGTCCAAAGCCTCTACGCCGACGTGGGCAAAACCTTCGAGGCCGGCGCCGGCTGGAAGGGCGCCCTGTACGCCTCCTTCAACGAGTTCGTCGTGCTGTCGCGCGCGGAGGATCAGCCGCAGACCATCATGGCCGAGGCGAGCGTCGGCACCGCGTGGTTGCATCGCGACGGCCCGCGGCAGCTCATGCTGTCGGGCTCGGTCAGCGCGGAGTACGCGCCGAATAACCTGTACCGGCACGACATGGGGTTCGAGGCCGCGCCGGCGGGACGCGTCGGCGGCGAGTATTCGTTCGACGTCGGCAGCCGCCGCTACCTCGCGGGCCTCGAGGCCGACATGCGCCGCGCGGACATGGGCTATCGCCCGTATGTCGGCGTCAAATCCGGCGACACGAAGGCCATCCTCGCCCTCGATCTGCGCAAGAGCAGCAACGATTTTTACCCCGACAAGAGCGCCCTGGCTTTGAGCCTCGAGAGGCGGATCAGCCCCGAGTTCACCGCGGGCGTGTCCGCCCGCGTCGAGTCCAACCGCTACGCGATGGCGCCGTCCGCGGAGACCGACTCGAGCGTCATGGCCCAATTCACCTGGACGCCCGGCGAGAAGCTCGTCGTCAAAAGCCGGGCCGCCTTCGCGGCGAATCAACGGCAGGAGTACGAGGCGAAGCGGGATCGCGATCTCAACACCGCCGCGACGGTAAACTCGCAGACCGCGGGCGTCCGTTCCGCCATCGAGAAGTCGCCGACGCTCAAGGAGTTCCTCGGCGCGTACAATCCGGGAAGCGAGCTCGGGATTCTCGCGGCCGCGGCGGAGTTCACCCGTTTTTTCGGCGAGAACAACTACAACAAGGACTGGAACCCGCCGAACCTCGACTCGGTCGACGACATCTACAGCCGCTCGCGCGGGACCTACCTCAACGGAGGCAAGGATCCGATCCTCGTCTGCTACGGGGCCGCGCAGTACGCGGCCTTCATGGCCGAGGAGCTGGGCCGGCGCAACGGCATCCCGATCCAGGCGTCGGGGATCACGGTGCGCGTGCCCGGGGCGAACGGCAGCGACGCCGGGCACGCCGTCGCGGCGATCAAGACGAAGGAGCACGGGATCGTGTTCGCGGACTGGGGCCGGCTCATCCCGACCTATACCTACAACACCGGGCGCGCGCTGCGCGTGTATCAGGCGCTCGTCGGCGTGCCGGCGATCAACCATCAGATCACGGACCCGAACAAGGGCGGGAAGCACGTCGGCTACTACTTCACTGAAGAGGGGAAGCTGATCGTGGGGGCGCTGACCTTCCACGGGGAGCTCGAGACGCCGGAGACGGCGAAGCTGTTCCAGGACGATCCGCGCGGGGACCGGCTGGGAGAGCAGCGGTTCAAGGATCTGCTGCGGAAGCGGCCTTGAGATCGCTCAGCTTCTTGTCGACGCAGTTAGGCGTCGCATTAGCCAAAGAAGACATGCCGTTCATCCGCCTTCACGAGTTTTAGGAAGGCATTCAATGATCGAACGGTCGGCGGCTCGTACGGAAACCATGTGTCGTTTCCCCGCTTCCAGTAAACTTTCCAGAGCCCCCGCGACTTCACGAACGTCGCTTTCGCGAATGCCGACTCAGTCCGTCCCGGCCGCTTGAGCATTCGCGGTCTCAGCTCGACAAGCTGCACGCTCTGCCGGTGATAAACAAAGCCGTAGTCTAACTTCGCTCGAATCGCCGGATCCGACGGCCGAAGCTCCTCCAAGAATACCCGGACGGTTTTGGATATTTGGATTCTATCGAGAGCGCTCACGGCTTCTCAGACTCCCGCATCAGAACTATCCTAGCATCCGCGATTCGCGAGGCAGCTTTTTGCGTGCTTTGAGAAAAGCGAGAAAACTCGCGATCAGCGACCAGGTTGTATGCCCGCATATAGCCGATGCGTTGGATGGCATTCGACCGCCTTAGGTCATTAAAAATAAAGCCCACCTCGGCATTTCCACCACCGACCTGCGAGTAGATTCGCAAGAACCGTTCGTGGGCCGGCACGGAATCGGTATCGCAAGTCGCGCCGACCTCTATCAGAATTCGAGAGCAAAGACGCTCGAGAGCGAGCGGCTTAAGCTCGCGAAGAATCTTCCAGTCAGCCTCTGATATTTCGTTCGTTCCCATAAGTAAGCTTTACGGTCTCGGGCGCTATAGGAACTCCTAAACAAATCTCTCGGCGGTGTGCGCGGACAGCTTTAAGGCCTTCTACCTATTTTCTTCGGGTCGAGTTGCCGCGCTCCGTGGTGAATCGTCACCAGTCCGGCATGGTCTGCTTTGAGACGGTAAATGATCCGGTAGTTGCCTAGGATTGCCTCGCGGACATTGGGATCGCTCAGCTCCGGCACGATTCTGCCCGCTTTGGGGAAGGTTTCAATTCGGGTTAGCGCTTCGAAAACGTCAACAACAAAAATGCGGGCATATGCGCTCGAATCCCTCGAGATGAACGAAATGATGGCATCCAGGTCCTGCGCGGCCTGAAGAGACCATCTTACTTCAACCATTTCTTCATCTTGGTTTTCATTTTCTCGTGGGAAATCGATCGGCCGGCATCCAGTTGCTGGATGCCCCTTTCAATTTTCGCCAGCAGTAAAATCCGGTCCAACGCGTCCTCGAAGGAGGCGTCGTCCGGAAGTGCTTGAACTGCCTTGATGGCTTTCTGCTTGGTGGTCATGCCCAGAGGATACTTCGACTTTCGGCCTAAATCAATGCCTACGCTGTTCTCCATTTTCTCTTCCTGGCGGAGAAACAAGCAACGCGATCATTAGATTCATGATTTCCGTGAATCGCCTATTGGATAATCCCTTAGTTGAGCATTCGACACCAAGCCGTTTCGTGTTGGAGCTTCTGTTGACCAAATCAATGAGTTTCAATTTTGTCCACTTCCGGGTGAAAAATCCGGGCGCCAAGGTCAGTTGTTCCGGAATATACCAGAACTCCTCGCCGATGGAATCCACGACATTAACGTGGAGCCCTTCCGGTTCGGCCTTCATAAGTCCGGCAGCCAGCATGTCCATATTGGTGCACGGGAGCAGCTCGTTTTTGGAAATGATGATTGCTGGAAGCGTCGGCTTCCGCAAAAAAATCTTTAGAGTGGGGGCCTGCTCTTTCATTCGGGTGCTACGGTGAAATTAATGTTTAACGCGGAGGGTTTGCCGCCGCCGCTACAACCATCCACCCAAACGAGGCGGCGGTCGGCAACACCCAATGGTTCGACGGAGGACAGGTGCCAACGCCGCCGTTCGCCGTGCTTGGCCGAAAATGGGGCCTAAAAAACGCTTCAGTGCTCATTTCGAAAACGGTGCCTCCGCGAGTACTTCCGTTCAACTGTTCCCGGGAACAGTTGACGTTCAAACTTTATGCTTTTGCCGTCCCTGCGCTTCGTCCGTCGAACTTGTGATTGTGCTGGTCAGTATAGCGCCGGAATGAATACTGACTATAGTTAGCAGTGTAGTGGGAAAATCAGCATTAATCCAGCTTGTGAATGAATATTTTACGGCGATATACTGCGGGAGGGGGCTGTATAGCACCAATATCATAGCGGGGTGTCCCTTTAGGCCTGCATCCGCTTAGTCGAACTTCAGCTTCCGCTTCTTTTGCACGCAGTCTTTGAGATACAGATTGATCAGGCTTTGGTATGGAAGCCCGACCTCTTTGGCGAGGGTTTGGAAGTACGCGACCGTGCTGAAATCGATGCGGATCGTGATTTGACGCTTGAGAAGCTTGGCGTAAGGATTCCGAATGCCTTTCGAGAAGTCATATTCCTTTCTCATGAGATCATTTCCTCGTATTTGAAGCGTTCGGTGCGCGTCGCTTTGCGGGCGGAGATGATTCGTATCACGGAGCCTGATTCGCGGTAGCAGTGGCAAACGACGAGAATCCGGATCTTGGCGCTCAGCCCGATGAAAACGAAGCGTTCCTCCCCGTCGGATTGGTCTGGATCTGGAATGAGGACTGCGTATTTGTCGTCGAAGACGGACAGAGCCTCCTTGAAGCTCACGCCGTGCTTGTGCCGGTTCGACCGCTCCTTATCGTCGTCCCACTCAAACAGGTCTTCCATTACAGTATAACCACAATGTAATTTATGTCAAGAGGTGCTTCGCTCATGGCGGCCCTCCTAATCCCAGGCGGTCGGCGGGGCTTTGCACGCCGCGCCCGCCGCGATTGAGCACATGGGTGTAGATCATCGTCGTGTTGATGTCGGCGTGGCCGAGGAGCTCCTGGATGGTGCGGATGTCGTAGCCGTCCTCCATGAGATGGGTGGCGAATGAGTGGCGCAAGGTGTGGCAGCCGGCGGGCTTGACGATGCCGGCGCTCATGCGGGCTTCTCGAAACGCGCGTTGAAGCACCGATTCGTGCAGGTGATGCCTGCGCTGAAGCCCGGATTCGCCGTCCGTGTAGTGGCTCGTCGCGGGGAAGACCCACTGCCAGCCCCATTCTTTGGCGGCGTTGGGATATTTCCGGGCGAGGGCATCGGGAAGCTCGACCCGGCCGAGTCCTTTGACCAGATCGTCTTGGTGCAGGCGTTGAACTTCTTTAAGATGCGCCTCGAGGGGCTCCCGCAGGCCGGAGGGCAAGGTGGTGTAGCGGTCTTTGCCGCCCTTGCCGGAGCGCACGACAAGCTGGTGCATGCCCCAGTCGAGGTCTTTGACGCGCAGGCGGCAGCATTCCATCAGGCGCAGCCCGGATCCGTAGAGCAAGGTGGCCATCAGACGCGGGGCGCCCTTCATGAGCCCGAGGACCTTACGGACCTCGTCCTTGTTGAGGACGACCGGCAGGCGCTCGGGACGCTTGGCGCGCACGACTCCTTCGATGCGCTCGAGCTTGCGGCCGAGGCCGTGCTCGAAGCAGAAGAGGAGGGCGTTGAACGCCTGGTTCTGCGTCGAGGCGCTGACATGGCCGGCGGTCAGGCCGGAGAGGAAGGATCCTACCTCCGCTTCGCCGAGCCCTTCCGCGGGGCCAGCGGCGTCGAGGAAGCGGCGCATCCAGCCGACATAGGCCGTCTCGGTGCAGGGGCTGAGGCGTCGCGCGCGGATGGCCGCGCGGACTCTGTCGAGGGTTCCCGCTGTCCCGCGCCCCCCCGGATGCGGCTCGGTCCTGTCGTCGGGAAACAGCGAGGAGAGGAGGGCCCGCGTCTCCTGGTCGTCGGGAACCGACCAATATTTCTCCGGTCCGTGCCAGCGGCGTCCGGCCATCGACTTGATCTTGGCGACGCCCTCCGGTGAGTACGGAAGGCGCACGATGAGGCGGCCGGCCTCGCCGGGTTCGACGCGAATCGTTGATTGGTCCATACCTTTATACGATTGAGGGGCCCAAAAAGTTGCATGCGCCCTTGATATCGAACAGGTGTTCGACTATACTGTGGTCATGCCAGAAGCCCCGCGCGGACGAGGAACCGCGCTCAACCCGACGAACCGGTTCGAGGAGATCTCGTACGAGTGGGAGGAGAGCGCCGATCCCTCCGAGACGCCCGCGCCCAAGACGCGCTTCTTTAAGGACAACACCAAGTCGATCCTCGTCAAGAACGACAGCCCCGACATCTCCTTTACATGGAGCCTGAATCCCTATCGTGGCTGCGAGCATGGGTGCGTCTACTGCATGGCCGGTGATACCGCGATCCTGATGGCTAACGGCTCCACTCGTGAACTGGCCGCGCTGCGCGTGGGCGATGAGATCATCGGGACGGTCAAAAACGGACACTACCGGCGATATGCGAAGACGAAGGTCTTGGCCCACTGGAGCACGAAGAAGCCCGCCTATCGCGTGACGCTGGAGGATGGGACCGAGCTCACCGCCAGCGCGGACCATCGGTTCCTGACCGAGCGCGGATGGAAGCATGTGGCCCAGCACGGCACGACACAGCGGCCGCATCTCACGGTTAACAACAAGCTGATGGGCTTCGGAAAAGTTCTGCAGGCCGCCGCAGTCGAGAACAGCGCTGAATATCAGCGGGGCTACCTATGCGGGATCATTCGAGGCGACGGTCATCTTGGTTTTTATCCTTATGAACGCGCAGGCAGAGCCAACGGGCACCAGTATAGGTTCCGGCTGGCGATGATCGATTCCGATGCCCTGGCGCGCGCCGGATCGTTCCTGCGTGCCGGCGGCGTCGAGACGACTCCGTTTCTCTTTTGTGCCGCCCGAGAGAACCGTCAGGAGGTGCGGGCTATACGTGCCAGCTCGCGCGCGGCGTTCACGCGCATTCAGGAGATCATCGCGTGGCCTTCATCGCGGCATCCCGAGTGGTCGCGCGGGTTCCTATCCGGCTTGTTCGATGCGGAGGGGAGCTTCAAGAACGGGACTATCCGGATCGCCAACAGCGATGAGCAGATATTGAGCCGGGCGGCCGACGGACTGAAAAACCTGCGCTTCGATTTCGTTCGGGAATCTCCAGAGAGAGTGAAGGGAAAACAGGTGCATTATCTGCGCGTCAGAGGCGGACTGCGCGAGCACCTGAGGTTTTTCCAATCCGTCGATCCCGTCATCGCGCGTAAGCGCGACATCGTCGGACAGGCCGTGAAGTCGCAGGCGAAGCTGGGAGTCGTGTCCGTCGAGCCGCTGGGCCGTCAGCAGACCTTGTGGGACATCAGCACGGGCACCGAGGACTTCATCGCCAACGGCGTCGTCAGCCACAACTGCTACGCCCGCCCCTATCACGAATACCTCGGCCTGTCCTCGGGACTCGACTTCGAGACGATGATCTTCGTGAAGGAGGACGCGCCCACGCTGCTCGCGGCGGAGCTCGCGAAAAAGTCCTGGGAGCCCGAGACGATCGCCCTCGGCGGCGTCACCGATGTTTATCAGCCGATCGAGCGCAAGCTGAAGGTGACGCGCGGCTGCCTCGAGGTGCTGGCGGACGCGCGCAACCCGTGCGGGCTCGTCACGAAGAACGCGCTCGCCGCCCGGGACCTCGACATTTTTCAGGACCTGGCCAGGAACGCGGGCGTGCGCGTCATGTTCTCCGTCACCACGCTCGACCCGGAGCTCGCCCGCCGCATGGAGCCGCGCGCCTCGGCCCCGTCGGCCAGGCTGGCCGCGATGCGGACGCTCGCCTTGGGCGGCGTCCCCGTGGGTGTCATGACCGCGCCGATGATTCTCGGATTGAACGACCACGAGATGCCCAAGATCTTGGAGGCGGCCGCGGACGCCGGCGCGGATGTCGCCGGCTATGTGCCTCTAAGGCTGCCGCATCAGCTCGGGCCGCTGTTCGACGACTGGCTCAAGAACAACTACCCGGATCGGCGCGACAAGGTGCTCAACCAGATCAAGGCGATGAGGGGAGGCCAGCTCAACGATCCGCGGTTCGGCTCGCGCATGCGGGGCGAGGGCGTGTTCGCGGAGCATCTCGCGAAGCTCTTCGAGCTCACCTGCAAACGATTGGGTTTAAATACGAAGCGCCGTCCGATGGAAATAGGGAATTTCCGGCGGCCGCTCGGGGATCAGCTTAGGCTGATCTAGTCTTTCTTCTGGGCGAGAACCGCTTCGCGCTCGCGCGCGTAGAGCTCGGCCGCCGCCTCGGGATGGTCGAACCACACCGAGAACCCGCCGATCAGGTGGGGGGAGACGTTGAGCTGGAGCGGGACCGCGTTGACGCCCTTGAGCTTCACGACGAGGGCCGCGTCGCCCTCGCCCTCGGCCGTGACGACCTCGATCTCGGAGCCGCGCTCCTGCTGCAAGGTCATCCAGGGGCGGATCATGCGCCGCATGACGGCCGGGACGTCGCCCGCGTCGAAGACTTCGATCGACATGTCGGGAGCCACGCAGGCCGCGAGCGTCGCGCACGCGGGGCCGCCGTACGCCTTCATGCCGGGCATGGATTCGAGGATGGCCTTGCGCTTCTCGGAGGAGGACTTCTCGAGGTTCGCGTGCAGGTCGTTGACGGTGGTGTCGGAGACGGCGTCGCGCAGGTCGGACTCGCGCGCCTCGGCGACGAAGCGTTCCTCGCGCTTGATCGCGTCCTGGATGCGAGCCTTGAGCTTCGCGTCGTTCTCGACGAAGACCCGCAGCTTGTTCTCGGATTTGGTGCCGCCCTTCAAGCGGAGGGGGCCGGCGAAAGAGGGAACGGCCACGAGGACGGTCGCGAGGAGGAATAGCTTTCTCATGGCTTAATTATACCGCGAGGACGGGGGGAGCGCCTGGGCCTTTTGGCCGCTATTTTGTTCGCTTGGGAGTGAACACGCCGAGGCGGCGGTCTTTCTTGACGTCGTCCCAGGAGAAGACGAGGCCGTTCATGGCGACATAGACGCCGGGAGGCAGGGCCTGCGCGAAGGACAGGGCGGAGCCGAGGTTGAAGAGGCCGTCGGAGGAGCCGAAGCGGTACGGG
>Ga0105164_10001271_pt1 | contig 16271 bp, 20 predicted proteins | sample VDWuncwatermetaG_FD_89674 | JGI IMG/M metagenome (GOLD analysis project Ga0105164, IMG submission 89674) | Wastewater microbial communities from Netherlands to study Microbial Dark Matter (Phase II) - VDW unchlorinated drinking water | ecosystem: Environmental > Aquatic > Freshwater > Drinking...
GGTGGGGTGCGATCAAAGATAAAATAAACGATAAATATTTATTTATCTTTCTGGATTTTGATGGTACGCTCGCCCCTATCGCGTCGTCCCCGGATAACGCCGTATTGCCTAAAAAGGCAAAAGAATTATTGATAAGGCTATCCGCTAACCCGAGGCTAAAGATAGCTTTTATCAGCGGCAGGGCCGTAGAAGACCTTAAAAATAAGGTCAGGATAAAAAGTTTCATCTATACCGGAAATCACGGGTTGGAAATAGAAGGGCCGCGGATTGATTTTAAGCCCGCGGTTCCGCAGGGTTACAGGATGGCCCTGGGGCACATAAAGAACGGGTTAAAACAAAAAATTTCTTCTATCAATGGCGCTTTTTTGGAAGACAAAGGCTTGTCTTTGAGCCTGCATTACCGTTTGGTAAATAAAAGACAGGCTCCCTTGCTAAAAACTGCCCTTCATGAGACGGTGATATTACATTCGGTGAAAAATAAGGTCAAGATCAAGACGGGAAAGATGGTTTTAGAAGTAAGGCCTCCCGTAGAATGGGACAAAGGCAAGGTTGTTTTATGGCTGTTGGCAAGGCAAAAATCCGCCTTGAGAGATAAAACGGTTTTTCCCGTATATATAGGCGACGATGTAACCGACGAAGACGCATTCAGGGCTTTAAAAAGAAAAGGGCTTACGGTATTCGTGGGAAGGCCCGGTAATTCCAAAGCGGATTATTACTTAAAAAATACAAAAGAAGTAACTAAATTTTTGCGTTTAATATCGGACGTAAGCGCCAGCCAAATATGCAAGAATTAATAAAAGCAAAAGAGCCGTTTAAGTTTTGCACGAGATTACACCTCTCAGAATTGACCGGATTGCGCGCCGCCACCTTGGGCCAGCTTTTGGCGTTGATCAAGGAAGTGCCCGGCTCCTGTATTTATCACCACACACACAGATTCCTGCAGCAGCATCAATATCTTTCTCCTGAGCCTCCGAACGACTTCGCCTACTGGGTGACCGATATCCTGGGAGAAAGCGAGCTTGGAGAAATATTGGCCAGCATTGATACCATGCTGTATTCGACTATCCGCGATTTAAGGGAAAAGATCGCCTCGACCATTAAAGAGTATCTGGAAGATAACCCTTTTGCCAAGATGAAATTTGCCCACTCCGGAGAGGAATTTCATTTTATCAAGACGGTCAGTTTTATTTTACCGACAAAATATATTGCTTATGACCTGGGGGAATTCAACCGGATCCTGGGCAAGATCACCCTGGATTCTATTTACTTCCATATTTTTGAAGCGAGGCTGAGGATCGAGAAGCCGACAAATGATTTTTCGCTTTGGATTGAGGCGTCGATCGGCGACAGTCAAGTGGCAAAACAGATCTCTGATCTGGATCCCTATACTCGCACATTGGACGATCTGAGAAAAACGATCATTCAGATAATCAATAAACGTATTTTTATATAAATGGCAAAGATAGAAGAATATATTCCGATAGTCGGGCAGTCCGTGATCGATGACCTGCGCCTGCTTGCGGACTGCTTGAAAGGCAAGGTTATCCAGCATATTAATTCTACCTCTGTAGGGGGAGGTGTGGCGGAAATATTGACCCGTATGGCGCCTCTCTTGAGGGACCTGGGTGTGGACGCCAAATGGGACCTGATAAAAGGCGGAGAACAGTTTTTTGAAGTAACAAAAAAATTCCATAATGCTTTGCATGGGAGGGACGAGGGAATAACCGCCCGCGATTTTGATATTTTTATGGAAACAAGCCGCAAGAACATTGACGAAGTCAATATCTATGGAGACATAGTTTTTATACACGACCCCCAGCCGATCGCGCTGATTGAAAAGAAGGCCGGCAACAAGTGGATATGGCGCTGTCATGTTGACGTTTCCGATCCTGATGAAAAAGTCTGGGGGTTTCTTATGGATTTTATCGTTAAATATGACGCGGCAGTATTTTCTGCCCCGTCTTTCTCAAGGAAACTGCCCATCAGGCAATTTTTAATCCCCCCGTCCATTGATCCTTTAAGCGATAAAAACAAGGAATTGCCGCAGGATTCGATAGATTCGGTTCTAAGAAAATATAATATCATAAAAGATAAGCCGATCCTTATGCAGGTCTCCCGTTTTGACCGCTTGAAAGATCCGGTGGGCGTAATTGAGGCGTATTTACAGGTAAAAAAATATATTGATTGCCAGCTGGTGTTGGCCGGCGGCACCGCAGAGGATGACCCGGAAGGATTTGCGGTTTTAGAGGAAGTCAAAGTTAAGGCTAAGAGCGACCCTGATATCCATATTTTACTGTTACCCCAAAACGATATAGAGGTGAATGCGCTGCAAAGGGCGTCAGATGTGATTATCCAGAAATCTATCCGGGAGGGATTTGGCCTGACGGTTGCCGAAGCGTTATGGAAGGGAAAACCCGTTGTGGCCTCAAATGTCGGGGGCATTCCTTTGCAAATAAAACACAAATATTCGGGGTTGCTTTGCCATTCAATCGAAGGAACCAGCTTCGCTATAAAACAACTCTTGAGCAGCCCGGCATACGCCAAGAAATTAGGAGAAAACGGGAGGGAACATATAAAAAATAATTTTCTGATCACTCGGCATTTAAGGGATTATATGTTATTGTTTCTTTCGTTGTATCATCCCGAAGATATCGTTCATCTCTGTTAATTTATGGTATGGAATTTAAAAAAAACTGAAATTCCAACCACTGAAAATCGTTTAAAAGTTATCGCGGGGCGATTTTCTTGTTAATATAAGGGTTCGGAAACTTCTTGCTTCCGGAGGATTCAGATGGTCGGGCCGCCATCTTGCATATTAATGCAGGGTGGCGTTTTTATTAAGAAAGGGGAGGCATGGATAAAGGAATGCGGTTTATATTTATTATATTGGGAGTTTGTATTTTAACAGGAATATTGTGTGTAGTTTTTGCGGTTACTCACAATATTAGATAAGGGGGGTGCGGATTGAAACTGAGCGGTTGGATTTTTATGATTATTGCGTGGAGTTTTATTATTAGCTTGCTTATATTTTGCTATAGCCGCATATTTAGGAAAGGGCTTAGCGGAGAAGATTCCAAAACATTAAAATGGCTTAGAAAATAGGAGGGTTTCCATGAATAATAGAGAATCAAAAAATAAAAAAGAACGATTTAAAAACATGAAAGAGTAAAAAAATGAACTTAGGACAGTTGTTAGCTATTTTTATTTCAGCAGTTTTTGTTAACAATGTTATTCTATCGCGTTTTCTGGGATTGTGTCCTTTTGTCGCCATATCTAAAGACACAAGGCAGGCATTTGCCATGAGTATGGCAGTTACGTTTGTGACTACGATATCGTCCGCTATAACATGGTTGATCTACCGATTCCTTCTGGTTCCGGTTAACCTGACATATTTACGCACTCTAGTCTTTATCTTAATCATTGCTGCTTTTGTGCAGTTGGTAGAAATGGTGATAAGAAAGATGAGTCCTGCTCTTTATCGCGCCTTCGGTATTTATCTGGTTTTGATTACTACTAACTGCGCCGTATTAGGCGTAGCGGTTTTAAATATTGATATGTTCTTTTTAAATAGTAAGGCGGTAACTGGAAGTTTCATATTTTCGATATTCCAGGGATTATGCGTTGGAATCGGTTATACTTTGGCTATGCTTTTGATGTCAGGCATTAGGGAGAGAGTTGAACTGTGCAATTCTCCCAAAGCATTAAAGGGTTTACCTTTGGCATTTATCGTCGGTTCTATAATGAGCCTTGCATTTATGGGGTTTAGCGGGTTTAAATTCTAAGCCGTAGATTTGTTAAATTAAGGAGAGGCTAAAAATGGACGATATCTGGCGCTCTATAGCACCTACTATTGTTACTTTAACGGTCATAATTTTCTTTGTAGTTTTTTCACATAAGATTAAAGAAGAAAATAAACGTGATAAAGAAGATAAAAATTAAAGAAAGGAGAAAATGAAATATGACTGGAAACCTATGGCAGGATTGGCCGGTGTATGTTTTAATGGGGGCGGTAGTATTCTTTTTCGGGTATGTTATTATAAAAGGGAATATGCCGGATAAGCAAAACAAGGGAAAAGATAATAATGAGGAAGTTGAGAAATAAAGAAGATTAGGAACCCACGCCTGCTGAATTAAAATCTTTACCTAATATTTTTTTGTGTTATAATATGCGGCATTATGGAAACTAATAATACCAAAAAATATAATTTTTTACTCGAGGGCGGCGAGAGCGCGGTGCTCTTGATCCACGGCATCACCGGTACGCCTTCAGAGATGCGCTATCTGGGTAAATCCCTGAACAAGGCGGGGTTTACTGTTTTCTGCAATACCTTGCCCCGCCATTGCAGTACTCTTGATGACCTTAAAAAAGTGACCTGGCAGGAGATAGAAGAGGCCTGTATTGAAGATTTCCAGTTCATAAAAAAAGGGCATAGCCGGGTATTTGTTTGCGGGCTTTCTATGGGCGCGTTAATGAGTATACACTTGGCGCATAAATTCCCCGATGAGGTTGCAGGCGTCATCGCCCTGGCGCCGACTATTTTTTACGACGGCTGGGCCCTGCAAAAGGGCAAGTCCATCATGGAAATAGTCTGGCATATCCCATGGATAAGAAATATGATCAATATCCGGGAAGACTGGCCTTTCGGCCTCAAAGACGAAGGCCTCAGGGAGAATATCGAGCGTTTCTATAAAAATGCCAGGGCCGATCAATTCAGCAAGAAAGTCTTTCTTTTCGGCAGCCCGTTTTTCCCTATGGCCAACCTTTATCAGCACCACCTTTTAACCAAAGTGGTAAAAAAAGAGATCCCGCTGGTTTTGACTCCAATTCTGCTGATGCACGCCCGTGAAGACGATATGGTCAGCCCCAAGAATTCCCAATACATATACGACTTCATCGGCTCCCCGCTTAAGTCACTGGTGATCCTGGAGAACAGCTATCATATGATACCCATTGATAACGATAAGGACCGGGTTGCCGAGGAAGCAATTAAGTTCATGAATAGCATTTAGAATAAAGGGGACGGTTGAACCGTCCCCTTTATTTTTTTTAAGCCAATCTCCCAGACGATGAAATATGACGCGGTAATAATCGGCGCCGGCATGGCCGGCCTTACCTGTGCCCTGAAGCTTTCCTCGAAGAGGAAGAAAGTGCTGGTGTTGGAGAAACAGCCGGTGCCCGGAGGCTTTGCCACCGGTTTTAAAAGGAAGGGTTTTAATTTTGAATCAGCGGTGCATTGCGTGGACGGCTTGGGCAAGGGCCAGGAGATCAGGGATTTTCTTGAAGTTGAAGGCGTGGCCCCTGGCCTTGAATTTATCGAACTTAAGGATTTCGCGCGTCATATATACCCGCAACATGATTTTGTCTCTGAAGCCAGCCGTGACAGCTTCCTAAATTATCTCAAGCGGTCCTTTCCTCAAGAAGAAAAAAAAATTGATAAGATCTTTGCCGAATTTGACAGTTTTTACAGGCAGTTCGACCGCTTTGAAGATTCTGTCTTGCCGGAATGGTTAAACCTTAGCCTGACTCCGCTACTGTACCGGGATATCATCAAGATGTCCTGTTTTAATATCAATCAGATCATCGGTAAGCACACCAGGGATGATAAATTAAAAACTTTGATCACCAGCATTTGGGGATTTCTTGGTTTGCCGCCGGATAGGCTGTCCGCTTTTTATTTTTTAATTGTCTTCAGGGGCTATTACTATTATCCGAATGTTTATATCAAAGGGGGTTTTAGCCGGTTGTTTGAGGCTATGGCCGCTAAAATCAGGGAAAACGGCTCTCAAGTTTTGTTTAATACGGCGGCCCAAAAAATAGTCACCGATGGCCGCAAGCGCGTAAAAGCGGTAATCACGGATAAAGACGAGCGCATTGAAACAGGAACGGTGGTTTCTGGCGCCGACTGTTTTTCCACCTTGGCCGGTCTTTTAGACGATGATGCCGTGAAAGTTGACTATCGCAAAAAGATGGCCTCTTTTGAAAAATCTATCTCCGCCTTTCAGGTGTATCTGGGGCTCAAGGTTCCGGCCAGGACTCTGGGTATGGATCGTTTTATGTTTTTTATCAGCAGCACTTATGATCATGGTGCAAGTTTCAACGCTTCCTTATGCGGGGATTATGCCAATTCTATTATCAGCGCGGTTGATCATTCTCAGGTTGATCCGGCACTGGTGCCGCAGGGCAAAGGCACGCTTGTGATTTTCACCCTGGACAATTACGCGAACTGGAAGAATCTTGACGAGCAGGAATATAAAGAGAAAAAAGCGCGGGTTTCGCAGATTCTGATAAAGCGCGTGGAAAAGTATTTACCCAGCCTAACGGAGAACATTGAGGTCGTGGAGACTGCAACACCTATGACTATGGCCCGATACTGCTCGTCTTCGGAAGGCGCTATCTACGGCCTGGCCCAGACTGTCCAGCAGGCCAGTATCAACCGGTTGTCTCAAAAGACCCGGATCAAGGGTTTGTTTTTGGCCGGGGCATGGACGCGGCCGGGCGGGGGCGTGCACGGTTGTTTTTATTCAGGCAGCGAGGCAGCGGATATGGTTTTAAAGTATCTGAAATGCGGATAATTACCGGGCAGCACAAGGGTAGGGCCATTACGATGCCGAAGGGGATCCGGCCCACCCAGAGCAAGGTGCGCAAAGCCATATTTGATATCTTAGGCGACGTCAGCGGGTTGTCGTTTTTGGAGCTTTTTGCCGGAACCGGAGCCGTCGGTTTTGAGGCAGCATCCAGGGGGGCGGCTGAAGTAGAGCTGGTGGAGCTTGACCGCGGCTGTCAGCGGGCAATTGAGGAAAATATCCGGGCCCTGAAACTGGAATCCTGTCATCTCCGGATGCAGGAGGCCCAAGAGGCGGTGAGGGATTTATTCCGCCGGGGCAAAAAATTTGACCTAATATTCCTGGACCCCCCTTATTATCGGGAGTTTTCAAAAAAAACCTTGCAAACCTTGTCTGATTATGATATATTATTTGATAATGGTTTGTTGGTTGTGCAGCATTTCAAGAAAGATGAGCTCCCAGACACTCTGGGAGTTTTAAATTTATTTAAGCGTTCAAGATACGGCGATACTGTATTGTCGTTTTATAGGAAACTGAAGAAATAGAAAGGAATAGGTAACGATAACGAAGCCTGTATCGTCGTCCGTCGTCTGTCGTCCGTCTTCCGTAGGCGATACGGAATACGGTATACGAACGACGAACAACGATATACGAAACGGGCATCGTAACCGTAACCGATAGACGAAATGTGCCAGCCAGTTATTTATCCCGGTACTTTTGATCCGGTCACCTACGGCCATATTGATATCATCAAGCGCGCGCAGGAGATATTTCCGGAAGTCATCGTGGCAGTGGCCCACAATCCCCACAAAAAACCTCTTTTCAGCGTTGAAGACAGGGTCAAGCTGTTGAAGAAGGCTGTTTTGGGTTTCAAAGGTGTTGAAATTTGTGATTTTGACGGATTGGTGGTGGAGTTGGCGCGTAAGCGCAAGGTCAAGGTGCTTATCCGGGGCTTAAGAATGTTGTCGGATTTTGAGTATGAGTTTCAGATGGCGCTGACCAACCGCAAGCTGGCTTGCGATATTGAAACCATATTTTTAATGCCGCATGAATCATACAGTTATCTTTCCGCCAAACTGCTCAAGGAGACCGCTATTCTGGGCGCTGATCTTTCCAGTTTTGTGCCGGATTTTGTAGAAATTGCCTTAAAAGAAAAGCTGCCCCGTTAACGGGCATTAGCGTTTTGTAGGGACAGGTTTCAAACCTGTCCCTACAGACACGCGATATATTAAGTGAAGATATACGTAAATCAAATACCGCTCGAGGGATTGATCCTGAGGGAGGAAATCTCTGCAGGCCGGCTGGATCTGGATACGCCGGTGCTCCAACTTGCGGCCCCGATCAAAGTAGAGGCTGAGGCTTACCGGGGTATAAATTGTGTGAGCGTGCGTTTGTCGCTAGGGGTTGCGATGAAAGCGGTTTGCAGCCGCTGCCTTGCTGAATTTGACACCGGTTTTGACAAGAAATCAGATTTAAATTTCCCGGTTGACAAGACGCAAAACATAATTGACCTGACCGAAGATATAAGAGAAGGAATTATACTGGACTACCCGATCAAGCCTTTATGCAAAGTGGATTGTTTAGGGCTTTGTCCGGTTTGCGGAACAGATTTAAACATTAACAAGTGCAGTTGTAAAAACTGTATAATCTAAGGTAGGGACGGTTTAAACCGTCCCCGACAAAGGAGTAAACATGCCTCTACCAAAGAAAAGACATTCCAAGGCGCGCGGCAGGAAGCGGCGCACGCATTGGAAATTATCCGGCCTCAATCTTATTCCCTGTCCGCAATGCAAGCAGCCGAAACTGTCGCACTGCGCCTGCAAGCTCTGCGGTTACTATAATGGTAAGCAGGTCATTGAGATCAAGGTAAAAGAAAAAAAGAAGAAACAATAAAAAAAGATATTTGTAGGGACAGCATATTATGCTGTCCCTACAATGTAGGCGAGGTTTAAAACTCGCCTACATCCGAGCATAACGAGCACAACGAGCGAAACGGACAAATATGAAAATAGTCGTAGACGCAATGGGCGGTGACCATGGCCCCGGTGTAGTAGTAGAAGGAGCGGTTGCCGCGGTCAAGGAATATGGTAATGACATTATCCTTATCGGCGATGTTGAAAAGATCAAGCCGTTTTTGGATAAAACCGGTTACAAAGGCGGCAAGATCACTTTGCATCCGGCTGAAGAAGTCATAGAGATGCACGAATCTCCGGCAACCAGTGTGCGCCGTAAGAGGAAATCTTCTATTGTGCTGGGCGTGGAGTTGGTCAAGGATGGTTTGGCGGACGCTTTTTTTAGCGCCGGGAATACGGGCGCTGTTGTATGCGCCGCTACTCTTGGCCTGGGCCTCTTGCCAACGGTAGAGCGGCCGGGTATTGCTATTGTCACCCCGACGATTAAAGGCATATCCCTAATCGTAGATGTCGGAGCAAATATTGATCCCAAGCCGCTGCATTTACTGCAATACGGCATCATGGGCAGCGCTTACATGCAGAATATATTCAATAAACCCAATCCTACAGTAGGCCTTTTGAATGTGGGCGAAGAAGAAACCAAGGGCACGGATTTTGTAAAAGAGACTTACGAATTGTTATCCAAGAGCAGGCTGAATTTCGTCGGCAATGTCGAGGGCAAGGCCCTTTTTTCCGGCAAGTGCGACGTGATCATCTGCGACGGATTCGTCGGCAACGTGGCCTTGAAAGTCACCGAAGGCACGGCTGAAGCGATCCAGATTTTTTTAAAGCGGCACCTGTTAAAGGCTAATTTTTTCGGTAAGATCGGCATACTGCTTTTAAAAGGCACTTTCAAGAAATTCAAAAGAGAAATGGATTACGCTGAATATGGCGGTGCGCCTTTGTTGGGCGTAAACGGCGTGGTGATGATCGGCCATGGCCGGTCTAACGCCAGGGCGATAATGAACGCTATCCGTGCCGCGGGCAGTGAAGTTGAACGCCAGGTTACTCAGAAGATCGCGGAAGCTTTGAATAAACAGGACTAGACGCCGATGAAAAAAGTTGGAATAATCGGAACCGGTGAGTATCTGCCGAAAAAGGTGTTGACTAACGCGGCCTTGGAAAAAATGGTGGATACTTCAGATGAATGGATCACAACGCGTACGGGCATAAAAGAGCGCCGCCTGAGAGCCAAAAACGAAGCCACCAGCGACCTGGCGTATAAGGCGGCAAAGCAGGCGTTGGAAAGCGCGCGCCTAAAGCCGCAGGATATTGATCTTATTATTGTCGCCACTATCACTGGGGATATGCCTTTTCCTTCGGTGGCCTGCCTTTTGCAAAACGCGCTCGGGGCGGCCCGGGCCGTCTGTTTCGATATTTCGGCTGCCTGCGCCGGATTTGTATATGCTATTTCTATTGCCAGGCAATTTATCTCCCGCGGGGCTTATAAAAACGCGCTGGTAGTGGGCGCTGAAACTTTGTCTTCGGTCACGGATTGGCAGGACCGCAATACCTGCGTTCTCTTCGGAGACGGAGCGGGTGCGGTGGTTTTAGGGGAAGTAAAATCCGGCGGAATACTTTCTGCGTATTTAGGCAGTGACGGCTCAAAAAAAGACCTGCTCTATATCCCTGCGGGCGGCTCAAGAATGCCGTCTACTCATCATACCGTAGATGAGCGGCTGCATTATATTAAAATGCAGGGTAATGAGTTGTTTAAACTTGCGGTGACGCTCATGGCCGAAGCGGCGCAGATCGCCATAAAAGAAGCCGGCCTTGAATGTAAAGACGTAGATCTAGTTATTCCTCACCAGGCCAATATCCGCATCATCCTTGCCATGGCCAAAAAATTAAAACTCCCCAGAGAAAAGATCTATCTTAATATTGAAAAATACGGCAATATGTCTTCGGCCTCAACGGCGACAGCCTTATGCGAGGCGGTTAAAGAGGGCCGCGTCAAAAAAGGCGACATCGTGCTTTTGGACGCCTTTGGCGCGGGCCTGGTCTGGGGCGCTTGTGTGATCAAATGGTAAATGCGGCTCCAGCATATCTGTTTGCCGGCCAGGGCAGTCAATACCCTGGTATGGGGAAGGATTTGTACGAGGCGTTTCCTCAAAGCCGTGCGGTCTTTGATAAGGCGGATAAAGTACTGGGGTTTTCCTTAACTCGCCTCTGTTTTGAAGGCCCTCCGGAAGAATTGACTAAAACACAGAATTGTCAACCAGCCATATTGACGGTAAGCATAGCGGCTTTTGAGGCATTTAGATCAAGGGTGAAGGGTCAAGGGCTAAGGGCTAAGTTTATGGCAGGTTTGAGCCTGGGCGAGTATTCGGCTCTGATCGCGGCAGGGGCTTTTACTTTTGAAGCGGGCCTGAAGTTGGTCAGAACTAGGGCCGAGATCATGGATGAGGCCACACGCCGGCATCCGGGTACCATGGCCGCCGTCCTGGATCTTGACATTGAAAAAGTAAAAGATATTTGTTTAAAATCGGGTGCTGAGATCGCCAACATAAATGCCCCGGGACAAATCGTTATTTCCGGAAACAAAGAAGCTGTAGATAAGGCAACACAGATGTGTGTTGAGGCCGGGGCAAAGCGCGTGATCGAATTAGAGGTAAGCGGGGCATTTCATTCGTCGCTCATGTTTGAGGCTTCCGCGGAATTAAAACAAGCTCTGCAAAATACCCCGATCTCGGCTCTGCTTGTGCCGGTAGTCAGCAACTATACTGCTTCAATGCAATCGACGGCCACAGAGATAGAGCAAAACCTGGTTTATCAATTATATAAACCGGTACGGTGGGTGGAGTCAATGCAATACATGCTGTCGCAGGGTGTCTATAAATTCTATGAATTCGGCCCGGGCAAGGTCTTAAAAGGCCTGATGCGGCGCATTGATAGTACCGTTGAAGTGATAAATATAGAGAAAAAGGAAGATATCCTTGCGGAATAACCAAACACCAAGATACAATAACCAAACAATTACCAATAACCAAATTCAAATAACCAAACTTCGAGTTTGGTGTTTGTTTCTTGGTTATTGGTTATTTTAAAGAATAATTTCGGATTTAACTTATAATAGGGGGACGGGATGCTGCTAAAGGATAAAGTAGCTTTAGTAACAGGAGGGGCAAGGGGCATAGGCCGCGCCATTGCTTACGCTTTTGCTCAAGAGGGTGCGGATGTCGCGATTGGTGATGTAAACCTGGAACTTGCCCAGAAAACTGCCGCTGAGATCGAAGGTTTAGGCAGACAGGCGCTGGCGCTTAAGTTCGACGTGACCAACTTTGCCGATACGGAAGCTGCTTTAAACAAAATTCTTGACAAATGGACAAAGGTTGATATATTAGTTAACAACGCTGGTATTACTAAGGACGCTTTAATGCTTAGGATGAGCCAGCAGGACTGGGATGCTGTTTTAAACGTAAATTTAGGCGGGACATTCAATTGCATTAAGGCGGTGTCCAGGCCGATGATAAAACAGCGTTCCGGAAAAATTATCAGTATTGCCTCTATAATCGGTATTATAGGGAATCCCGGGCAAGCGAATTATTCGGCTTCAAAAGCAGGGATCATTGCTCTGACAAAAACAGCCGCTAAAGAGTTGTCCAGCCGCAATATAAACGTCAACGCGGTGGCTCCCGGTTTTATCCAGACCGAAATGACAGACAGGCTTCCTGAGGACATAAAGAATAAGATGAAGGAAGCTATTCCACTGGCCAGGTTTGGCAGGCCCCAAGACGTGGCGGCAGTGTGTTTATTCCTGGCATCAGAAGAATCCGCCTATATTACCGGCCAGACGATCGTGGTTGACGGCGGTATGGTTATGGCCTAAGCGAGTTCATTTAATTAAGGAGGAAAAAAGAATGGCAGTTCAAGATAAGGTTAAGTCAATCATAGCGGAACAATTAGGAGTTAAGCCTGAAGAGGTCACGCCGGAGGCGTCGTTTGTAGATGACCTGGGCGCTGATTCTCTGGATACGGTAGAATTGGTCATGGCCCTGGAAGAGGAGTTTGGCATCGAGATACCGGATGAAGATGCAGAGAAGATCGCCACCGTCGCGGATGCGGTGAAGTACATTGAAGAAAAGACAACGAATAAATAGGTCCTACAAAATATAGATGCAGGAGATTCCTTACCCCGCCCGATGGCTTATGAGCGGGGTAAGTTTTATCCCGACTTCTGATCCTCACTTATGTTCGTTTGAAACGTCGGGATTTCGCCCTCGATAGAGAAAAAAATCCGGGCGGGGCTCAATCCACTCATATGAAAGAAAATAGAGTAGTAATCACAGGAATGGGCGTTATTTCTCCGGTTGGCAACGGAGTCAGCACTTTCTGGCAGTCTTTAAAAGACGGCAAGAATGGTGTGGGAGTTCTTACCACATTTGATCCGGCAATGTTTGACTCTCGCATTGCCGCCGAAGTCAAGGGATTTGAGCCGGCTAGTTACGGTATGACCACTAAAGACGTCAAGCGCATGGACAAGTTCGGCCAGTATGCCGTGGCCAGCGCTAAAGAGGCCATTGAGTCATCGGGCCTGGTTTTGGATATTGAAGACTGCCACCGCATCGGCGTGCTTATTGGTTCAGGTATAGGCAGCCTACATACCATTGAGGTCCAGCATAAGATCATGCTCGAAAAAGGGCCGTCCAGGATGTCGCCTTTTCTTATTCCTATGTTGATCGTTAACGAAGCCGCGGGACAGGTGGCGATTAATTTCGGGCTAAAGGGCCCGAATTCCTGCGTTGCCACAGCCTGCGCTTCCGGCTCGCACGCCATAGGAGATGCCTTCCGTATCTTAGAGCGCGGCGATGCCGATGTGATGGTTTGCGGCGGCACGGAAAGCTGTATCACAGCAACCGGAGTAGGCGGGTTCTGCGCCTTAAAGGCGCTTTCTGCCAGGAATGACCATCCGGAAAAAGCCAGCCGCCCTTTTGACCGCGAACGTGATGGTTTTGTAATGGGCGAAGGCTGCGGCCTGGTGGTTCTGGAGACCCTGGAACATGCCAGGAAAAGAAAAGCCAAAATTCTTGCTGAAATCGTCGGTTACGGTATGTCTTGTGATGCCTATCATATGACTGCCCCGAATCCCGATGGCGATGGCCCGGCGCGGGCGATGAAAATTGCGCTCAAAGACGCCGGGATCAACGCCCAAGATGTAGATTATATCAACGCGCACGGTACTTCCACGAAGCTAAACGATAAGATCGAGACCATTGCTATTAAAAATGCCTTTGGTGCGCACGCGAAAAAAGTCATGGTATCTTCGACCAAATCAATGACCGGGCATCTATTGGGCGCTGCCGGCGGCGTGGAATTTGTCGCCTGCTGCCTTACTATTAGAGACGGAGTCGTGCCGCCTACCATAAATTATGAATACCCCGATCCCGACTGTGACCTTGATTATGTGCCCAACACCGCGCGCTCTGCGGGTGTCTTGGTGTGTATGTCCAATTCCCTGGGATTCGGCGGGCATAATGCCAGCCTTATTGTAAAAAAATTCACAGGTTAAAAATGCCTTATACCATTGCTGAAAAAATACTTCTCGCTCACAGCGGCAGGAAAAGTATAAAGCCGGGTGAGTTTATTGAAGCGCAAGTTGATTTATGCCTGGGTAATGACATTACCGCTCCGCTGGCTATTTCGGAGTTTAAAAAGGCGGGCTTCACAGAAGTTTTTGACCGTAACAAAATAGCCCTGGTGCCGGACCACTTTGCCCCGGCCAAGGACCTGCGCAGCGCTAATAACTGCAAGATGCTGGCGGATTTTGCCAAAGAGCAGCGCATCAAAAATTATTTTGAAATCGGCTGTATGGGCATTGAGCATGCGCTGTTGCCGGAAATGGGGTTAGTCGGGCCGGGGGCGTTGGTCATAGGTGCTGACTCACATACCTGCACCTACGGGGCCCTGGGAGCTTATTCCACGGGCGTTGGTTCCACAGACCTGGCGCGCGCGTTTGCAGACGGTAAGGTTTGGTTGAAAGTCCCGCCGAGCGTGAAATTTATATATAAAGGTAAACTTAATATTTTCTGCGGCGGCAAGGACCTGATTCTTTATACCATTGGGCAGATCGGTGTCGAAGGCGCCTCTTATAAAGTGATGGAATTTTGCGGCCCGGTAATTTCTAAATTAGAAATGGACGGCCGATTTACTATGTCCAACATGGCTATTGAGGCCGGGGCGCGCGCGGGGATAATTGAGCCGGACGCTATTACTAAACAATATCTGTCTGGTTGTCCGTCGTCCGTCGTCCGTCGTCCGAAATATTATAAATCGGATAAAGACGCCGTTTACGAGAAAACCTACGAATGGGACGTTTCGGATCTCCAGCCGCAGGTGGCATGTCCGCATCTTCCCAGTAATGTAAAGCCGGTTAGTCAATTAAGCAGTGTCCAGATCGACCAGGTAGTCATCGGTTCCTGCACTAACGGCAGAATATCTGATTTGAGGATCGCCGCAAAAATATTAAAAGGCAAAAAGGCAGCATCCGGTTTAAAATTAATCGTTATCCCGGCAACGCAGAAGATATACCTGCAGGCGGTTAAGGAAGGCCTGGCAAAGATCTTTGTAGAGGCGGGTGGAATATTTTCCACGCCGACTTGCGGGCCCTGCCTTGGCGGGCACATGGGAGTGCTGACTGAAGGCGAGACAGCGCTTGCTACGACAAACCGTAATTTTATCGGCCGCATGGGCAGTCCGAAGTCGTTCGTCTATTTATCAAATCCGGCGATTGCCGCGGCATCGGCGGTGACGGGGCGGATAACTCATCCGGAAGAAGTAAAAAAATGATGCGTAATAACCAAACACCAAGATACAATAATCAAACAATAACCAATAACCAAATTCAAATAACCAAACGTCAAGTTTGGTGATTGGTTATTGATTATTGGGATTTGTTTGGTGTTTGTATCTTGGTTATTGGTGATTTCTGATCAAATATGATTATCAAAGGACGAGTCCACAAATTAGGCGACGACATAAATACCGATGATATAATTTCGGCTAAATACCTGGTTTCCGCTGATCCTAAGGAACTGGGAACTCATTGCCTGGAAAGCATTAAGCCCGGCTTTAAGGCACGTGTGCAGCCGGGTGACATTATCGTTGCCGGCAGGAATTTCGGCTGCGGTTCATCAAGGGAACATGCGCCGCTTGCCATTAAAGGCTGCGGGGTTAGCGCTGTGATCGCCGGGAGCTTCGCGGCAATATTTTTCCGTAATGCTATCAATATTGGCCTGCCGTTTGTGGAATCGCCTGATGCCAAAAAGATAAACGAGGGTGATCAGTTGGAGATCGACCTGGCGGCAGGTGTGGTGAAAAATCTTACTCAAGGTTCCGTCTATAAGACACAACCTTTCCCTGGTTTTCTTCAAGAGATCGTTTTAGACGGCGGATTGATGAACTGGCTTGTAGCAGCCAAGAAGAAGGAGGTATAAGATGCTCGTGGAGAAAGAAATTCGCAAAGTATCTATTTTTTTGCGTGACGGAGCCTGCATTAAAGGTAGCGTCCATATCAATCCAGGCGAGAGGATCATAGATTTTTTTAATGACCCTAAAGAGGCCTTTATTGTGGTAACCGATGCCGAATTTCAGGGACATGGGCGCGTGCGCTCATTCCGTTTATATGCCAACAATAGAGCGGAGAAAAAGAGCAGGGCTTTGATCCTGCTTAAAAACGCGATTAAATTTTCGGTAGAAAGTTAACGAGGGATCTATGTATAAAATAGCGGTTATTCCCGGTGACGGGACCGGGCCGGA
>Ga0105164_10001272_pt1 | contig 16271 bp, 18 predicted proteins | sample VDWuncwatermetaG_FD_89674 | JGI IMG/M metagenome (GOLD analysis project Ga0105164, IMG submission 89674) | Wastewater microbial communities from Netherlands to study Microbial Dark Matter (Phase II) - VDW unchlorinated drinking water | ecosystem: Environmental > Aquatic > Freshwater > Drinking...
CATTAAAGTATTTATAGACTTAGTAAAAAGTAAAAATGCAGTGTATTTCCCTCAAACTGTTTTATATCAGCAATATGAAAGAGAATTAAAAAGAGAGTTTGAAGGAGTGATGAAATTACAAAGCACATCTAAAGAAGCTCTAAACAGAGTTCAAAATAAAATGCAATCAGAGCTTGAAAGAGTTAGGAAGTATTAAATATAAAACTATCTAGCTGGAGCTATAGCACCCTATGGTGCAATAATAGGATCTGCAGGCACTGCCACAGGCTCAACAATAGCTGGTGCAGCAATAGGATCGACAGGATCAGCAGTAACAGGTTCAACAATAGGATCTATAGGTTCAGTAACAGGGTCAGAGCACAGTGCATTTGGTGAACAATGTTCCCCCCCCCCTGGATCACTTGGACCATTTGGGCAGCATCCATTTGGCAGATAACAAAACTCATTAGTGCCCAAACACTTTGTACCAACGATCTCAGGAGGATTAGTCAAACAATAACAAGTTTGCGATGTCAAAGAACAGAGTCCTCGACCACTATTTGTATGACAGGTACCTTCACAATTAGAATCACAAAAAGCATAAGCCAGTTGAGCATTTGCTATAAGAATAAACATAGCTATTAACGATAAAAAACTTTTTTTTGAAATTTTCATGAATCCTCCTGAGATAAAACTAACACTAGATAATTTTTACCCCACTCCATTTATTTAAAACTAGGTTATATGAACTAGAGGTAGATGGTCTTGGTGGATTAAAAGTATTTATAGACTTAGTAAAAAGTAAAAATGCACAATATTTCCCTCAAACTGTTTTATACCAACAATATGAAAGAGAATTAAAAAGAGAGTTTGAAGGGGTTATGAAGTTACAGAGTACACCAAAAGAGGCATTAGATAGAGTCCAAAATAAAATGCAATCAGAGCTTGAAAGAGTTAGTAAGTATTAAATATAAAGTTATCTCGCTAGAGTTGTAGCACTCTATGGTGCAATAGCTGGATCTGCAGGAACTACAGGATCAGCAGGAACTACAGGATCAGCAGGAACTACAGGATCAGCAGGAACTGCAGGATCAGCAGGACCTGCAGGTGCATCAATAGGATCTATAGGATCTACAAGCTTTAGTTCACATTCATCAGTTAGCTCATTACAGAAAAGACCTGGACAACAATTCAAATCAGAAAGACAAGGTTCTGCTACGAAGTTACATCCTCCTGGACACATATCCGCCGTCCGATGTGAACCAGGACCATTAGGATAACAACGACACTCTCCGCCATTCGCTGGAGACATGCACATCCCCGGCTCGGTAGTATTAGGATCTCCAGGATCTCTAGTTATAGTACAGTCACCTAAACAACCAGAAAGGCAACAAGCATAAGAAGATTGAGCATTTGCTATAAGAATAAATAAAGCCACTAATAATAAAAAACTTTTTTTTGAAATTTTCATAAATCCTCCAAAATAAAACTAACACTAGATAATTTTTACCCCACTCCATTTATTCAAAACTAGGCTATATAGACTAGAGACTAATTTATTACAAGAAAAGCAAGTAACATTAAATTTAAAAAGAAAAAATAACCCCAATGTTTATTGTTCATATTTTATATCCTCCTTTTAGATGAGTCGGCATGAACTACACAGAACTAAATAGGACAGTCCCTAAAAGTTTTCAAGTATTTTTACTATTCTTTTACTAGCTTTTCCATCACCATATGGATTTTTATATGGGTTTTAAACATTGCATTATCAAACTATTTAAAGAGTTAATAGCATAGAAAGGAACGCTTAAAATATTGTTTTCAAAACTAAGGGGTAATTGAGATATTCGAATACCAAACCTTGAATTATATTTCTTCATAAACTGATACAGGCTTTTCAATGTCCCTGTTTTACCTGCTTTTACTTCTACACCAAATATTTCCCCATTGTATTCATATAAGAAATCTAATTCTGCTGATATTTCTCGTCCATCTTTTTCCCAGTATACAAGCCTTGGTTTTTGGTTTAAGTCTTGATAAGAAAGTAACTCTTGCCCTACTACTTGTTCTGCCAACCCACCACTAGAAACATTATGCAAATCCTTATTCTCTAGAATATCCAGATTCATTCCAAGCATTCTATAGCATAGTCCTATATCTAAAAAATTAACTTTAAAATCTTTTTCTGATACCTGTGCAAAGAGTGGCATACCTGCTGTTTTGCTTTTATTTATCTTAGTAACCACACCAGAATGACAGAGCAAATCAAGAGCATCTTTTAAAGAAGAAGATCTAATATCTGTACTTATGTTTGCATATTTAAACTTTCTCCCTAACAGTCCAGGAATATTATCAAACACTAGATGTAAACTTGATTCTTGAGCTTTCTTAGAATATTTTAAAAAATCATCTCTATAAGTATTTAAAAGGATGTTTTGTCTTCTGATAGATTGAAGAAGATCATTAGTCTCTAAATACTGATTTACTACTGCAGGCATTCCACCTAAAAACATATAGAGTTTAAACTCTTCGAGCAAAAGCTCATGTACAGTTTGATCTGGTGGATTATTTAAATCAATATTTTTAATAATTTTTAAGGCTGCTGTGTTATTCCTGGCTATTAAAAATTCAAGGAATGACATAGGTTGAATAAACAAATATTCAATCCTACCCACAGGAATACTGATATCACTAGATTTTAATAAGAACTCTAGCAAAGATCCTGCTGCAAGAATATGCAACCCTGGTACTTGTTCATATAAAAACCTAATTGCAAGAAGAGCTCTGGGACATTGCTGAATTTCATCTAGAAATAATAACGTTTTTCCTTTTATAATTTCCTTATGAAAAAACAATTCTATTTTTTGTAGGATTTTTTGTGCATTTAAATCTTCAGTAAAGAAATCTTTTAATTTATAATTCTCTTCAAAATTTAGTATTAGTAAATCAAGGTCATTCTTTTCTGCTATTTTATTAGCTAAGTAGGATTTACCTACCTGCCTTGCTCCCCTTAATAAAATAGGGGTAGGAATCTCTTCTTTTATCCATTTGTCTAAGTTTTCTTCAGCAAACCTATACATGCAATCACATTATACCACAAAACGTGTCAAAATAGCTAGCTATTTCAGCATATTTCATGCAATTATGTTAATTATTTCAGTAAAACATCTAATATTTTCACTATTCTCTTACTAGCCTTACCATCACCATATGGATTTTTTGTTTTTGCCATTTTATTATAGGCTTTCTTATTGGTTAATAATTTTGATGCTTCTTTAAAAATAGTTTCTGGATTAACGCCCACTAGTTTTGCTGAGCCAGCACTTACACCCTCAGGACGTTCTGTATTTGTTCTAAGTACTAATACTGGCTTACCCAGTGATGGTGCTTCTTCCTGCACTCCACCAGAGTCAGTTAAAATAAGACAACTATTTTGCATAGCATAAACAAAAGGTACATAAGCGGGTGGCTCTATTAAAAAGATTCTCTTATGCCCTTTTAAAACAGGCTGAATTACACTCCTTACATTTGGGTTTAAATGTAATGGAAGCAATATAGCTGTATCTGGAAACTTATCTACAATTTTTACTAGAGTTTTAGCTATATCTCTATGTGATTTCCCAAAATTTTCTCTTCTATGCATAGTAACTAAAATAACTCTACTTTTATCAAAGTCTAAACCTGGCACATACATTGGAGCAATTTTATTATATTTTTTACTTAACTGGGTAGTGGTATAGAACAAAGCATCAATAACGGTATTGCCAGTATTGAAGACGTTTTTAGTTATGTTTTCTTTTTTCAAATTAGCAACAGATCTATCAGTAGGAGCCAAATGCACTGAAGCAATTCTAGATACTATTCTTCTAGCCATCTCCTCAGGAAAAGGATTATACATTTCATCGGTTCTTAATCCAGCCTCTAAATGCACAACTGGAATCTTTAAATAAAATGCTGCAATACTAGCAGCCATTACTGACACTGTATCTCCTTCTACGAGGACCATATCAGGTTTTACTTTTCTAAACAGCTCAGAAATAGATTCAATAACTCTTGCAGTAATACTTTCAAGAGTCTGATTTTCTTGCATCAATTTCAAATTAAAGTCTTCTTCAATCCCAAACCACGCTAACATTCCAGCCACCATTTCTTTGTGTTGACCGGTGTTTATGAGAATGGGTTTAAACTTTTTAGATTTTTTTAACTCAAGATAAAGCGGAGCAATTTTTATTACTTCAGGGCGAGTTCCAAATACTAAGGCGATCTTTTTCATTTTTCTTACTTGTCATTGCGAGGAGCTTTAGCGACGAAGCAATCTCACACCTTCAATAACATTATGAGATTGCCACGTCGGCTCTTTCAGAGCCTCCTCGCAATGACGTCAGTGCAACTTCCATTTCTTTTATCTTTTCTTCCAGAGCTTTTACTTGTTCTTCCAACTTCTCTGTTTTCCTGGGCAAACGTTTCATAGCTTTATCTTTTTTGAAATGCTCCATATAAGGAATAGCTGGCATTCCCATATAAACACTTCTATCTGGAATATCGCTATGCACACCAGCTTTAGCTAAAATGACTATATCATTTCCCAATTTTAAATTATCGGCAAAACCTGCTTGTCCGCCAACTATCGATCTGTCACCAAGTTCTACGCTACCAGCAAACCCTACTTGCCCAACGATAAGACAATCTTTCCCTATTTTGCAATTATGAGCAACCTGAACAAGATTATCTACCTTAGATCCAGCACCGATAACAGTAGGTCCAATAGTACCTCTATCTACACAGCTATTTGCACCAATCTCTACATCATCTTCAATAATGACATTTCCAATAGTTGGAATTTTACACTGGATTTGACGAGCAAAGTTTAAATTAGCATCACCTTTTCTAATTTTTTCAAGATTACTTTCATCCTCAGTAACATAGCTATATCCATCAGATCCTATAACAGTATTTGAATGAATGATTACATTGTTTCCAATTTTCGTGTAGTCATATATAGAAACATTTGAATAAATTATACAGTTCTCGCCTATTTCTATATTTGCACCAATAAAAACATTAGGATAAATCACGGAGTTCTTTCCTATTTTTGAACTTGGTCCGACAAAAACATTAGCACCCAAAGAAACTGAATTATCCACTTTTGCTAAAGAGTCAATTACAGAAGTAGAATGTTTTCCTTTTTCTGGACTATAAATACTAGGTTTCAAAAACTCAAGAAGCTTTTTCATAACGAGTCTGGGTCTTTTTGCCCAGATGACTGGAATGGGAAGAGGAGGAAGTTTTTCTTTGGCAGCAAGGGGGAGAATAGCTGCTTTTGCTTTTATATTTGCATAGTTTTTTAAATACTTTTGTTCATAAATAAAAACTATATCTTCTAACGTAGAGGTATCTGGAGAAGATGCAATGCTATCTATAACAACACTTGCAAAGGAATCAGAGTTTAATTCACCATCCACAGCATTAGCTATTTCTTTAATTGTCTTCGATTCTACTTTTGGCACTTAGTGCATCTCTTCCCTATTTTTTCACAGCCGGTTTTACACCTGGCAAAGTCAGCTGATTAGCTATAGATTTTTTCTTTAACTCAACTGATACAATATCAGTAATATCCTGACCACCTAAAAGTACTGCTCTTTTATCAAGGATAATATCTAAGCCTTTTTCAGCAGCCACTTTTTTTATTGATTGAATAATATCATCTTCAATTTTCACAGAGAGAGTTTCAATAAGTTTTTTTGTATCATTGGCTTTTAAATCAATTTTTGCTTGCAATTCTTTTTGCTTGGTGGCTTTTTCTGCTTCTGATTTTTTTTGCTTTTCAAATTCTGTAAAGATTCTTTCACTTTCAGTAATTTCTTTTTTTAAAGCATCCTGTGCATCTGAAATTTTCTTACTGGCATCCTGGGCAGCAGGGTATTCATCAAAAAGCTTATCGCCATCTACATAACCCATTTTATTAGTTTGTGCACTGACTGGCCACACTAATATTAAAGATAAAAAAAGTACATAAACAAGTCTATTCATAGATTTTCTCCCGCTTAAATAGTATACCGTATCACGTAAACTGTATTCCGTAGAACTAAAGAAAAAAAACCGTGAAAAAAAACGGTATACGGAAGACGTGCAACGGTATACGTGCTTAGAACCTCTCACCAAATCCAAAATTAAATCTTCCTAAAACATTTTTTGAATTCCAATACGACTTCATAAATGGAATACCATAATCAACTCTTATCGGTCCTAGTACTGGAATATTTGCTCTCACTCCTATACCTGCTGATGCTGCAGTGTCTAACCGGTTAAACACTCTGTTTATATTATGATTCCCACCGACATATCCAAAGTCAGAAAAAAGCGCTAACTTTAGATTTTGACCAATTGGTGTATTTTTAAAACCTGGGATTGTATCTAAAACAGGCATTCTATATTCAGCACTAGTGAGAACACTTCTCTTTCCAATACCAAGATCAGAGAAAGATCTATAACCTCTAACACCATAATATCCACCTGCTTTAAATTGATTGTACATAGGAATATCACTAATCAATGCAGAAGAACCCTGAACATTAAATGCAAGTGTAGATTTTTGTCCTATAGGAATATATTTTCTTAAATCAACTCCTAATTTTGTAAAACTTCCATTTCCAATACCAACAGCTTGTCCAAAAGTTAATCTTCCATATTTACCCTTCGTGGCACTCAAAGCATTATCTCTATTATCATAGACAAGAGATGGATTAAAGTTTATATACTTTCCGCCTTGTAATTGTTCTTTTCTAATTTTTTGAGCAGCTTTTCCTGCAGCAATTTTTTGCTCATCAGACAAGTGTCCACCATAAGACTGCCCTGGCTTAAATAACCCTGAATCAGAAAAATTACCGATAAGTTTTCCATTGTCAATGTTTTGAAGTTGTTTTACTAGAAAATCCTGGGCTTGATCTCCATACTCTTTCATGTCGACAGCTTCACCAATTAGATCAATACCACCATTAAGATTTTTTCCAAGTGGTCTCATTAGAGAAGCACCAATAGCAAAGTTTTTTTCCTGAGCAAGATCAATTAAATAACTATTATAGGTATAACCATGCGTAAATAAACTAAGTGAGTTTTTTGTGTCTCTAAAATTAGGGTCTGTGTATCTAGCTTCGACTTGATAAGTTTTTCTATTTGATAAAAACCTTTGAGTAACGAGCGTGTTAGCTAAAAGACCTGATCCATACTGCCCATTAAATGAAATACTTTTCCCTTCACCAAAAAGGTTATTATTACTAAAGCCAGCATTTGCAAAGGCTCCATTCAAACTATTTAGTCCTCCACCAAATCCAAATGATGCAGTTCTCTTTTCTTTAACTTCTATGGTTAAATCATATTTGTCAGGAAATTGAGCTGATGGTGCAAGAACCCTTTGTACATCTTCAAAAAAACCAGTAGACTGCAATGCTCTAAAATCCTGCACTAGAAGTATTTCATTATATGGCTCCCCTGAAACAAGATTCGGGGTAAGTCTTTTAATATATTTTTCTTTTGTCTTAGTATTTCCTTTAATTAAAACCTTATCAAGAACGCCTTCATTCAAATCTATAGATAAAGTTCCATCTGGATCTAAATCTATACCTTTAACCTTAGCAAGCAAATATCCTTTTTCTTGATATTTTTTTTCTATTTGATCCAACGACTCAGATATTTTTGTTATGCTTTCTGGCTTCCCAGAAAGATCCTGAACTACAGAAGAAAGTTCTTCTGAATTAATCAATTTGTTACCTAATATTTGAACCCTGGTTATTGGGTTATTTTCTTCAATTTTTATCCTTAAGAGAACTCCATCTTTTGACTGTTCAGGACTTGCTTGAATGCTTTCATGAACAAAATATCCAAGTTTATCAATACTCTCAAGATCAATTAAAACTTTTTCTCTGTCAAAAGCAGTGCCAACTTTTGAATTTATAGTTTCAAGGATGTTTTCCTTTGAAATCAATCGATTTCCTTCAACTACAATTTCTTTTATTGTAAGAGCATCTGACTTTGACTTATCTTCATCATCTATCTTTTTCTTATTAAAGAATGATCCAATGTTTGACAACCCTGACTGTGCAAAGCATGGCAAGGAGGGGATGGAAAGCATGACAGAAAGCAACACACAAAGCATTGCTCTTTGCTTTTTTAGTTCTATATTTTTTTTATACACTCAGGAGGCTCCAATACTATTATGACATAGAGCAGGAAGATAAAATAGACGTTAAAAATTAAGTATTGTATATCTGTATTAAACTGTATTATGGCCCAGTAAAAGATAATTCATTAAGATAATCATTGCTCAATAAAGAACTTATAAAGAAAATACCTTTTCAAGGAAATATTTTCCATGTAGAATGTTAAAGCTTGAAAAACGCAATATTTTTAGCGGATTAAAAGAAGATAACAACCAAATAAGGAGTTATAAAAAAATGGCAAGGCCAAAGTTTGAAAGAAAAAAACCAAACGTTAATATTGGAACAATTGGTCACGTTGACCACGGTAAAACCACACTTACTGCAGCAATTACAATGACACTTGCAGCAGGAGGCGGTGCACTAGCAAAGAAGTATGATGAAATCGATTCTTCACCAGAAGAAAAGGCAAGAGGAATTACAATTAACACAGCTCACGTTGAGTATGAAACAGAAGCTAGACACTATGCTCACGTTGATTGTCCAGGACATGCTGACTATGTTAAAAATATGATTACTGGTGCTGCGCAAATGGACGGAGCAATCCTTGTTATTTCAGCAGCTGATGGACCGATGCCACAAACAAGAGAACATATTCTACTTGCACGTCAAGTTGGTGTTCCACATATCGTAGTCTTCTTAAACAAAGTAGACATGGTAGATGATGCAGAACTTATCGAGTTGGTTGAAGTTGAAACAAGAGAACTTCTAACAAAATATGGTTTTAAAGGTGAAGAAATTCCATTTGTAAAAGGCTCAGCACTTAAAGCTATGGAAGCTCTCATAAAAAATCCAGCTACTAAAAAAGGTGAAAATGCAGATGTAGACAAGATTCATGATTTGATGGATGTTGTAGATAAATCTATTCCTACACCTGTAAGAGATGTAGATAAACCATTCCTAATGTCAGTTGAAGATGTATTCACCATAACTGGTCGCGGTACAGTGGCAACAGGAAGAGTTGAAAGAGGGAAGTTAAAAGTTCAAGAAGAAGTTGAAATTGTAGGGATAAAAGATACTACTAAAACAATTGCAACTGGTCTTGAAATGTTCAGAAAATCACTTGATGAAATTCAAGCAGGTGATAATGCTGGTGTTCTTCTCAGAGGTATTGAAAAAGAAGGTATTGAACGTGGTCAAGTTATTGCAAAACCAGGTTCCATTAAGCCTCACACTAAATTTAGTGCAGAGATTTACGTACTAACTAAAGAAGAAGGTGGAAGACATACTCCATTTTTCCCTGGTTACAGACCTCAATTCTATGTAAGAACAACAGATGTTACCGGTTCAGTAAAGCTTCCAGATGGAGTTGAAATGGTTATGCCTGGCGACAATATTGCAGTAGAAGTTGATCTTATTCAACCTGTTGCTATTGAAGAAGGTATGAGATTTGCAATCCGTGAAGGTGGAAGAACTGTAGGAGCAGGAGTAGTAAGCAAAATTCTTGCTTAATTAGGAGCACTTAGATAGGGGCATGTTTTAAACTTGCCCCTTCTTTTTAAGAAGTAAAAAACTATGGCAAAAACAGCACAACCACAATTAAAAAACAGAATTCGTATCAGATTAAAAGGATATGATCATAGAGCACTTGATGCATCATGCGACCAAATCGTAGATGCAGCAGTTAGAACAGGCGCCACAATTACAGGTCCAATTTATCTACCTACAGATAGACACCTTTATACTGTAAATAGATCACCACACGTAGACAAAAAGTCTAGAGAACAATTTGAAATGAGAGTACATAAAAGACTCATTGACATTGAAAATCCCACCAATGAAACGACCGATGCATTAACTAGGTTAGACTTACCAGCAGGAGTAGATATAGAGTTAAAATTATGAGTAAACCATACAGAACAAGACCAGAAATTCTTGGCAAAAAATTAGGAATGACACAAGTATTCAATGCTGATGGGGAAGCAATTCCAGTAACAGTTATTGAATTGTCTGAAAACATAGTAACTGCTATTAAGACACCAGATAAAAATGGCTATGCAGCTATTCAAATTGGTGCTAATACAAAAAAAGAAAGTAAACTTTCTAAGCCAAAGCTTGGATTCTTAAAAAAGAATAGCCTCCCTTTATTAGGCTACTTAAAAGAGTTTAGAGCTCAAGATGGAGAATTAGCTTCATATAAAGTAGGTGAACCAGTAGATCTTTCTAAAATAATCGTTGAAAATGAAAAAGTAGACGTTTCTGGAAAGTCTATCGGTAAAGGATTCCAGGGTATGGTCAAGCTCCACAATAAACACCGTGGTCCTAAATCCCATGGTTCTAAGTCTTATCGTGGTCCAGGATCTATCGGTGCCCATACTACACCAGGACGTGTAATGCCAGGTAAAAATATGCCTGCAAGAATGGGTCATGAAAACATTACTGCTAGAAACTTAAAAGTAGTAGAGTTTATTAAAGATAAAAACTTACTTTTAGTTAAAGGCGCTGTACCAGGAGCAGAAGGTACATTATTAACGATCAGACCTTCCATAAAAAAATGGAATGGTGTGGCTTAGTTAAAAAGCTGATTTAAATATAAAAGAGAGAGTCGAAAGGCTCTCTTTTTTTATAACCACAACGCCGTAATTATATAGTCCAGAATTATAATTAATGCAAAATTTATAACTACAGCTAATCTAGTGGAATTTCCCACTGCTTTAGCGCCGCCAGCAGTTAAAACACCACAGGTATAACTGACAAGAGTAACAAAAAATCCAAAGATAGAAGCTTTTGTTAAAGCAAGAAAAATATCTTTAAACTGAACTACATGCAAAATTGATGAGGTGTAAAGCTTTTGAGTGATATCTATTAAAAGATTAGTAGCAAAAAAATTTACAATCACTCCGCTAATAATAGAAATAGCTATAACGATAGGAAAACCAACTATTCCTGCCAAAATCATAGGAACTAAGATGTAAGAAACTGGAGAGACTTTAGAGATTTTCATAGCATCTAGCTGTTCTGTAATTTTCATAGATCCTATCTGAGCAGTTGCGCCAGAGCAATACTGAGTAACTAAAGCCAGGCTTCCCATTACAGGAACACATTCTCTTATTAGAGCCAGAGCAATGCCACCACCTAAGTAAGAAGTTAATCCTCTTGTAGCAAATGTAGGTGCTACTTGAATAGCAAATATTATAGAACTAGCACAAACAGTTAAAACTGCTATAGGAAGGCAAGTCCAAATAATCCTTCTTAAATGTTCAACACAATTCTCAGTATAGATTTTTCTTACTATAAAAATAATTTTCAATGCTTCTTGGAGATTCAGGACTAAATTAAATATAAAAGTATTAAAGAAAGTAAATTTATTATTGATATTACCTTTAATACCTATATTGTTCATGGTTATATTTTAAAACATGTTGTCATTCCCAACTTGATTGGGAATCCAGGAGCTTTTATTTGTTAACAATCCAAGGTTCTGGATTCCCGCTTTCTCGGGAATGACAGTTCAAATTAGTTTTTTAGATGAACTCAAGATACTTCTTGTTTGATATCTATGAGTTTGAGCATAAGCTATGATCTGATTTCTAGTATCAATAGCCACACCCACTAAAATAATAAGAGAAGTACTTCCTAGACCACCTAAAGTCGCCACTTGGCACATTTGTTCTGCATGGATAGGTAAAACTGCAATTAATCCTATAGCAATGGCACCTACAAAAATAATTCTGTTAATAATCATATCTAAATAATCACTGGTAGGTTTACCTGGTTTAATACCTTGAATAGCTGAACCATTTTTCTTTAAATTGTCTGCAACTTCTCTTGGATTAATAATAATGGAAGCATAAAAATATGAGAACAAAAGAATCAGGAAGAAATAAACTAATGAATGCTCCCAATGTCCGCTTCTAAAAAGATATTCAACTTCTAAAGCTAACCATTTACCAAAGTCACTAAAAATATGAGATCCAGCCACCTGAATACCAGAAAGAGCAAATGATATTTGAGCTAGTCCAGGAGTATTCGTAAATAAATCTCTAAGAACTATTGAAACAGATTTATCTCTTAAATTTGCAAATGCTAAAAGCTGTAATGGTAAGAACATTAATGAACTGGCAAAAATAATAGGTAAAACCCCTGCAGGATTGATTTTTAATGGCATGTAGTGATCAGGAGCACTTGCTACTCTTCCACCTGCTGCCTGACGTCTAGCTCCTAACACTAAAACTTTTCTAGATCCTTCCTGAAGGTAAATAATTAAAACCATTATAACTGCAAAAATTATAAGCAATGTAGCTACACCCCATGCTGGTGATGAGCCTGTGTTAACTGCTGTAACTGTATCCCTAATCATAATAGGCATACGTGAAGCAATTCCTATAAAAATCAATATAGAAGCACCATTACCAATGCCACGTTCAGTAATAGTTTCACCAAGCCACATTATAAATAAACTTGAACAGGTAAGAATTACAATGGTATTTAAATAAAATGCTGGTGTACCGGCATATGCAACACCTGCAACATCTAAAAATCTTGCTAGAGCTAATGACTGTATAAGTGATATACCGACTGTTACCCTTCTAATTAATTGTTGGAATTGTTTACGTCCTTGATCTCCTTGCTCTTTTTGCATATTTTTTAGAGCTGGAATAACCTCTGTCATAAGCTGCATAATAATAGAGGATGTAATATATGGTCCTATACCTAATGCAAAAATTGATAAAGCACTAAGTGCTCCACCTGCAAACATATCAACTAGACCTAAAAGATTACTGGTTAAAATATTTGAACTCTTTAAACGTGTGTGATCTACACCTATAAGTGGAATATGAACTCCCAGCCTATAAATAGCTAACATTCCTAATGTAAATAAAATCTTCTTTAACATTCCTGCAGCTTTAAACATTTCTGCAAAAGTTACTAAATCTGCTTCTCTACTAATTTTTCTTGATTGAACTGCCATAATTTGTGTTTTCGAAAAAGGACTCTAGGAATGTTTATATTTTACTAAACTACAATCTTGAGTTATTACTCCTTAACTAAAAGTTCACATTTACCGCCTGCTGCCTCAATTTTTTTCTTTGCTTCTTCTGAAAAATGACTAGCTTTAATGGTAACAGCAAACTTAATTTCACCTTTTGATAGGACTCTAACTCCATCTTTAATAGAAAGAATTATTCCTTTTTCTTTCAACAACTCAGGTGTAATTTCTTTTTCACCAGATAGTTTGTTTAGTTGCTTTAAGTTAACTATTGCAAAGGTAAGTCTGTTTGCTCTTTCATTGGTTTGAAATTTAGGAAGTCTCCTGTAAAGCGGTGTTTGCCCACCTTCAAAGCCTCTTCTCATTCCGCCACCAGATCTTTGACCTTGACCGTTATCACCTCTACCACAAGTATTACCAAGCCCAGAAGATCTTCCACGTCCAAGATTTTTTCTTTTTTTTCTTGATCCTTTTGCTGGTTTTAAATCTGTTAATTTCATTTTGCTAGCACCATATCCTTTACTGTCATATCTCTTAGCTTTGCAACTTCTTCAAACTTTCTTAAACGTAAGATACCATCTAGTGTTGCTCTTGCTACGTTTAATGGTGACCTTGAACCTAATGATTTAGAAAGGATGTCACCTATTCCGCCTAATTCAAGAACTGTTCTTGCAGCACCACCGGCTTTAATTCCAGTACCTTCTCTTGCTGGCTTTAGAAGAACTTTTGAAGCGCCTGCTCTACCAATTATTTGATGCGGTACGGTAGCACCAATAAGCGGCACTGTAATTAAATGTTTCTTAGCATCAACTACTGCCTTTTGGATAGCACTAATAACTTCAGATGCCTTACCAACACCAACACCAACTTGACCTTTTCCATTTCCAACAATTACTACAGCTCTAAAACTTAATTTCTTACCACCTTTTACAACTTTAGTAACTCTTCTAATCTGAACGACTTTTTCAATCCACTCAGAAGCTTCTTTGCCCTTTTCAGATCTTTCTCTACCTTTTTTTCTTTTCTTTCTAGGATCAATTTTTTTAGTGACTTTTTGAACGATTTCTTCTTCAGTAGCTTCTTCAATTCCAGTTAAATCATCTTCTTCCTCTTCTTCAGCAGCAGGAGTAACTGGTTTATCAGCAGATTTCTCTTCAGTCTTTTGTTCTACAACTGGTGCTTGAGCTTCTGAAATATCAGATGGCTTTTGCTCTTCATTGCTAATTTCTTGTTTTTCTTTATTTTGTTCTTCGTTTTGTTCTTCAGTCATTTTTTATGTCTCCAACCATCTCCACAATTTAGAAATTTAAAACTCTAGCCCGCCTTCTCTAGCACCTTCTGCAAGTGCAGAAATTTTTCCATGATACTTATTACCACCACGGTCAAATACAACTTTCTTTATTCCTTTTGAAACTGCAGATTTAGCAAGTTCTTCACCAATTTTCTTGGCAGCTTCAATAGTCCAAGTAGATTCAACATCATCCTGCAAGGTCGAATATGAAGCCAAGGTACATGAGTCTATATCATTTATAATTTGAGCATAAATATGCTTATTTGACTTATAGACTGAAAGTCTTGGTCTTTCTTGTGTTCCTAGAACTCTTTTTCTAAGTCTGAAATGTCTTTTTCTTGTTTTTAATTTTCTATCTTCTTTTGTAATCATAGTTTTTTATCCTTGTACAAACAATTCATGTGATTGTAATTCATGAATTGCCGCTACGTTATTTCTTAGCAGCAGACTTACCAACCTTCCTTCTAATTTTTTCATCAATATATTTAATACCCTTACCTTTATATGGCTCAGGTTCTCTTATTGATCTTATTTCAGCAGCAAGATCACCAACAGTTTGTTTACTAATTCCTGTTACAGTAATTCTTGTTTGGTTTTTATCTACTTCTATTTTAGTATCTTTATCTTGAGGCTGAATTTCTATAGGATGGCTATAGCCAATCTGAAGAAGAAGTTTAAGTCCTTGCATCTGAGCACGATAACCAACACCAACAATATCTAAATCTTTCTTGAATCCAGTAGTGACCCCTAAAATCATATTTTGAACAAGAGTTCTATATAAACCATGCATACATCTTGTTTGTTTTAACTCATTAGTTCTAGTTAAAAGAATTTGTCCATTCTCTTTAATTATTGTAATATCTGGCTTAAAAGATGTTTTTAACTCACCTTTTGGACCCTTAACAGTAATAACTTGCTCAGATGGTGTGGTTTGAATTGTTACTTCAACCTTATCTGGTATTTGAATTGGATTTTTACCTATTCTTGACATGTGTTTCTCTTCCTTACTTTATAAAAGTTTATCTTTGCGAGGTTACGTAACCTCGCCTTCTTTACCAAACCTTACAAAGCAACTCTCCCCCAACCTTTTCTTTTCTTGCTTCTCTATCAGTTTTTAACCCTTTGTTAGTACTAATAATTGAAATGCCCAAACCATCATAAACTCTAGTAGTTTCTGATTTTGTATAAACTCTTATTCCTGGTTTTGAAACTCTTGTAATTCCAGTAATAAGCTTTTCACCTCTTGGACCATATTTTAAAGTAATTTTTAGAGACTTTCTATTTGATTCTGAAGTAACTACTTCATATGAAGTAATATAACCTTCTTTTTTTAAAACCTCTGCAATTTTAACTTTTAATTTAGAACTAGGAATTTCAACAGTTTCATGCGTTGCATGAACTGCATTTCTAATTCTTGTTATCATATCTGCTACTGGATCTGTATTAGCCATTTGTCCCTCTATACGCTATCATTGCGTCCTTACCTTTTTTACCAACTTGCCTTAACAACACCTGGGAGTAATCCCATAAGTGCCATCTGTCTAAAACACAATCTGCATAAGCCAAAATCTCTATAGTAAGCTCTTGGTCTTCCGCATTTTTTACATCTATTACGAAGTTTTACTTTAGGGTATTTGCCTTTTGCAGCTTTTGCCCTTCTGTTTTTTTCTCTTTCGAACATGCAAAGTTTTGCCATTTGTTATTTCCTTCTCACTCCTCTATAAGTCCTTCACTTCTTAAACGGCATTCCTAATGCTGCAAGCAAATCTTTTGCTTCATCATCAGTGTTTGCAGTTGTTACTATTGCAATATCCATACCCCTTGTATCTACAACCTTCTCAGTAATGATTTCTGG